>Ga0114962_10001297_pt1 | contig 21688 bp, 18 predicted proteins | sample C_130820_MF_Meta_FD_87017 | JGI IMG/M metagenome (GOLD analysis project Ga0114962, IMG submission 87017) | Freshwater microbial communities from Lake Croche, Canada to study carbon cycling - C_130820_MF_MetaG | ecosystem: Environmental > Aquatic > Freshwater > Lake | place: Lake Croche, Canada... | reverse complement strand
GTGCTGGATCCCGAACACTCTCCGGCAATGCTTGATGCCATGCTGCTACAGCTGGAGGCCGTGGAGGCGGGGCGGCGGTCAACCCATGATGCATCGGTAGCAGTCGGGACACTCCTGGTAAACTCATTCGTCCGCCCGAAACTGGGAATGGAGCCAGTGCCTCTTCCAGGTTCATCATCACTACCGCCTCATTCGAAAGGCCACTATACAAACGGTTCTGAGTAATATGGTGGCGGACACACCATTCACGACTCTTGACGATATTCTCTAACAGGAGGGCTGTGATCTCGGCGCGGTTCGGCTCATTTATTACATTAAGAGTTCGCTGAATATTGAGTATCTGATGTTCTTCGACTGTGCACTGAAATGTGCGAAGTTGTTGGAGCCAGGTGGCAGGATACCGGGGTGCAATAAAGAGCTGATTCCAGCCTGTAGGGGCATCGGTTGCTGTGAGGCGGCGGAGGAGGTCGGGGATCCAGGGTGGTATCTCTTCGCGGAGGCCCGACCCGATCCAGTAACGTTCCGAGTTGGCGGGCCGGCTTGTATGGGGCTTTACGACCCCTGTGCGATCGAAACAAGTGGACAGGGTCCAGAGAATATCCAGTGTGCCTTGATTCTTTGTATCAAAGAGTTTCAGGATCATTGTGCCGCCTGGCCGCAGACACTTCAGGCCGCAAAGGGCCTCTGCCACCAAGAGACGCTGCACCGTATTCTCCTGTGCATTGAAATCGGCGCTAAAGTCGAAGCCTCCATCTGCTGTGTAGAGATGCGCCTTGCCGCCCAGATGGGCCTTTGCTGTCGCTTCAAAAGCAGCCTGATTGTCGAGCGAATACAGATTGCCAGTGCCGTCGGCGCCATACGTGATGAGGACACTGGGATACGTTGAAAGAAATGCTGCGGATTTACGCCAGCCGGGGATTGTGCGTTCGGTGGAGCGCAGAGTCATGGCAATCATGTGGGAGCCGGGTCTCCGATGTTGAATGGCCTCCAGAAAGCCGCCGGGTCCTTCGGCAGAGTGCGCCGTCAGCAGAGGACTCTCTGTTGCTGGAAGCTTCAACGAAGGGCCCAGGTCCTTATCTGTGGTGCAGCCTAGTCCTGGATTTTCCAGAACCAGGAGATCCCACATTTCGAGCATCTTGAAATAGGAGCGGGAGAGCGGTGAAATCGCGGCAATCGATTTGTGCATTCGCTTTTGGAGTGATAGGAAGATATATTCATAGGGATTCGTGATCTTCTTGGCGTCATCCCAGAGTTGGATGGTGGTATGGGGGCGACTCGTAATGGTGTCGATTTCGTTCTTGATGGCAAGAATGCGGCGATGATTGGGGGTTTCCATAGCTAGGATGCCGGGGCCTGCTTCAATATGCTGTATCGGACTCGTTCGTTCAGGACCAACGGGTTCGAACCAGTGTATGTGGTTCTCCATGTGCTACTTAATGGTGGCGACGTTTAGACTGACGTGTCACCCTCTTTCTATTATGTTGCTTCTGTTTTCGTGTGCGATCCTTACCCCGATAGGGGTTGCGATCCTTACCCCGATAGGGGCTGCAACTGCCACCCGTGAATCGCTCAGGACTGTTTATGTAGCGTGCAAGATTGGCATTTGTTTTCAGGTTGATGCCCGGGTAATCAATCATACTTGACAGATATTTGCGAAGTGCAATTTGGAGGACGGGGCTGCCATGCATAACTAGGCGCTGAATATTAGCTCTTTGATTCAGGGAATGCAATAACCACTTTGTCGTAACTTCATCGTTTTGAATTGCAGTTAATAATAGGTCTAATCTTTTTTCTATAGACGGGTCTGTTTTTTTATCGGAGTCCACTGCAGTAAGGAACATGAAAAAGGGTGATCCTAGTCGCTGAAAGTCTGTGTTTTCCTCAAAAGATTTCATCCACGGACCCCAAATGTCAAGGGATTTATTTTTAAAAAGATAAAATAATAAAGCTTCTCTGGGACCCAATAGTAGAGTAGTATCAAGATCTTTAAAACTATCTCTTAAGGCTGTTATATCCACTTCTTCATCATATAAATTTTTCATTTTTTTTGATGGATACGCTAGATGTAATAAAGCAACTTTCAAATCATTCTTGTCCTCTAGCGACATAGCGGATAGGTTGGCAGTCTGCCATGAGGATGTTTGCAATAATCTATCTGCCTTAACACGCAAATCAATATTCAAAAGAGTAGCCGCGTTTGCCGGGCTCAAAATAGCCATCCTTACATATATCCTATTTTTTATATTGCTAATCGTCCACCAACACAATTTCCATATCCGGTAACTCAGAAGGACCTGTCTGAACAGAACCCGATGGCAATGCGGCCGGAATGCGGAGATCTTGTTGCCTGCAGCCGGGTGCCGAATCCTCCGCCTCCAAGAGCCGTTCAATCTCCTTTTGCACCAGTGTCGGCGCACGCTCAATCATGCGCTTCGAGACCGGTGACTCATTGATAAACACTTTCATCGCCGATTCATCCAGCAACATCTGCGTAAAGCTCGTGCCGCCGCGAATAGGCTGGCCCGTCATGATATTAGCACTCACACCTGTTACAGGGTCCATCTCGCCAAAGATTGCCGCCTTCAACATGATTTCGCCAGTCTGCTCAAAGGACGCCTTCGCCAGCGGCCCGGACTTTTTCTTATTCACACCGTTGCGATCCGCCGGCATCATGCGGCCGCGATTGCAGATGGCATCGCAGAGCAGCGCCACGTGGCGGCAGTTCACCGGCGCCGCCTGCTCAAACAGCGTAAAGATCTCCTTGAAGAGAACCTGTCGTGCCGCCTCAATGCCGAGATTCTCGTAAATATCATGGACGTGGTTACTCAGGAGGCGCTGGCCGTCGACCGATGGATGAATCATAACATCCAGGAAGTTGGAACCCAGTGTATCCAGAACATACTGCTCCTTTGCCTCATACTTGTTGTCATTCTCCGGGTTCTTCTCATAGGACTCATCGCTCACTTTGCGAAACGTCACGGCCTTGAGGCCCGGCAGACCGCGGACCAACACCGAGGTCAGCAGCTTTGTCTGCATCTGCTTTATCGATGCCAGGTCATCGAGCTCTTTGCCCGATGCCGTGAGGCGCACGCGAAATACCAGGCGGCTCGCATTGTGATCCGAATAGGTTACATCAATCTCCCCATTGAACTTGCGGATCATAAAGTGCACATCCTCCATCGTGATATTCTTGTTGAACATCTTCTCACGATTGAGCTCCAGGCGCATGATCCACGGGCTCTTGACACCACCGGGCTTGGCATCGCTCTGCTCAAAGTCGGCAAAGAAGGAGAGCCATTCCTTATCCTCGGCGATCAGCGTGTCCGCGTCGCGGGGATCAAAGTAAATGCGGCTGACCGTCACGAGGTCCTTCAGCATCGTGAACTCGAGCTCCTGCGCTAGCTTACGGGCAGCCTCCTTGGATGTGCGCAGGTCAGGGCGCAGGTAGATCGTCAGAGAGGAGGCACGGATATTCGGGGTCACCTTGAGCAGCTCCTTCAAACGGGGCACACCCCGCGTCATTCCTGACTTGGCTGCAACTCCGGACAGATGGAAAGTATCTTTCAGAATGACTCGTGAACACGAAAGGAAATTTCTGGTGGATTCGACAGTTATGTCGTAAACTCGACCCCCCTTAGGGGGGGTATCCCGGATACTTTTTACGCGATCTAAAATCGTGTCGGCAAATTCAAGTCTCCGACATAGCCTATCAGAAACAGCGGTTTTCATTGTTTCAATGCGGTCTTGCTTATATTTGAGGGTCATGGTAAATAGATCTGCAAAGACAGATGAATACTTGGCTAGGATATGTAGGCTATATGATCGTGAGACAGAATCAAACTTCCTGAGGGCTGGCATGTAGGAACTGTGTGTGCAGAAGATCTTATAGCGACCCAGCAGCAGACCCATGCGAATCATAAGCTGCTCTGAGACAGAAGATGCTGCAATAGTTCCGCGGGTTGATACAGTGCCATCCCCACAGAAGTATCCATCAATCAGCCCCTTGTTAAAGTCGTCGGGTGCCTGCAGCACCCAGTCGGGCAGCGTCTTTTCATAGCTTATGCCGCCGAAGAGCGCCTTCATCGCAGCAGTCAACAGTGTAGAGTGGATGATTAGGCTTGTCGTGCGGCCCTTGATACCAGTCTTTTCAATGGTTACTTCCTTGGAAACCGTATGGTGACCGATCTCCCACGCATCCAGAAGCGTGCGGATAGGGGCCAAGAAGGCATCATCGTTATTTGTAATCTGAATCTGGGTAGGGCTCGTGGATCCCTCCGCTACGTAGGCTCCGCAGAAGAAGCCGAACTCACGGGTGAGGGGGATCGTGTCAGGGATCTGAGAGATCGTCGTCCAGAGCTTCTTGGGGTAGACAAAGCCAGGCTTGACGTTAGCGGCATGCATGTTCTTGGTAGCAGTCGCCACACCTTCCACCACGGGAGCATCCTTGAGGCCCGCGAATGCAGCACGGAAGGAATCACTTCGGGCATAGGGCACCGTGAACTCGACGCCGTTGGTGTGACTGAACCAATGGCGATTCTTAGCAGCATCCGCGGCCAGCATCGTGGCCAGTGCCGCCGCCACATCCGTCCCGTAGAGCCACTCGGTGGGCGGGAGGATTGATCGAAGTTCAAGTGTATCGATGATGCCCAGTTCTTCCATCGCCAGATCGTTGGCAATTGGTAGAACATCGCCCACCTTCAGATCGGACCCCAACATATCGACAATCTTGTTATCCCGCAAGGTTAAGAAGGAGCGCCCCTTCGTCGCCTTCACCACGCGCCCACTCTCCAAAGTCACCTCCAGTATTGTGTCTGTTCCATCATCGTTTACTACTGGATGCTTCGTAATCGCCTCCAGCTTTGTCCACATCATCTTGCCATTCTCATCGCAGCTAACAGCCTTCCAGTCGTGGCCATCGTCCAGAGCCACGTAGAGCTGATCATTCGGCATCTTGAGAATGCGCTCCTCCTCACAGCGGTCCATGTAGTTATCGATGAACTCGCCGATGCGGGGCGTGATGATCTTGCCATCCTTGGCAATCATGATCTCCGTATCCCAATCTACGGAGTTCAGAGTATTATGCACGAAGATATTGTCATCCACCATGAAGGAATCATTGCCGGGGACCGTAAAGTCGTATACCAGCTCGTGCGGATCGTCCTGATAATCTAGTGCGACGATTTCGTCCCAGATCACATCGGCCTGGCGGGCGGATTCCAGGATCGCAATGTTGCGCTTCACCTGCATCTCGGCTGCAGGATCCACGTGGACCTTCATCATCTCCAGAAAATCGCCGATGTAGCGCTCCAGCGTGCGGCGGCCGATGGCGGTCTTGGTGGCCCAGCGGCCGTAGGTGCGACTCTGTCCAGGCATCTTGAGGAGACGACCAGTCTCTGCAATGACTTCGCCCAGTTCGGGAATCATATCGAACTCTTCCTTCTGGCTGTGAAAGTCGGCGCGATTGTTGTAGGTCACGATCTGTGTCAGGGCCGCGGCCTTTTCGGGGAGGTGGAGCCCAATGACCTTTTCGAACTGTGCTGCATGCTTGCGAATGACATTGGCGGTGTACATGATCGCACCCGGGATGCGAATAGAGGTCTCCTGCTTGATGGCGGCAAAGACTCCGCAGTAGCCCATGAGGCGCGCAATATCGCGGATGAGGGTCTCCGAACGGCTGCCGACACGAATCTGCTGACGGGTGACATTGACATTGCCGTCGCCGTCAAAGTAACCGCTGAGGACACCGGCGATAAAGTCCCGCTTGGCGTGGAAGATGTGGCTGCTGATGAACTTGTCGTAGGAGCCCGTGCCACCCAGCTCCAGGAGGGCCTCCTTGAGCTGCTTGCTGTGGATAACGGTTTCCTTGGAGGGCCCGTAGGCACCCTTGTAGTGGCGGGTTGTGACGGTCCAGCTGTAGGTGGGCGCCAGAGCACGGATGCGCTCCTCCACAATCGGGTGGATCTTGGTGATCTTGACCGTGTTGCCGCTGAAGGATCCATCCGCCAGATAAATGCCGACCAGCCAGCCGAAATCCTTGTTAAGTGTGAAGCCCTTGAAAGAGCTCAAGCCAATCGGGCTCTCAGGAATACGGCAAGCCACAGGAATACGCTGGCCAATCTCCAGGTCCGACCCCTTGACTTCCGCAATGCCCGTCGTTGTGCGCTTGAGGAAAGAGTGCGTCAGCGTGGCCGTCGTTTTTCTGCCAGACTTGGTGGTGACCGTAACAAGCCCGCCATTGGCCGGATGGCGACTAACCTGACTGATCGGCTTCCAGCTGGTCTTCTCATCATTACTGACACCCATAATCACATATTCCGGTGAAATATCAAGAACTTTACTTTCGGGGCCATGGCCGGTCAAACGGACCGCCGCGGCGTTTTCGCTCATCAGTTTGTCGACGAAGGACCCCACCTTGCCCGTAAAATAAGACGTCACGTTTCCGGTCGGCCCTGAAAGTTTTCCTATCGTGACTACGGTAGAAAATGAAACCGACATCTGAGTTGTGGGTTCGCCGAGGGACTGTGCGGCGATGATCCCTGCCATCTCGCCGGGCACCACCCAGGATTTCATGTGTTTTACAACAATCTGCTCTGCGAGCCAATCGAATGCTGCACGGGTGAAGCCGAGGCCCTGCAGATCGCGGGGATTGAGGTGGTAGCGGAGGAGGGCGGCCCAGAGACGGTTGTTGGAGTTTGTCTGCTGAATGATCCGGGCGATTGTGGAGAGCACATGGGCGCCGGACACGCGCTCCTTGCCTTCGGTGGAGGGGCTGAGGCCGAGCTGCTGGACCGCGTTTGCAATGAGCCGTGGAAGATGGACCGCCGACTGCACCATCTTGTCTACACGGCCACCCCAGACGTTGCGCACAAGAATGTCGCGATCCTCAAAGATGGCCGCCAGGTGGGCTTGGGATGCTTCGGGTGCCGCGTCGCTGACCGTGAACTGTTCATTGAGTTCCGAATCGCTCATCTTGCCGAGCCCGATCGGCTGATTCTCGATCTTGGTGGCGCTGGTGCCGTCGTCACCGTAGGCAAACTGCACAACGAGCCCGCCCGCATCGCGCACCGAGCCATCGTGAAACACCATGAGATCCTCCATGGCCTTGACCAGCTGACGCTGCATATAACCACTGTCGGCTGTATCGCGCACTACCAGTCCATTTGCCAATGCAAAGTTTAGAGTAGCAGGTACAGTAATATCATACATCTTTGGGTAAGCTGCAAACCCCTCAGTTCCTGGGCGAACATCGATTTCTGTAATCCTAATTATCATATCTCTGCTAGCAACAGTTTCACCCACATGCAGGATCGCAGGGAGGCGATCCCCTACACGAACCTCTGTTGTGAGTTTCTCTAGAAATTGATTGGTTGCATCATCAAAGACAATCAATGACTTTGCCGCAGTTACTATCACACTGCGTCCCCCGATCGTTTCAATCTTATACAGGGTATCACCAGGGTCATGACGGGTGATGGCCGTCACCGCAGCGACTGAAATAAACCCGTTATCGTTACATGTTTGAATCTTTACGTCATTTGAAAGATTTAGCAGTTCTAGATGGGCAGTTTCGTGGTGCTGCACCTCTGCACACCGTTCTGCCAATTGCGCATCAATCCAATCTCCTATACGGATTTTACTATATGTTCCATTTTCTTGAATAATAAGCTCGGTGTCACCGGTGACAGACTTAACAGCCGTATCAATCAGACCCTCACGACCGGTCATGGCGTGAAAATAGAACTCCGACGGGCTGAGCCCCTTCACAAAGGAGGACTCGATAAAGCCGCGGGCCTCTGCCCCATCATCGTAGCGCTTGAAGTGGGGCAGCGTGCGGTCCTGAAAGCCGTAGCCGATGCGCTTTCCCTCAATCGACTGTTGGCCTAGCGTGGCAATCATCTGCGCAATGTTAACATTGGAACCCTTGGAACCGCAACTAATCATATTCACCATGCGGTTGTTGGCGGAGAGCGATTTGAGGCCCGTCGTGCCTGCTAGTTCTACCATCTTGTCGAGCGTCTGGAACACCTTGCCTTCGAACTCCTCCTGATTTGAACGGCCGGAGGTATTGTCAAACAGGCCCATGTGCACCTGGAGCTGGAGTGCCTCAATGCGCTTCTTCAGGCCCTCCATATCCGTAGAGATCGTGCTCAGTGTTTCGGAATCGGCTACAATATCCGACAGGCCCACACTGAATCCCGAGTCCTGCAGATAGGTGGCGACCACTGCCTGGAGGCCATCGATGAAATCCACTGTCATTTCGGGGGTAAAATCATTATACAGAATGTGAATCAACGCCTTATCAAAGATATCACCATCCAGGATACCCTGTTCAATCTTGCCACCGTTGATGACTACATACTCAGGGCTGTCGCGCCCCATTTCATCCTTCCATTTCTTGTTGCCCATCTTGAGGAAAATAGCAGGGAGGAGTGCGCTGACAACCTGGCGACCGGACCAGAGGGGAACCGGGTCGCGCTTGGCGGGAGGTGGAATGACACCGTCCCATCGCTTGCTGTGGATTAGTAAGTTCATAAATTCACGTCGTGTAAAAAACTCAGTAGGTCGCGTCAAGCGATTCACGCCTACCAGTGTATCTTGGACCACGGACACCAATGGCTTGCTCAGACGGGGGCTGATCATTTGCTTGGCGACCGCGGCAATTTCGCGTAGTTCTATTGCCGCCTCTACGGACTGCGGCGCATGCATGTTCATTTCGTCCCCATCGAACCTTACGTCACACTCATGACGTAAACCTGAAATTTCTCTCAGGAGTAGACTTTACCTTAAACTCCCTATAGCGCCCTATAGAGAATCGACCGACGTCAAGTCGTTGCACCTTCTGCTCTTTTCAGAACAGCCTGGCTCAGGATTGCCCATTGCTTACACTGGTTTACCGCAGCAAACCAGTATTCACATCCATCCGAGTTGTTACTGTCTGATGCAATCCTTTGCAGGATCACATCTGAGCCCATCGCGGTCTTTCTCCGCAGGTTCAGTATCGGCTGGCTTTAGGGGTTTCCCTGAATTTGACGGTCTCGCTAAGTGGGCAGAGCCCACGAAACTAGATGGTTATATCGCAGATATTCGGACGAAAACGAACACCCAACGGAGATACTTACACTGTTTTCCCCTCCTAGTTTGTATCTCAACTAGAAGAGCAGCCACCTGTTGCTGACTTCGACGCATCGTCGATGACAGTTGCTTCTGGATGTTTCTGAAGTAGGGCATTTGCAAACGCCAGGGCCTTTTCTACTGCTTGCTCATACGTGCTTTTCTTACCACCGAAGCAGATTCGCTCTTTATCAATGTATACGGCTGCCATAGCATTGAACTTAGCCACACGAATTCGACTGATTGTTACACCGTCAAATCGCACAAGCTTTGTTTCATACTCGGAAGCTGTCTCATTAAAGATTCGCGGATCTGCCTCAATAGGGACTGCCTCAAACGCTTTCAAGAACTCGGTTGCCTCAGCGATCGCCTTCGCATAGGTGCTACCGTCGCCTTGACCGAATACGATTCGCACATCCTTGCCACTCTTCTGGTGGAGATATGCATAGATAAGATGGGGGGCACCATCGCGTTTAATCTGCTTCAGATGAACTCCCGTTGTGCGGGGTGCATAGAAGTCTGCTAGACTAGACTCTTCGCGATGGCGGCAACGCCCGTGGCGCATCTTATTGTAACCATTCGGTGTTCGTGTATTGAGCGTGTCGATCCAATAGGCCTCCCGTTCATCCAGACGATCTTCTGGAAGACCGGGCTCCAAAGTCTCTACCTTGAAAGCGCCGGGGCCGTGAATATGGATTGCAGAACCCAGAGGTGTAGAACTGGGGCAGCTAACGTGATCATTCCAGCGACCTTTGACTCCATAGGCGTAAGGTTTCCCTGCCTTTGTCTTAGTGTCGCGTGTTTGACCCACGTAGCTTAGCCCGGTTGGCACACATGTTAGTTTGTAGATTGATCCCATTCTACTAATATAATACAGATTTATCCAGTGGCATCTGCCATCACTTTTGCTTCTTTGTTAATCAGCGTTATAGGGTTTTGTTACGGATACATTGAGGCGGAATGTAGAATAGGGCAGGACCCGCACGCGGTGGCACATCATCGACATGCGGTGCAGGGACGGCTGACGATTGAAGAGCACCGGATCACCGTCGAGCAGATGACGGTGCACAATGTCGCCCTCGTATAGGATCTCCTTCTTCGTATTCACATGCTTGAGGCTGATGCTGCGACCATCGAGCCGCTGAATGGACTTGGCACCCGGATAGACATCCGGCCCATTCTGCACCAGCGCATACAGGCGATCAATATTGAAGGCCGTCACGCGCTCTGGGAACGTGAGATTCGTTGCCACCTTCGTTGGCACACCGAGCTCGCCCACTGAGATGTTTGGATCCGGCGTAATGACGGAACGTGCAGAGAACTCTACACGCTTGCCCTGCAAGTTGTTGCGGATGCGACCCTCCTTTGATCCTAGGCGCTGCTGCAGGGATTTGAGAGGGCGACCGGAGCGCTGGGCCGACTGTGCTACGCCCGGGATATCGTTATTCACCAGCGTGGCAATGTGATACTGGAGCACCATCCACCATTCATCGATCGCACGCTTCGTCGACTTCTTGGCAATCTTCTCCGCGAGTGTCGTGTTGGCTTTAATAATGTCAATGAGCTTCTGGGTCAAGTCGTCTTCTGATCGCTGATTGTTATCCTGGAGCACGGAGGGGCGGACTTGCGGGGGCGGGATGGCCAACACCGTGCACATCATCCAATCGGGGCGACACCAGAGACGATTGAATCCCATGAAATCGACATCTTCATCGCTGATGCGGCGTAGGAGGCGGTAGACATACTCTGGCTCCAGGAAACGACGAGTGGAGGAGGATTCTGAGGGAGCTGCTGCTGCTGCTACGGCCCCTGCTGCAGCCTCTGACGGGGGCAGCCCCTTCCATTCTGCTACAATGCGACAGAGATCTTCGTCATGATAGCGGTGGGGCTGGCGTGCGCCACAGCCGTCCTCTGTCTGCTCACCACAGCGGGTCACTTCCTGGCATGCAGTGAGGACTGCCTTCCAGCGATTCTCACCCTTGGAGCGCTTCATGCCCTTGGCCGTTTCCTTGTTGATGAGGAGCTTGCCACACTTGACGCATACGCAGCGCAGAATCTTCTGAATCATCTTGAAAAACTGATATTGATAAACTGGGCGGGCCAGGCGATGATGGCCAAAGTGCCCCGGGCAGCCGTGATTGTTAAGACCGCAGGAACGACAGAGTTTGCCATTCTCAAGGACGCCCATGCGGGGATCCGCTAACCCCCCGATCTTTCCCTCCTGGGTGTTGGACGTCGTAACCTCCACCACGGAACGCCGGACAATTTCTTCCGGCCCAAAGACGGAAAACTGGATGCCAACCAGCGACTCGGTTTCGGAACTGTGTAATAAGGTCGGCATATCTGATAACTTCTGTTGTTTTTAAAGTAGTGGGGAGGCGCGGTCAAGTTTAGGTATTTTTGAACGCAGTTTTTTATTATTATAAAGGCATAAGTAAACTTGAAGCCCTGGCCCGTAATCAAAGGTCCAACACACGATGAGTCTCCGTATTGTGATGGGCCCCATGTTTGCTGGAAAGACCAGTGAAATCCAATCCATTGTCCGCCGCTACACCTGCCTGGGCCGCGCCACGCTCGTTCTTACCACAGTGATGGATGATCGTTATCAGTCTCAGGACTCTGTCGGCGCCATCATTAATCACGATCGCCTCTCTGTGCCAGCCCGTGCTATTAAACCTAATGAACTTCTGGACGTCATGAAATGGCCAGAATTTATACGGGCCCGGCTTATTGTGCTCGATGAAGCCCAGTTCTTTAGTGAAGGATCGGGAGATCTAGAACACTTTGTAAAAGTGGCAGTCGATGGACTCCAAAAGGATGTGGTGCTCGTGGGACTCGACTCGGATGCAGATCGGAAACCGTTTATGGGATTTCTTGCACTCTGTGCACAGGCGGATTCCGTGGAGAAGAAGACGGCGCTTTGCATTCCGTGTAATGATGGGACTCCTGCCATATTTACGCGCTCTTTGAAAGAGCGTGCAGATAGGGTTACAGTGGGAGGGTCGGAGTTGTATCAGCCGGTGTGCAGGAAGCACTTTACTTCTGCTTCTTCTGCTTCTTCTGCTTCTTCTGCTTCTTCTGTGTATTACGAACCTTATTGATAGGGACCCTTCTGGTAGAGACCCGTTCGGTAGGGACCCGTTCGGTAGAGACCCGTTCGGTAGGCACCATTCCAGTAGAAACCCAGCGATTTCCATTGTAAACTTTCACCGATTTTCTTAGATGCCCATTTACATAGTCAGCACGCTTCACAATGGCCACGGGCTTCTCACCAGCTCGCTGCTCAATCCGTTGCACCATCATATGTGCCTCCATCCTACTTAGGACCTGTATCTTAATCTATTTGATGCAGTTTGTCGTCGCCGCTTCCCTTCGGAGGAGGATCGGCGCCTTGTTGTATTTGTTGTATTGGAACTTGCACGTCGCATCTGCTGCATCCCAGAATGAATTTCATCAATAAATCGTTGGAGAGGCGGATCATTCTCCAGTCCATTCAGGACCGGATCGTCAATGGGTCGAAACATATCCCGCCCCCTGAGTATTTTTCCAACAGGCCCCGCGGCAGCAGTGGACACATAGGTGTGCTCCATGCCAGTCACTTCTGGATCATGGCGCAGCCGGCGGAGTTCAAGCAGATACCAGCGAAAGGTGTTCCAAATCCCATTCAGCAGCTGGAAGGAACGTCCGATCGAATAGCCGCCTACAACTCCTGCACCTAACAAAACATCCCCTAGTGCTCCTCCTCCCTTTTGACCGGCGGCTTGTATCGTATTCGGCCCCACGTATGACTTGAACGTGGAAAACCATCCACTAAAGGCCCCAATGCCGGGGAACGGTTTAACAAAGTCTTTTAGAGTGATGATGACGTCATCATCGGCCGGCGTATAGACCAAGCGATTCATGGACCAGACAATCGGCTTGTAATGAAGTCTAGGCTTTGCAGCTGGTTTCAGTTTGTTGTAAATGCCGATACAATGCCACTGGTATTGATTGACTAGTGAGTTCAGCATCCAAAAGGCATCGTATTCGACCGCGGCACTCACTACTCCGCCCATGCTCCCTATCATAGAGGCTGAAAATACGAAAACATGACAGCACTCCCCCCGCCTACCAACAAGAATCATAATGTCCACGTTTACCGAACTCAGCGAATCTGATGCAGTGACGACCTACCGGCTGGATATGACACTCTGGAGCGGATCAACAGCGGCCTGTCCATCGGTTCTGATTGCCGAATCACCCGCCTATGGCCGTCTTCTCTTCTTGGATGGCGAACTGCAGAGCGCCTCCAGCGACGAACATATCTATCATGAGACACTTGTGCACCCCGTAATGGCGTCTGCTGCATCAGAGTTTGGAACGCCTCTCAAAGTCCTCGTGGTGGGGGGAGGGGAAGGTGCTACTGTCCGTGAAGTGTTGGGATGGCGAAATGTCAGTGTGGATTGGGTCGACATTGACGGCGAACTCGTGGATCTTTGCGAACGGTATTTGAACTGGGCCCTGGGAGTTCGTAAGGATCCCCGTGTGCACTTCTATGCAGAAGATATTTGCACCTTTCTGCAAAGGGCGGGGAACTACGATGTCATCATCTTGGATCTACCAGATCCCGATGGCGACACGGGGTATCTCTATTCAACGTCTTTCTGGTCTGATTTGTCGAGCCATCTGGTGACGGGGGGCCGCATTGTGACCCATGTGGGGCCAGTATCACCTGTAGCATCGCGGTCTCGCTATGGGCCCGGATTTGAACGCGTGCGTGCAACTGCCGCTGTAGCCGGACTGTTGTTTACGCCTGCTGGATTTTATCGCATTGGGATTCCCAGTTTTCAGGGGGATTGGGGCTTTGCAGGGGCTGTCAAGGGGTCCAGTGGTGAATCGTTCTTCCGATTTGATCACGATCTCATCAACACACGGGTGCCGTGGATTCGTGTAGCGGATGCACGGCAGGTGAGAGAGTGGGCTGATCCGCCGCGTCTTTGGCGCTAACGGGTAGGCGAAGAGAGATGGTGCGATCATGAATACAGATTTCTTCCAATCGCCTGAACTTTTCCGCTTTTGTTTGAAGCGGGCGGGGAGGAATCCATACCACTGCCATCAGAAGAAGGAATGCAGTGCCTAAGAAGTAATAGTCCATGGATATCATCGTGTAATGCGCTCTATCGGCTGTCAATGAGGATTCACATTTATGGCCATTTACATCTCGTGGCGAATGGGGGATCCTCGGTGTTCAAATCCCTTGTAGGATCCCTGTGTTAAATAGCCGATCCGCGTATAGCCAAGGTCTTGGGCGACTTGGGAGGCTCTGTAGGCGTGCGCAGCTGACCCATAGAAAAGAAGCCGTTTACTCCGATCGTGAAACGTTTGTGGCAAGGAGGAGATCAGTTGTTTCAGCGGAAGATGATAGGCACCGGAATAATGACCTTCGGCCCATTCTTCTTGGCCCCGCACATCGATCACATGGTCAATCGTATTGTAATGCAGACCGGCCCGCACTTCCTCTGCGGTATAGGGGATTGGAGGTCGGATAGTCCAGAGATAGACCGCTGTAAGTAGGGCTGCCAGGCCCAGGAGTGCAAGAAGCGCTGTGAGCCAGGCGTTCATCTACTAGGTGGTTATGAATAAGGACATGGAGGAGTCGGTGGGCCTGGACTACAGGCAGGGCATAGGGGTGGCCAGATTGTGGTCAGAGGGATCGCCGAATAGCCTAGATCACGCTGGGAGATCCAGTTGATATTGCAGGTGCCCGTCTTGCTACAGGCCTGCTGATGGAGCCATTTCCCATAGGTGTAGCGCTGTCGGGCGGATTGTGTATCGAATGGGGTCCATGTGATAGTCGGAGAGGTTGCGGTGAATCGTAGCGCTGCATCCGCTGCTTCCACTTGTTCATAGTAGTTCCACGCCGTTTGTGCAGCGGTGAGCCTCTGACCGGACCACGTTGGAAATAAGGATTTGGGAAAGGATTGCGTTGGCCAACGAGTGGTTGGATTTGTAGTATAGACCGCACAGCGGAAGGACATCCTACAACTCGGTCGGTTTTAAATCGCCGACCGTTACTAGAGCATGTCTGAAGAAGAAACACTCTGGTATTGCTACATGTTGGCCTCTACGGATCGCAAGAAGACGTATGTCGGGGCCACGGTAAATCCGGATCGTCGGTTACGGCAACACAATGGGGAGCTGGTGGGAGGGGCACGGGCCACGAAGGGGCGGTCCTGGCGTCGTGTCTTTTTGATCGGGCAGTTTGCTTCCGAAGTGCCGGCGCTGCAATTTGAGTGGCGATGGAAGTATCTCACGCGGCAGGCACCGGGGGACACCTGGCTGGAACGCCGGACGCATGCACTGTCGCTTCTGATGGCGGAGCATCCTGAGATTGAGGTGTTGGAGCAATCTAGTGAATAAGACTCTCTTCAATGAGACCCTTGATTAGTTACACGGGATCAGACCCTCCACGCATTCTTCCACATGGGGGTAGTGAGTGTGACAGAGGCGATCCAGCCACTTCTCCCCGTAGTTGAAGCCGGGATATCGGTGGTGCAGAAGATGATGATTTCCCAAGAGCCAGGTGAACCGTGCATCATGACGCATCATGCCTCTTACATTAAGCAACAAGATAATGAGCAACCAGTCCATCAAGGAGTAGGAGAGCCAGAGGGTCGGAGCAACTGTCCCGAGACTCTGAAATAGACTTTCAATCCAATGCCCGTGATAGGTATCCCGCCAGGTCGGCTCCTGAAATTCGTGATGAATCCGATGATAGAAATAGAAGTCTCGACTATGCAAAATTCGATGAGAGATATAGAACCAAATATCATAGCACAGAACAGCTGCTATGATGTTTAGCATGTATTGCTATGTATGTTCTTTGTGTTTAACCCTCTGTGTCGTTTGCAGCGATGGATTTCAATGCCGGGCTCTTGAACTGCAGCATGAGGGCACGGCTTTCCATTCTGTTGTATCTCAGTGCATGCATAATACAACATCGGGCCTTTGCGAATCTTGTTGGCCATCCAGGCTGCGGAGGCGGTGTCAAAGTCAATGTCAATGGGTGTCATACTACCTTCTAGGCTGTTGAGGTCTTAGTCACTTTTAGTAGCCAGGTTGACCAGTTCGGAGCCGGTCCAACAAACTGTTCAATCAGATACTGGAGTTCTGTCGCCAGATCCTTTTGGGCCGACCATGCTGCGACTCCCTTGCGCTCATAATCCAATTGCCGCTTTTTCCGCGAAAAGGCTCGGGCTGCATCCGGCACAAGGAGAGTGGCCTGTCGCCATTCTGGCGCATCTGAATAACGCCCTGTCAAGATGCACAGGCCGCGCCTACAATCTGGATTACCGACACGCTCAAAGGGCGGCAGGCGCCCCCGTGCCTGCAGGGTCTCTGTTGCGTATTTGCCGATGCTGCGATTTACAATAGTGTAGGTACATCCTTCACGGTAGGCCCCTATTAGAGCAAAGAGTCTGGGAATCCGGTACCCTTCAAACTCCACTGGCACGTGATGCACATCCACGGCCGGGCATTGGATATATTCGTCAATTCTTTCATAGTGATAATCATCCATTCTCATTGGGGCGATCGTGGCTGGAATTGGTGACGCGGTCAACGGATTCAACTTTTAGTGGTAGCGCTTCGTCAAGACACAGCGATCGGAGCTGCAGACAATGCCGCCCACCCATTCACCGACCTTGAGCCGATTCTTTTCCCGAAGGATCAGCGTGGCGGCCTCAGGAAGATTGAAGCCCCAGTCCAGGTTGAGGCTGTACGGCCCACCCTCCTTGTAGGCTCCTATTCTTGCTACCAGTCCAGGGAGCTCATAGTCCTCAAAGAAAACCGGAACTTCGTGCACATCCACAGAGGGCGGCGGCAGATAGTCTTGAAATGTTCCGTCGTAAAAATAATAGGGCATCGTACTGTGTGAAAAGGCAGATTGCCGGGATTCAACTTTTACAGTCGCTTTCTGCGTTTATTGAGTTTGCCCATAAATGTTTTAATTAGTCCAGTGGCTTCCTCCTTTTTAAGATCTTTTAGAGTCTGCTTAAATTTCGTAAATTCTGCTTCTGTAAGTACAGCTGCGTTAAGGGTGAGGTAGGGTCCATCTGTTTTATCAAGAATAGCTGTGTACAGTGCAGTTGCCTTCCATATTTTTGGAGGAGGCTTTATTAGTTTTGAAGGTAGAGCTTCTACTTCTTGAGCTGGCAGTGAGACTGCGGTTGGTAGAACTATGGGTAGAACTGTGGGTAGGGTCGATGGTAGAACCGTTGGTAGGACCGTTGGTAGGACTGTGGGTAGCACTGGTTCTACTACCTTTTTAAATATTTTTTTGGCCCTAGTATGCACTTCTTCAGCAGGAATTAATTCTATTAGATCTCCATTTGATGCACTATGAATCTTCTTCACATGTTCTATAAAAGTATCATAGTCCAGGTCTCCTTTCATGTAGTTACATATTTGACAGCAGGGGGAGGCATTCTGAATAGTATAGCCTATCTTATTATTCTTCCGATCGATACCTACAGTGCCAGTATAGCCACACAAATAGCATGGTCTTTTAATTATTTCGAGGAATTGTTCTCGCGATAGTGCGAATACTAATAATCGTTTGAATGCACCCCCTATATAATGCGAATATCGAGCGACTCCACGATTACATGTCATGGGCCATTTTTTAGAATCTTCCTTCGTAAATACCGTAGCTGTGGCTATGCAACTGCATATTTTTAAGAAGAGATCAACCGGGAAAGTATACTTCATATTATTGCACAGCTCACAGCAAGGCACTACGTTAGTTGAGATGTAGCCCTTCTTATTATCTACACGGTCAATCCCAATCACCTCATCTTCCTTATAGTGATTGCAATAATGGCATGGTTTCTTTACTATTGTCTCAAATTCATTTGCAGTTAGTAAGTATTCTATGCCACGCTTTAAGGCATTTCTAAAATATTCTTTAATATAACAATCCATATTTTTACTCCTTTCCGCTTTAAAATTTCTTCCTCTATCACTACGCTCATCGTCGAGATTATGCTGTTTCTCATTACAATGTTTACAGAGTTGGCTTACCTTATTTGCATGTGTTAAGAACGTTGGGAAGTCTTTTGAGCATTTTACACATAGCTGGTGCTCTTGCTGCTTATCACCTGCATCACGGATCTGTAGATGGAGTTTTTTCTTTTCTGCATATTGTTCATTATCCTTTTCAGCCTGCTTGCATAGGCAAGGTGCACAGGTTTTGTAGCCTGGATCACACACATTAAAGCAGCCACGATCAATATCACAGTAGATTATACCTTTTAACTTCTCCTCATCGCGATACACATCCCTATGGTGCTTGCCACAGTATTTTTCGTCTTTTTTCTTTTTAAAACTGCAGTCTTCATGCCCGCACGGATCCACAGGAGGTTTGCAGTCTAAGCAAGAGAGTCTTCCCTCTGCCACTTCATTATTGCACCCACGAAAGAAGAATCTGCACCATTTCTTTCCATCGACGACTCCATCATCATAGAGCTTGTAGCGTTCGTGACGACCACAGTAGCCATTCGCCTTCGCAGGAAACTGGCAGGTGCTGCCTTTTCGAGCCCCTTCGTGAATGGTTGCTTTACAGGCCATCTAATTACCGGGGTCATTTTCGTCCCCAGTTCCGAGTCACCTTTTTGTCATAAAGTTTTCATTTTGATGACTTTATGACAAAATTTGTAAGGTACATAACATTTTTTGTAAGGTTCTTAGTTGGAATATGCAAGTCCCCCCATTCCCGACATGATACGGAGAACGTTGTAGTTGGTCGCATAGACATTGACCGTGGCCGTCTTGTCCGCACCGACCGTGTTGTTGGACAGTGTGAGGTTGAGCGTGGCGTTGTCAATACGGGAGAAGTTGCAGGTGCCGCTGGGCTGGTGGTCCTCGGGGTTGAGCGCGAAGGAGTAGACGTTGATGCCGACCGCGGGGATATTGGTGTGGTGCTGGTAGGGCTGGACCAAGTTGAAGTAGGGGCCATCGCGTTCGGAGAAGCGATCGTGGCCGTTGAGCTGGATCTTGGCAACGGCCGTGGGGTTCTTGCCCGCCAGACCCTCGACACGGGTGATGGAGTAGCCGGACTCGAGCGCCGCCCGGTCGAACCAGTCGGAGAAGTTGAACGGCTGCTGGCCCTTGTAGACATCCATAGAGCCATCGCAGGCCGTAAAGGAATCGCGCTGTGTGACCCAGATGAGCTCCTTGCAAGGGTGGTTGAAGGACATCTTGATCTTGTTGGCCGAACTGGTAACGGACTCAGAGCCAGTGAACTGGAGCTGCTCAATCAGATACTCGTGGGCGACCTGCGCAAAGCGGCGGCGCTCCTCCGTGTCGAGGTAGATATAGTCGACATAGAGAGAGGCAGCGACCAGGCCCGTGGAGTTGACACGGTCGACAACCGCCTGGCTGTTGGACCAGCACAGCTTGTTGAGGGGCTGGAACTGGATGTTGATCTTGACCTCGTGATACTGGAGCGCGATGAGGGGAAGCGCAAGACCGGCGTGGCGGTTGAACCAGAACTGGAGAGGGATGTAGAGGGTGGTCTCGGGGGCGCAAGAGCGGTCCTCGTCCGAGGCGTGGGGCTCGCCGCCAAGGCAGGCCGAGTCGCAGCCACCATCGGGGCCCACCTGGGAGAGCGTGTTGACGAGCTCGGGGACGTTGCCAACCATCTCGGCGTAGCCGGCCTGCTTGCCCGCGGGGCGGGTGAGCTCGTTCCAGATGTGGAGCCACTGGCCATAGTGCTTGTCGATCTTCTGCCCGCCAATCTCGACCTCAATGTAATCCATGAGCTGGTGCCCAACCCAGTTGAGCCAGCGGAACTGGGTGGCAGTGCCATCCGCAGAGGTCAGGGAAACCTGGGGGAGAGTGGCCTGGAGGTAGATACGGTAGATCAGATCGCCGTTACGGGAGATCGTGCAGGTAACACGCTTGCCAAAGTTGGCAACACCGTTGAAGGTCTGCTCGATGGACTCCATGGCGAAGTTCGAGTGGCGGCGGTAGAGCTGCTTAAAGAGCGTAACCTGAGGGTTCGATGTCAGGTAGACATCCTGTGCACCATAGGCGACGAGCTGCATTAAACCACCACCGGACATTCGTTATACTCCAGCCTCCGAAAATAATTTGGACCAATTCCGGGAACATTCGCCCTGGCCGGGAAGTACCGGGGGAAATCCTCCAAGGTTAAAGATTCCTATCTTCTTCTGAATAGAATGCAGCAGCTGCAGGATTTTCTTGTAAGTGACGTAGTCCCTGATACGAAATGTGTAGCACCGCGTTCAACAACACTCGAAGCGCATCATCAGTCCAAAATCGCGACGTTTCATACTGAAAAACAATCACTCGATCTGCTGGGAGAGGAGTTATCTACTCTTGAGGAACGGGCTCCCGATGCGGCTCCCTTCAGCGATGAGGCCCGACAGCTTGCGGATCAAATCGAGGCTCTGAGGGGGCGCATTGAGCGACTGCGCGCCGACAAGGATCGCCTCAACTACTTTCTGGATGTTGGCGATATGTTGTTTCAGTATTATGATGCCCAGGAAACCTTGGCAACAGGCAGTCCCTCCTCTACGGAGCGCGATGTTGTTACAATGCGGATGCCCGCCAACTCTGTCCTCAGCTATTTTACTGCGGAAGAGGCGAAGATGCCGTCACCCCGCTCTCTGGCTCCTGTGCGGGCTCAAGAATCGGCCAGCACCTTGAACTCGGCAGAGGGACTGCAGCGGGAACGAATGTTGGAACGCTACTTGTCCATTGTGGATCCCGGCGCCATCAAAAGCGGCATCATGCCCGGCTCCGGCATTGAGCCGGGGTGGGGGACCTGCCCGGCCTGCGATGTGGAAATGACGTTTTACCAGAATGAGGCGCTTCTGGGGTGCCCCGAATGCGGACATGAAGAGTTCATCTTGGTCGATTCGGAGAAACCGAGCTACAAGGATCCGCCCCGTGAAATCACGTATTTTGCCTATAAGAAGATCAACCACTTTAATGAATGGCTCGCGCAGTTCCAGGCCAAGGAGAATACGGACATCCCGGCGGATGTCATTGATGCGGTTCTGGCGGAGGCGCTGCGTCTAGTGCGGTAGGAGGTTCCAGGCGAGGCGGTGCAAAAGGCGGCTGGAGAAAAACACGCAGGCAGAAAAGACAACAACAACGTAAGCAACGTAAGAGTCGTCGCAACTAGACCGACCGAACTAGATAGACCGAATAAACTGCCAACCCATCTCCCTACAAATCTGCTGCCACACCTGATCCTGTTGATACAGCTTCTCCCGCGACTTCAACAGCTGGAAGCACGGCAAAAACTCATCCATCTCCAACAGCTGACAGAGCTTGTAGAGCACATACGGATACGACAAAAAGTTCGAGCGGCCCTTCGGACAGTATTTGATGAACGCCGGCTGAATCTCCTTGAACATGAACTGCAGCTTCTCCTCCATCTCCTTCGAGAGCGTCAACATCGTCATTTGCTGGTGAATCCGATTCTTGATCTGTTGCACATGATCATACATCTTCGACAGTTTGAGCTTCCTCAAAATTTCGTGGATCTTCTCCTTCTTCACCCGCTTCG
>Ga0114962_10001296_pt1 | contig 21699 bp, 15 predicted proteins | sample C_130820_MF_Meta_FD_87017 | JGI IMG/M metagenome (GOLD analysis project Ga0114962, IMG submission 87017) | Freshwater microbial communities from Lake Croche, Canada to study carbon cycling - C_130820_MF_MetaG | ecosystem: Environmental > Aquatic > Freshwater > Lake | place: Lake Croche, Canada... | reverse complement strand
TGATCGATGGTCTTGCCCTCGGAGATCAGGCTTACCGTGACGCTGTAGAGGTAGGGATCCTTGCGACCGTTCCAACGATGAGGAGAGGGGATGGGGAGGTTTTGAACAACGGCCAACGTCTCCTCCGGGGGAACAGATTGATTGGTGGAAGCGCTTGCGACCACCTGACCCGAGGCATCCTTGACCTCGCATTGCACAGTGACCGAGTCTGCCGCCGCTGCTTCCTGTTGCGTCTCCGGCTTCGGGGCGCCAGGGAGATGATTTTTTTCTGCGGCACGGGCTTTCTCCAAGGCAACGTTCATTTGAGCCGTGTGCCCGTCGGAAACCATTGTGCGGATTTCCACGATAGCCTCCTTCTCATTGAGTGACCGCGTGGTGAGGTAGACGCCGGGAGATGCATCATCCAGAGGGGAAATACAGAACTCATCGGTTACAATGATCTCCGCATCGCGGTAGAGTCCTCCTTGGACATTGAAGTCTCCAGAGAGAGGGGGCAGATCCTCACGATGGGTATTGTCAACCTGAACCCTTAGTTCATTGGTTTGCCCGAACTTGAGATAAGGGGTCAGCTCGTAGCAGAAGGCGGTGAATCCGCCGCGATGCTCCCCGAGTAGGGTCTTGTTGATGTAGGTTCTTGCCACTGTGCCGGCTGCACCGAAACGGACAAAGACCCTCTTCTTACTCTTCCATTCCGCGGGAACCTGGATCGCATGCTCATACCAGCCGTCGCCTTGGTAATATTTGTTTTTGAGGTGGGGATCCTTGGTCTCCCTTTCCTTTTGGGCGACTTTCTCCGTGGCATTCCTCTCTTCGGTGAGCCTCTTCGCATCTGCCTCCGTCTCGGGCTTGTCGCTGACCTCGGCTGGGCCAGCCTGGGCATCAAGGGCGTTCCAAGTGTGTGGAATGGTCACTTTTTGCCAAGAGGCGGATGAGGCGGAAATATCCGAGCCACCTTTCAAAAAGAGCCAACCCTGATCCAGAGGCATGACCTCACGCTGAGCAAGCGACGTGGCCACCGTGGCTATTGAGAGGAAAATGACGAGAAGAAGAGGGATAAGGAATTGCTTCATGAGATGTAATAGGAGCTCAAAGGGGAATCGTTTTCTAACCCCTCCACCCCTCCACATCAACTTTTAGTTCAGCCCAGATTATACAATGGAATGATGGAAACAGAGAAATCTTGTTCACCAAGGGGGTGAAAGAGCTCAGAATAGAAGCAGAGGAAAGGAAAAAGCGATGGGGGATTGGGCCACAAAACGCTCAAAAATCACAAGATTCACATGATCAGTATTTTATAAAATAATAAACTTTGCAAAATCAAGTAAAGTGCTGAGCGGGGGCTGACTTCACCACCAAGAAAACAGCCAAAGACGTGCAAAGGAACTGATTAGGGAAGTCAAGCATCGAGGTGTTGGCATGGAAGCAGGATCAGCGATTCTTTTATCACGAAAGCCTTGCGACTCACTCTTGTAAGCCAGCCAACGCAGAGATGACTCTCCTCACATCGTCGCAATCTTCGCCGTGAATTTCTGAAAAAAAACGGCTCCCAGATCGAGATGGGCATGGGGATAGGATTCGTTAGGAGCGTGTGCCTGACAGTCTGGAAGGCCGAGTCCCAGCATGATAACCGGAACTTGAAGGCATTTCTGAAGCATCACGGCGGCCGGAATACTCAACCCCTCCCTTGTGAGAGCCGGCGGCATCCCAAAAAGATTTTCTGTAACTGCGATTGCCGCTTGAATAAAGGCATTGTCAGGAGCTGTGTAAAAAGGCTCTCCCCCATGATCATAAATGACCATTCCCGTCACTCCTTCCTTTTCAAGTTCCTTTTCGATCCAATCCTTCACGAGAGCGACGATGGCTTCGGAATCCTGCCCGGGTACGAGTCGGCAGCTCAACTTTGCTGATGCCGATGAGGGAATGATCGTTTTGCTTCCATTCCCTTGGTAACCCGAGGTGATCCCATTGATCTCGGCCGTGGGCCGTCCCCAGACCCGTTCCAGCATAGAACGATTCTTCTCTCCTCCACGAGGAGCAATGCCAGTCGCTTTCTCAAACCAAGCTTCATCCCATGGAAGACGTTGCCAGGATTCCAGTTCCTGAGCAGGCACTGGAAGACATCCTTCATAAAATTTTGGGATCGCGATTCCACCATCCTCCGCAATCATGCGTGAGAGAACCTTGCTGAGCGCAAGCGCTGGATTGGATACCGCTCCACCGAACATTCCAGAATGAAGATCGGCACGTGGGCCTTGGACAATGATGTCAAAACAGGCTATACCGCGAAACCCAAGCGTGAGTGCGGGCTTCCCGGGGGCAATCATGCTGGTGTCTGAAATGAGGATGGCATCGCAGGAAAGCGCTTCTCGACGCTCCTCCAAGTATTCCTGCATATTCGGACTGCCTATTTCCTCCTCACCATCAAGTAGAACAAGGACATTGACGGAGAGTGTCCCATGAACCAGTAATTCCCTTAGTCCAAGCAGATGGGAAAACGTTTGTCCTTTGTTGTCAGTGGCTCCTCTTCCATAAATCATGCCCTCACGGATCTCAGGATCGAACGGCGGACTGAGCCACAGATTCAGCGGTTCGGCTGGCTGAACGTCATAATGACCATAGAGCAAGAGTGTGGGCTTTCCTTGCTGATGCTCAGTTTTTGCAAAAACAACTGGCGCACCTTTGGTCATGTGAATCTCCACCTGCATTCCCCACTTTTGAAGCAGGAGACTCATCCACTCGGCACAAGACTGCATTTCAGGTGCTTGCGCCGGATCGGCACTGATTGAAGCAAACCTTAGATATTCAAAAAACAGGGCTGTTCCGTCATCCCCAGCGTCTTTCTCGGTCATGACGAGGCCTTGGTAACAAAGCGCGACACCTTGAACGGTACTAGATTTTGAGTACTAGATCCCTTTGTCACTAGATCCTTGGCAATTTCTCCGGTTACCGTTGCGTACTTGAAACCGTGCCCACTAAAGCCCCCGAGCACCCAGGCCCCCTCGACTCCCGGCACGCCATCGATAATCGGTGAACGATCCGGGGTATTTTCAAAAAAGCAGGAGACCATGGAAAGAATCGGCCCATTGGCAGAAGGAAAATAGCGGCTCACAAATTGGCGCATATCGGCTTCGTCCTCTTGATTAGGCTCAACACGGGGTTTCCCAGGATCCACAGATGGAGAGGGTGTTTCGCGAAGACGTCCCAATTTGAACCCCGGGATCCCATGCGTCGGAAATCCATAGAAGTGACCGGATGCCTCGGAATCCACGATCCACACAGGAAGATTCTTCTCGCTGAAATTGGCAAAATCGCAACCCGGTGAAAACCATCCCAACACTGTTCTCTCGGCTTCCACTGGAAGATCAAGCAGCTTTCCTATCCAGGCACCAGTTGTGAAGACAATCTGACCGGCCTCATAGTGACCTCTATCTGTTCTAAGAGTGAAATGTCCCGTTTTTTTCTCCCAGGAGATCAGTTGTTCCATTCCATGAATTTCAGCTCCATGCGCCAATGCAAGATTCGTATGAGTTGTGATGCTCGCCTCAGGAAGCACAAATCCTGATCCTGGTTGAAAAACACCCATCATCTTTTCATCTGGAGTCAATGCTGGGTACCGTCTCGAAAGTTCGGTGGCACCGAGTACTTCATGCGGAATATCGTAGGCTTGGCAGGCTCTCAATGAGCCGGTAAAAATCGCCCCCTCCGGAACTGAAACATCCAGACTGCCGATACGATGGAAAAGGCGATCTCCTCCCAACTCCCCAAGTTCATCCCAGAGTTCGACGGCTCTCTGAACCAGCGGCACGTACTTTGTGCTCTCATGCAATCCAAGGCGAAGAATCCGCGTCGCCCCATGAGAACTCCCCCGAGTGTTGGGAATACCAAACTGTTCAAGGCCGAGGACTTTTAATCCTGCCCTGGCAAGATGAAAACAAGCTGCACTTCCCATTCCTCCGACGCCGACGACCGCGACATCGAAACTCTTCGCTCCCATGATCAGAAGGCCGTAAGGTATTGATCCGTTTCCCATTGGGAAACTGTCTTGTGGTACTCATTCCACTCCTGCCATTTCAATTTTAGGAGTTCTCCCTTAATCGGGCCGAGGGAATCCAGAATCACGCGGTCTTGCTCCAATTCAGTCAGTGCCTCGCGGAGCAACTGAGGTAATGTGGTGAGACCCTTGCGGTAGATTTCTTCTCGGGTGATGCTATAGAGGTTGCCGAGATTAGGATCAGGACACGACATTTCCTTATCAATGCCATCGAGACCCGCTGCAAGATAAGCGGCAAAGACGAGATAAGGATTGCAGGCGGCGGAGACGGAGCGGTCTTCGACATGTCCGGGGCCGCAGATTCGCAGCATTTGCGTGCGGTTGTTATCCCCCATGCTGATGAAGGCTGGAGTCCAGGTGAATCCCGATCGTGGACTTGTCAGGCTAGGGCCTACAAGAAGTCGCTTGTAGCAATTTACTGTCGGCGAAGTAATCGCACACAGGGCCGGTGCATGAGCAAGGACACCTGCAAGGAAATGATAGGCTAATTTCGATAGTCCAAAGCCCCTTGGATCGGCCTCATCCGTAAAAAGATTCTCACCCGTCTTGAGATCGGCAAGATGGTAATGAAGATGGGCACCACTCCCCGTCCTGCCGCTGAACGGTTTTGCCATGTGCGTGGCAATCGCCCCATATTTTGGAGCGATCTGGGAAGTCATCATTTTGAAAAATGTATATCTGTCTGCCGTAACCCCCGCCTCGGTATAATGAAAGTTGACCTCATACTGGCCGTTTGCATCCTCATGGTCAGCCTGATAGACCCCCCATCCCAGAGCATTGCACGCCTGGGTAATTTCCTTGAGATATTCAGCAGCTTGGGACATCGCCTTGAAGTCGTAGCAAGGCTTGGAGAGTTTATCGATGCCGGCCGGATCCCAAGGTTCGATACCGCCGCTGGGCGTGCGCACCACCAGAAAATGCTCAGGCTCGATACCAATATTGAACACGAACCCTTTTGCTGCTGCCTTTGCTAGCATCTGCTTGAGATTTTGCCTCGGGCAGTAGGGATGGACCTGTCCATCGACAAAGAGATCCGCAGCAAACCGGGCAATCCTAGGGGCCCACGGCAACGGGGTGTAGCTGTCGAGATCGATCCTCGCAAGCATGTCATGGGAGTGAGGCCCCTGTCCCATGCCCCAGACTGCGGCTCCGGCAAATCCCGCACCCTCGTCAACAAGGGTATCCAGCGTTTCCACGGGACACATTTTCACTTTCGCCGCACCATGGATGTCGACGAATTGTGCCAGGATAAACTGGATTCCATCGGCTGCGAGTTGTTCCCTGATCTGTTCCTTAGTTTTAAACATAATGATTTTTTTGTGATCGTTAACGACCTTCACACTGGAAAAGGCAGTCTGTCAATTTCATTATGCAACAAGAGTTGCATTAAAAGAAACCTTTGGTCATAGTGAAATTCATCATGTGTGGAATTGCTTCTTTCTTCGCCAAAACTCCAGCCATGGAGAATCAACTCGGAAGTCTTTTTGTGCCGATGCTCAACTGTCTCAGTGGGCGCGGACCGGACAGTGCGGGTTTTGCTGTCTATCGCGATCCGGCGCTGGAGGGAACCGTCAAGATCGTGGCCCAACATCCCGAGGTTGGATTCGAATGGGAAGGTTTCTTTAAACCCTTCGGAGCGGTTTCACTCACCGTCATTGCAAGTCATTGCGTGGCTATTGTTCCGGGACAACCGGAAATCGTTCGCGCCAAACTCGAACTTGAAAATGCCGGAGTTACCGTGATGTGCGTCGGTTCATCCATGGAAATCTTCAAAGAAAAGGGATTCCCATGCGACGTGATGAAAGTGTTCCAGTTGGAACAAGCCGTCGGCAGCCATGTCATCGGCCATACGCGCATGGCCACCGAAAGCGCCGTGTCAACTGCTGGCTCACATCCCTTTTCGACAGGTAGTGACTTGTGTCTGGCACACAACGGATCCTTGAGTAATCACAATAGCCTACGACGGAACCTTCGGAGGGAGGGGATCACTTTCCGCACGGACAACGACTCCGAGGTGGCGGCCGGATACCTTTCTTGGCGTTTACAATCGGGCGATTCGCTGGAGACTGCGCTGGAGGCGGCGCTCCGTGATCTTGACGGGTTCTTCACCTTTGCGATTGGCACTAGGGATGGATTTGCCGTGCTTCGTGATCCGATAGCCTGCAAACCTGCCGTCTTGGCGGAGACAGACGAGTATGTCGCCATGGCTTCGGAGTATCGCTCCCTAGCCCATCTCCCCGGAATCGAGGAGGCTCGTATCTGGGAGCCCGAACCCGCCCGCATCTACACCTGGGAAAAATTAAAGGACACTCCATCCGCCTCCAGCACTGCCATCTCCATCTCCCTCGCAGCATGAGCACTTTTGATCTCTCTAAAATCTCTGTCCGTGAGTTAAACCATCATTTGCATCAACTCGCGGAAGCAGGCGATATTGATCTTCTTGAACCCCGAGGTGCCCATGCGGTGGCCTGCGGATTGACAGCTCCGCTCAATGTCAGCATTCGCGGGCCTGTCGGTTATTATTGTGCAGGCATGAATGAAAGGGCGACCGTCACCGTCCATGGGAATGCAGGTACTGGAGTAGCGGAGAACATGATGTCGGGGGAAGTCCGTGTGCTGGGGAATGCGAGCCAGTCGGCTGGTGCCACAGCACACGGGGGACTCTTGGTCATCCAGGGCGATGCCTCGGCGAGATGTGGCATTTCACTCAAAGGAGCAAGTATTGTTGTCGGTGGATCGGTCGGACATATGAGCGCCTTTATGGCACAGGCGGGAACTTTGGTCATTTGCGGTGATGCCGGTGACGCCCTGGGCGACTCCATTTACGAGGCTAGGATTTACCTTCGAGGCAAAATAGCCAGCCTGGGAGCTGATTGCATTGAGAAAAAGATGAGACCCGAACATCTGGCTGAGTTGACACAATTGCTCACCACGGCAGGAATCAACGCCGATCCCGCAACCTTCCGCCGCTATGGATCGGGACGCAGCCTCTATCACTTTCACTCCGATCACGCATCGGCTTACTAATCAAGATATCCCAACACTGATTCTCTTTTATGGAAAATAAACCCCAACCCCTTTCGCCAGGACTTCGTGAGTCCGCCACGTTCAACCGTCATGTCATTCACGAAATTCAACGGGCTGCGCAAACCGGCATTTATGATATTCGTGGATGGGGAGCCAAACGCAGTCTGCCCCATTTTGACGATCTGGTTTTTCTGGGTGCCAGCATGTCACGCTACCCATTGGAAGGTTATCGTGAAAAATGTGAAACGGGCGTGATCCTCGGAAATCGTTTTGCGAGCAAGCCGCTGCATCTGGATATTCCTGTTACTATTGCGGGAATGAGTTTTGGTTCCCTCTCAGGATCAGCAAAGGAAGCTCTGGGTAGAGGCGCCTCTGAAGTCGGGACTTCCACGACCACTGGTGATGGAGGCATGACCGATGAGGAAAGAAAACACTCCAAGATGCTGGTCTATCAATATCTTCCATCCCGCTATGGGATGAATCCTCACGATCTGCGGCGCGCCGATGCCATCGAGATCGTTCTGGGTCAAGGAGCCAAGCCGGGTGGTGGCGGAATGCTCCTCGGACAAAAAATCAGCGACCGTGTCGCAGGCATGCGCACGCTCCCGGCAGGAATCGACCAACGGAGCGCCTGCCGCCACCCCGACTGGACCGGTCCAGACGATCTGGAAATAAAAATTCAGGAGCTTCGCGAGATTACTGACTGGGAAAAACCGATTTATATCAAAGTCGGAGCCTCGCGCACTTTTTATGACGTCACATTGGCCGTGAAGTCTGGGGCTGATGTTGTCGTTCTGGATGGCATGCAAGGTGGGACAGGGGCCACGCAGGATGTCTTCATCGAGCACGTCGGGATCCCAACACTTCCGGCATTAAGACAGGCAGTCGAGGCCCTTTCGGAGCTTGGAATGCATCGCAAGGTACAGCTCATTGTCAGCGGTGGAATACGCAATGGTGCGGATGTGGCCAAGGCTCTGGCAATGGGAGCAGATGCGGTCTCCATCGGCACCGCCGCCCTCATTGCTCTGGGGTGCAACTCCCCTCAATACGATGCCGAGTATCAAAAACTCGGGAGCGCGGCTGGATTTTACGATGATTATCAGGATGGTAAAGATCCCGCCGGCATCACGACTCAGAATCCAGAGCTTGCAGCTCGCCTAGATCCCATCGAAGGAGGTCACCGGTTGGCAAATTACCTGCGTGTCCTCACCATGGAGGCCCAGACGATCGCTAGGGCCTGTGGGAAATCCCATGTCCATAATCTGGAGCCTGAGGATCTCGCGGCACTGACCATCGAATCCGCAGCGATGGCTGGGGTCCCGATTGCTGGCACTGACTGGATTCCGGGAAAGCGCGGAGGCTTTTAAGAAATCGCCTATTTCCCATTGCTGATCAAACTTAGGAATCTGACAGGTGGCGAAAAAATCGCCGAGGGGCCGTGAGGGATTGATCCCTCGAAAAAAAGGCTGTCGCCTGGAGTGAGATGATAGACATCGGCTCCATGCCGGTAATCCATCTTACCTTCAAGCATAAAAAGCAACTCATGGCCAGGGTGACGAAACGTATTCTGATGAGTATCGATTTTCTTTTCCTGAATGGTCATCAAGTAGGATTCAAAATCCTTCTCGAAGGGGACATCGAATGAGAGGGACTCATAGGTGTGTCCCAGTTTGGATCCTCGTCCCACAATGACCCTTCGGTCTGCTTTTTTGACAAGGACCGCATGTGATTTCGGTTCTTCTTTTGAAAAAAGGACGCCGGGCACTACTCCCAAAGCAGAAGCAATTCTAGTAAGAGTGGAGACAGGAGAAGACGCCTTGCCATTTTCAATTCTGGAAAGCTGGCCCTTAGTGAGTCCTGTCTGTTGGGAAAGTTGCTCTAAAGTTACGGAGCGCTCCTCTCGGAGTGACCGGATCCGCAGCCCAATTTGGATTTCCCAACGGATGGGAACATTCCCCTTGGAGGTTGATTTTTTCGTACCAGCTTTTGACGCTGACATCGTGATCTTTTTCATTTCTTGAGATTGCCAAGAGACAGGCTTTTTGGACAGAAGTGATGTTAACCTCATAAAAATTACCCAAGCTGTTGCAATGATGGTAAGGCTTTCCTTTAATCAAATCTAATGCCGCTCACGTTCGACGTATCATGCAATTTCCGTCCGATAGGATCTTTGTGAGACTGGCTGTTGCAGCAGATGTCCCCCAACTTTGTGGGTTGCTATTCATCTTGTTTGCCCAAGAGGCTGACTTCACACCCGATCTTAAACGTCAGGCACTTGGTCTTCGTCTCATCATCGAACAGCCAAGTGTCGGACACATTTATTGCGCAACTGATGGTGACACTATTATTGGAATGGTCAGCATCCTCTTCACTGTGAGCACTGCCGAGGGGGGACGGGCGGCATGGCTTGAAGATATGGTTGTGCATCCGGGTCACCGGGGACAGGGCATCGGCGAGCGATTACTGGAGACTGTGATCACCGAAGCGCGATCAGTGGATTGTCGTAGAATCACATTGCTTACAGACGACACAAACACTCCAGCCATGCTTTTTTACAGAAGAGCTGGCTTTGCTCTTTCGCAGATGATTCCACTGCGTCTGAATTTATAATGGCTCTATAGCCGTCACCTTCTCTCAAGAAGCAGATAAGGCGAAAATATCCGACCTCCCTTTAAAAGAGAGTCACTCTGGATCTCGTTGCCTTATCTCTTGCTGAGCGAATGTGGTGGCGACCGTGGTGGCCGTGATGAGCGAGAAATAATCCCAAGCTTACTCAACCACGTCATCTTCTTTTTGGGAAACAACGGGCGCAATCCCCTGCAACTTCTCGCCCGCTGGCAGATTAATCAGGATGACTCCCATCGTGTTCCGTCCTGCTTCCCGAATCTTGTTCACAGGAGTGCGGACCATCTGACCACCCGAGGTGATCAGCATAATCTCGTCCGAATCAGTGACAGTAAGGGCGCCGACCACGGATCCGGTCTTGTCACCGGTCTTCATGGTGATGATTCCTTTACCGCCGCGCGACTGATTGCGGTACTCCTCAAAGGAAGTGCGCTTCCCAATGCCGTTCTCACCGGCAACAAGCAGGGTCGCATCGTTGCGGACGAGACTTAGAGAGACGACCTCGTCACCCTTGCTGGGACGAATACCCCAGACACCGACTGTCTTGCGACCCTGGTCACGGAGTTCCTCCTCGCTGAAACGGATACTCATGCCCTCCTTGGTGACCAGGACGACCTCATTGAGGCCATTCGTGAGGGAGGCGGAGATAAGAACATCCCCCTCCTCGATCTCAATAGCGATAATGCCTCCCTTTCGAATATTGGAGAAGTCGCCGAGGTTGGACTTCTTCACGATTCCGCTACGGGTGGCGAAAAAGATATGCTTCTCGGGGTTCCAAGTGGTCTCGACACCTCCTGCGCCTCCACTGGTTGTCGACTCGATGCGGAGGGTGGCGGCGATCTGCTCGCCGGACTGGAGATTCAGAATATTGGCAATCGATTTGCCCTTGGCCGTACGGCTCATCTCGGGGATCTCGTAGACGCGCTCGACATAGCAGCGGCCGGTCTTTGTGAAGAAAACGAGGTAGTCGTGCGTGCTGGCGGTGAAGAGATGCTCGACGAAATCGTCGTCCTCAGTGTCGTTCTGGGATTCCTTCGTGGTCATGCCGATGACCCCCTTGCCACCACGCTTCTGGGACCTGTAGGCGCTCACGGCCGTACGCTTAATCAGGCCCTTGTGAGTGACGGTGATGATGCAGCCTTCGTTGGCAATGAGGTCCTCGATGGAGATTTCTCCCTCCTCAGGGACAAGCTCGGTGAGGCGGGGACCGGCATGCTTGTCACGGATCGCCTTCAGTTCGGACTTGATGATCGTGAAGACGCGTTCCTCACGGGCCAGAATATCGACCAGGTCGGCAATAGTCTTAAGCAACTCCTGATACTCGTTGTTGAGCTTATCGCGCTCGAGGCCGGTGAGTTGATAGAGGCGAAGCTCTAGGATGGCGTCAGCCTGCGGCTCACTAAAGCAGTACTGTCCCTCGTCATTAAGACGAGGCTCATGGCGGAGGAGGATGCCGAATTTCGTGATCTCTTCCTTGCTGAAGCTCAGCGCCAGAAGTCGGGTACGGGCTTCGTCGCGATTCTGGGAATCACGGATGATCTTGATGAAGTTGTCGAGGTTCGCAAGGGCTATGAGGTAGCCCTCAAGCTTCTCTGCGCGGGTTTCGGCCTCACGGAGGAGGAAGCGGGTACGACGCAGGATGACCTCGCGGCGGTGCTCGATGAAGCAGGCAATGGCCTCCTTGAGCGAAAGGAGCTTGGGACGACCGCGGTCGATGGCCAGCATCGAGATCGAGAAGGAGGACTCGAGCGCGGTGTGCTTGTAGAGGTTATTGATAACGACCTTGGGGATGGCGTCACGTTTCAGCTCGACCACGACGCGGGTATTCTCGTCCGACTCGTCGCGGATGGCGCTGATGTCGGTGATGATCTTTTCGTTGACCAGACCGGCGATGCGCTCAACAAGCGTGGCTCGGTTAACGTTGTAGGGAATTTCGGTGATGACAATCTGCTCACGACCTCCCTTGATCTCCTCGATACCCGCACGACCGCGGACCTTCACGGAACCGCGTCCTGTCTCGAAGTATTGCTTGATGCCACCCACCCCGCAGAGCTGACAACCCGTGGGGAAGTCGGGGCCCTTGATGTGCTTCATCAGCTGGTCGAGCGTGATGTCGGGATTGTCGATCTGGGCACAGACGGCGTCGATTGTCTCGCCGAGATTGTGCGGAGGGATATTGGTCGCCATGCCGACCGCGATTCCGGTCCCCCCATTAATCAGAAGGTTCGGAATCGATGCGGGGAAAACGGTCGGTTCCTCGCGCGTGTCGTCGTAGTTCGGAACGAAATCGACCGTGTCATGATCCATATCCTCCATGAGGACGGCACCGAGTGGGCGAAGGCGTGCCTCGGTATAACGCATGGACGCCGGAGGATCACCTTCGACGGAACCGAAGTTGCCCTGCCCTTCGATGAGAGTCTCGCGCATCGCCCAAGTCTGGGCCATGTGGACAAGTGTCGGATAAATCGCCTGGTCACCGTGGGGGTGATAGTTACCCATGGTCTCTCCGACAATCTTGGCGCACTTGAGATGCTTGCGGGTCGGCATGACCCCGAGTTCACTCATGGCGAACAGGATGCGGCGTTGGGAGGGCTTCAGGCCATCGCGAGCATCCGGAAGCGCCCGGGAAATGATAACCGACATGGAGTAGTCGAGGAAGGATCGGGAAATCTCTTCAGCAACATCGATCGGTTCAACTTTTTCGTTCTGGTTATACAAGGTATTGGGTCTAAGGGGCGGTTTGGGATTGGATCACAACAATATAGCGGTCCAAAGCGCTGGGGGGAAAGTACGAAAGTACGAAAGTACGAAAGTGGGAAAGTGAAAGGTTCTAAAATCAACTGATTACACTGGGCATATCGGAAAAACCTTCCCCCATTGACACCTTTTACTTTTGGACCAATTTTTCCAGCCCCTTAACCCTGTCGTAGAGTTTGTGTAGCTGGGAAATATAGAAGTTCGTCTGTTTAAATTCCTTCATCGGCTTGGCTGGAGCCCCGATCAGCATCGCCCCGGCGGGTACATTCTTGGAAACACCGGCCTTGGCTCCCAGCACGGCCTTGTCACCGATTTCGATATGTCCAGCTAGACCGACCTGCCCTGCAAGGGTGACATAGGAGCCGATCCTCGTGCTCCCGGAGATTCCGACCTGGGAGCAGATAATGGTGTGAGAGCCGATCTGCACATTGTGGGCGATCTGCACCAGATTATCGATTTTACTTCCCTCGCCGATGACCGTGCGTCCGAACCGGGCACGATCGATTGTGGTATTAGCCCCGATCTCGACGTCATCGCCGATCTCAACAATGCCGGTCTGTGGAATCTTGACGTGACGCCCCTCCTTCCACTCATAGCCAAAGCCACACGATCCAATGACTGCGCCCGGTTGAAGAATGACACGGTTACCCAGAATACATCGTTCGCGGATGATCGCTCCGTCATGGAGATGACACCCCTCACCAAGTTGCACCTTATTGCCGATCAGACATCCCGCGCCGATTACGGATCCGGAACCAATCACGGCTTCCTCCCCGACCACGGCCAAAGGCCCCACGGAGACCCCCTCACCAACTCTTGCGGAAGGAGATACGATCGCGGAGGGATGGATGCCAGGCACAGCCACCTCCTCGGGAGGTGCAAAGGCAGCCACCACAGAAGCAAATGCCGACGAGGGATTCACAACCTTCAGGCACACCGGCCCAATCTTTTCATCGAACGCAAAGGGAACGAAAACCGCGGAGGCCTTGGAGTCGCGAAGTTGGGACAAATAGCGGGGATTTCCGAAAAACGTGATGTCCCCGGGTCGAGCGTCGTGCAAGGAAGCAACACCCGTGATTTCCAATTCACCAAATCCGGCCGAAACCTCGGATCCCGCGAGCGCTGCCAATTCAAGCAGTCTCATGGGAGAGAGATGTGAGGCAAAGCGGGTTTTGGATTATTTGGCTGCTGCTGGTGTAGCAGGAGCGTTCTTGTTCAGGGCCGTGATCACGTCCTGACTGAAGTCGAGATCATCACGGGCGTAGAGGACAACAGGCACGGCACCAGCGCTCAGTCCTGACTTGTCAAAAACAATATCGTAGCCCTTGGCCTTCACGAGATCGCTCACGGTCTTCATGATGTCATCGACGATATCCTTGCGCATACGCAGGAACTGATCCTGAAGGCTCTTCTGCTTGGAGCTGCGATAATCGGCAATCTCACGATCGAGGGCACGCGCTGCCGTTACCTTGGTCTGGAGATTCTTTTTCAGGGAATCGGCGGCATCCTTGGCAATGTCAGGCTTCTGGATGTCGGTATTCATCTGGCTGATTTCCTTCATGCTCGCCTTGAGGGAGTCCACGCGGCCATTGAGGTCATCATTGGCTGCCTTCTCGGCATCAGCATACTTGGTCTGAGCCTCCTTGGTCTTGTAGTAATCACTGAAGACACGGTTCATGTCGACGGTCCCAAATTTGACTTGAGCGTTGGCGAAACCCGCGCCACCAAAAAGGAAAAGGGCTGCGAGTAGTGAGATGCGGGTGATGGATTTCATGAAAGGTTGGGTTAGAAACTGAGTTGCTCTTATAGACAACACTAGAATGTGTAGCCAACATTAAAGTTAAACTGACCGTTGCTGTTGTTCCAAGAATCGGACATGACGGGATAACCCCAGTCGATACGGATAGGTCCGATTGGCAGCTCGATGCGGGCACCGATACCGATATCTCCATTAAGCCCACCCGAGGTATAGGTCAGACCATTCGCGGGACTTGTGACCGTTGTCGGATTGAAATCCCATGAACCGGCATTAACAAAACCCCAGTCCGAGAAGATAGCTCCCCGGAGCCGGGGAATGATCGGAAAAGTGATTTCCCCTGTTCCATACATCGACGTATTACCGCCAACTGGATTGCCATTGAAGTCCTTGGGTCCAACCTCACGAAAAGCGAAACCTCGCATGTCATTGGCACCGCCCAAGTAAAGTTCATCGAAGATAGGGGGAGCGTTATTGATGGTCCCCTTCGTGCCGCTACCCCATGGATTCATGAGACCAATAGAACCCTTGGTCATCAGGATCATGTCCCAAGGAAGCGGGAAGTATTTCTTGGCCTCGAGATTGAGTCCGTAATCCTGAACATTCCCCCCTAATCCTCCACCAGCCACCACCCCGCTGAGAGCGATGGACTGACCTTTGTGCGTTAGGAAAAGGCTGTCTCGATTGTCATAATCGAGCCCAAGCAGGATTGCGCTCTTGGTATAGGGGGAGTTTGCACCGGCTGAAGCGATCGCCGGACCATATGTACCCGTCAGGTCATAGATGCTAATATCTTCCAACCGATACTCACCGCGTAACGCGGTAAAGGGCGTGATTGCCTTGCGAGCCTGAAGCGCAGCTCCAAGATTGGACTGGCTGTAGACAGAACTCAGGAAGGATGCGGCATGGTAGTAGAGTTCGCCTCCCACGGAGACCTTGTATCCCATGAACCATGGCTCGGTAAGAGACAGGGTAAAATCCTGACGCTGCAGACCATACTGGGCACGGATACGAAAGCGCTGTCCGGCACCCGTAAAGTTGGGCCAGTTGGAGAGATCGAAATTGGACTGCTGCAATTCGGCAAATCCCACCAAACTGTCGATGGAGCTGAAGCCGGCGCCGAAATTGAATGATCCGGTCTTTTTCTCGTCGACAATGACATCGAGATTCTTGCGTCCGGGAACAAGGGTGTCGACGGGGACAGTTTCTACCTTGGAGAAGTAGTTAAGGTTCATGAGACGGGTCTTGCTGACATCGACTAGCGTGGTATCGAAGATCCCTCCGGGCTGGACGGCCAATTCGCGGCGAATCACCTTGTCCTTGGTCTTTGTATTGCCCTGAACATTGATTAGGTTCACATACGACTGAACCCCCTCATCGATGCGATACGTGAGATCGATCTGCCCTTGGCCTGCGGGTGTGATCTGAGGCTGGGCGACCATATCGACATAACCTCGGGACCCGTAGTAATCACGGATTTTCTTCAGATCGGCTCCCATGCCATCCGGCGTATAGAGGGATCCCGTCCTCATCTTGAGGTAGCGCACCAGATCTGCGGGAGCCACGATGGTGGCGCCGTCGAGGTCCAGCTTGTTCACCCGGTACTGTGTTCCCTCGGAAATGGAGATTACCAGATCGATCCCCTTGCCGCCCGGTAGTGGCGTGGTCTGGACATCGGTGACACGCATGTCTGCAAATCCCTTATTCTGGTAGAGGGTGCGGATCGCCTCTTTGTCCTCGTCCATCTGCGAAGGCGTCAGGCGCCCTGCCTTGGTCAGGAAAGAAAGGAGATTAGCCGTCTTGGTCTTCATGACCTTCTGCAGATCCTTCGGAAGTACGGAGTCATTGCCGGTGAAGGAAATGCGGCGGATCACGAGCTTCGGCCCCTCGTTGATCAGGAAGGAGACCTTCATCTTCTTGTCGGGAAGCTCCGTAGACTTCGTATCAACCTTCACGTCGGTATAGTTTTTGTCCTCGTAAAGCTTGAGGATCTTCTGTCGGTCATCATTGAGCCGTTCGTCGCTGAGAGGCTCGCCGGGCTTGGTGGAGATTTCCTTGCGGATCTTCGAGTTCGGGATGGCATCCGCCCCCTCGATGATCACCTCACCGACTGTGGCCCGACCTTGGAGCAGGACTGTCACTTTCAGCCCCCCGGCTATCGGTTCCGCAAAAATACGGGCATTGGAGACCTGGCCCGTGGCGTAGAGAGACTTGATGTCCTCCTCGACAAGACGATCATTATAGAGAGCACCGGGTTTGGTCGCCAGATTGTCCAGAACACGCTGCTTGCTTAGTGTTGTCGGCCCCACAAACTGGACATTGATCTCCTGGATCACTGGAACCTGGCCCGGAACTTGGGCAACCAAGTGCGGTCCTGTCAAAAACACCAGAACTGCCGCTACCACAACTTGTGCCAACCAGAAAAGACGAAAGGACTTCATGGATCGTTCGTGATCAATTGAGTAAAATTTTATGAAAATCAGAAGAGGGAGACGCCTGGGTAATCGGAAAAACCCTGCATTAGATGAGGGAGAGAGGCTCAGTGGTCAAGTCGCTATTTCTCAAATGGCTAAGGAATGGCTATGCGAGTTCTTTTAAAATCGCTGAAATTTCCGCGAGATTCGTGATCGTATGACCCGGGGTGACCTCTGCCTGCTCCTCGGAACCAGGAACCCGGATCCAAATCGAGCGGATACCAGCATTCTCGGCTCCGGCGATGTCGCGTTCCAGGCTATTGCCAACCATCACCGCCTCGTCGGGTGAAACCCCGAGTTCGGAGAGTAGAAGATGAAAGATTTCTGGTTTGGGCTTTCCGATCCCATGCTCCCCAGAGACAGCAATCGCCTGAAAAAAGGATTCCAGTCCCGAGGCCGCAATCTTCTCCCGCTGCAGATCAGGAGCTCCATTGGTCAGGAGGGCAAGCTTGTAAGAAGTGGCGAGCTCGGTCATCAGTTCCCGTGCGCCCGGTAGCAAGCGCTGACGAGCACGGCGGGTGGAGGCAAATTCAGAAGAAAGCATCACGGCGGCCTCCTCGGAAGGATTCCCTCCTTGGGCGGCAAGCGACTTGGCAAAGACCTCAATACGGTAGGCCGTCGCCCAATTGCGAAGTGATGTCAATTCAGGGGAATCGCCGGCAAACCCACCCCAGAGACACTCGAAGGCACTGATTCCAATCGACCGACAGAAGGGGCGACACTCCCCCTCAGCCCAGAGAGACCGCGCAATCGCCATGGCATCGGTCGCAAAACGGGCAGGTTCCACCTCGAAACGAGCGGAGGCCACCGCAGCGACATGGGCAAAGGTTTCGTGAGAGACCGCCTCGTCGACGGCCAGCGTATCATCCAGATCAAAAAGCAGGGCGCGAATTGCCATAGGGATAAATCATTGCCTGCAACCTACATCTTGAACGAGAAAAAAGACCTCTTGGGTTCTTTTTTCATGGTTCATCGTTTCTACCCGTGTTGCCTTTCACGCTTTGCGGCCAAAGCAGCCTCCACCTTCCCCAGCGGAAGGGAGTTCACCACATCGGCCTTGGTCAGCCAACCCTTGCGGGCGATGCCGACCCCGTAAATGAGATCCTGGAGACCATAGGTTGTGTGCGCATCGGGGTTGATCGCACACTTCACCCCCTTCTCCTTGGCGAGGGGCCACCAGCGCCAGTCCATATCGAGCCGCCACGGACTCGCGTTGATCTCGATGATCGTTCCCGTCTCGGCTGCCGCCTCGATGACAGCGGGGATAGTCACTGGATAGGCCTCTCTCGCTAGGAGAAGACGCCCCGTCAGATGTCCCATCATCGTCACATGGGGATTCCTGATCGCACGGATGATCCGCTCAGTCATCGTCTTCTCATCGGCCGTGAAGCCTGAGTGAACGGAGGCCACCACATAATTGAGCGTGGCCAGCACCTCATCGGGAAAATCGAGATCCCCTTCTTTCAGGATATCGCATTCAGTACCCGCAAAGAGCTGGAAGCCGGCCTCTTGGAATTCCTTTGAACCATTCAGTTCCCGGATTTCAGCCACCTGTTCGGCCAACCTCACCGCATCAAGTCCGCGTGCCTGGAAGGAACTCTTGCTGTGATCGGCGATGCCAAGGTATTCGAGACCCAGGTCCATGGCGGCGCGTGCCATCTCGATCAGGGAATTCTTTCCGTCGCTTGCCGTGGTGTGACAGTGGAAGGTACCGCGCAGATTGCTCCACTCGATCAGAGTGGGGAGCGTCCCATCCTCCGCAGCAACGATCTCTCCCTTGTCTTCACGCAGTTCCGGCGCAATGAAATCGAGCCCAAGGGACCTGTAGAGCTCCTTCTCGTCATGGATGGCCGGTGGCTGCTCCGCCCCCTCGGCAATAGAGAACCGGTATTCATTGAGCGACCATCCACGCTCCAGAGCACGGCTACGGAGCCGGATATTATGCTCCTTGCTGCCGGTGAAATAGACCAAAGCAAAGGGAAACTCCTCCGGCTTCACCACGCGCAGATCACACTGCACGCCGCCCTGGAGACGAACACTTGATTTGGTGGGCCCGCTGACAATCACCTCTTCCACCAGCGGATGGTGGATAAAGAATTCCGAGACTTCTTCGGGATGCTTGGAAGAAACAAGAATGTCGAGATCCCCGATCGTCTCCTTCCGACGGCGGAAGCTGCCCCCCTCACTGATCTGCCCGACCGCCTCATGGGCGCGTAGATCGGAGAGCAGTTGGTCGGCCAGTATCGCCAAAACATTGATTCGGAATCGCCCGGCATGCTTGCGGTGATCCTCGATCGCCTTCAGCAATTTGGTTTGGGTCTTCTCTCCAAAGCCCGCAAGCTCAGCCGCCCTCCCCTCCTTGCAAACCCGTTCCAGATCCTCCACAGAAGAGACGCAAAGTTGGTCATGGAGCACCTTGATCTTCTTGGCCCCCAGCCCTTGAAGCTCGAAAAGCTCAAAGATCCCCTCGGGAAAGGATCCCTTGAGTTCCTCGTAATACGGCAACTTTCCCGTTGTCACCAACTCGGTTACCTTCTCGGTGATTGCCTTGCCGATCCCCTCGATCAAACCGAGACGTCCTTCCGCGACGATCGTCTCTATCGGTTCGCCTAGTGATTCGAGAGCACGCGCGGCATTCGTGTAAGCCCGAATCTTGAACGGGTTCTCCCCTTTGAGTTCGAGCAACTGGGCGATATGCTCCAGGATTTCTCCGACATCGGTTGCTGATTGGGACATTTCTAGAGGAGTGTGTCTTCAATGGTATCCCTCTTCAAGCTCCCACAGACCCCGCACCCAAAGGGGCGTAGTAATCGGAATGGGAATGGCAATGGGACCCGTTCTTGTGATGACCCTTAGTGACGTTGAAGGACCGGGCGAGCACCAGGGCATCATTGATGGTTCAATGAACCGATATCTTGGCCGCGGCCGCACGGGCGCGTGCCAGGGCATCGGGTCCGCTCGCCAAAGCCACCGCCATGCGCCGATGAGGACGAGTAGTCGGCTTACCAAAAATCCGTACATCAATACCCTTGCCGCCCAAGGCATCCTCCACTCCGAGATAGGTGGGATGATGGCCCTCTTTTGTCGCTAAGATAACGGCGCTTGCGCCCTCGATGCATTCGATCGAGGGAATTGGAAGACCGAGAATAGCCCTGGCATGCAGATCAAACTCACTCAGGTTCTGACTGATCAACGTCACCATGCCTGTGTCATGAGGTCGTGGACTTAATTCACTGAAGATGACCTCATCCTTGGTCACAAAGAATTCTACACCAAAAATGCCGGCTCCACCCAGGTTGGCCGTGACTTTAGCCGCCATCTCTTGGGCTGCTTTTAAAGATTCAGGATTCATCTGCTGCGGTTGCCAGCTGTATTGGTAATCGCCGCGCTCCTGCACGTGACCGATCGGTTCGCAAAAAATGGTTTCCCCATTCCTTTGTCGGATCGTAAGCAAGGTAATCTCAAATTCGAAGTTGATGAACTCCTCGACGATCACCTTCTTGCGGTCGCCACGCATACCCTGGCAAGCGTACTCCCAACTCGCTTGGATATCAGAATCACTTTTCGCGACGCTTTGGCCTTTGCCCGATGAACTCATCACCGGCTTGATCACCACGGGGAAACCGATGGATTTGGCATGGGCCGTCAGATCCTCAACGGATTCCGCATAGCTGAATTTTGCCGTCCTCACGCCAAGTCCGACCGCCACATCACGAATCCTGTCGCGGTTCATGGTCAGGTTGGCTGCCGTTGCGCTGGGAATGACCTCAACCCCCTGCTCTTCAACGTCCAGGAGTACTTCGGTCCGGATAGCCTCGATTTCAGGAACGATCAAATCGGGCTGATATTTCGAGATGGCCTCGCGCAACGCCTGCTCATCAAGCATGCTGAACACACAGCTTTCATCAGCCACCTGCATCGCAGGAGCCCTCTCATAGCTATCGCAGGCAATCACATGGCACCCCAGGCGCTTGGCACTGATCACGAATTCTTTACCTAGCTCTCCTGAACCCAAGAGGAGGATTTTCTTCATCCTCTTTTTTTATGAAGTTGCCTAGCGACTGTCGATCCAAAGGCTCTTACCCCTCGATTGTCATTGGGCCAACATCAAACAGAGCGGCTGCCGCGATCGTCATACCAACAAACCCTATCTCTCCCGTCCGAGGACGGCATCGAATCGAGGACCTGGTCGCGGCAATGCCCAAAAGCTATAAACCAACCGAGCTGGCGACGGAACCCAGCGTTCGCGAGGTGTGGTGATGGAACAGTTGAGATAGCCAAGCGATTTGAGGTGAGCCGTCCCTGGGTCTACTTGGTGAAGAAGCGTTTGGAAGAGAGCGGTAACACCAGAAGTCTCCCGCAAGGAGGCAACCGTGTTTCCCGCATAGCCCCCGTGAAGGGACTCATTCGCGACTGGATCGCCAAACATCCTGATCTGACCTTGGCTGAGCTTTGTGAACGCCTTGCTAAGAAGTTGGGCATTGCCCTCAAAGAACCCGCGCTCTGGCACCAACTCAACAAATGGGGATTAAGCTTTAAAAAAACTCTGCACGCCAGCGAGCAGGAGTGCGAAGACGTGGTCATGGCACGCAGACGATGGCGGCAAGAACAACACTCCATGGAAAGAGGGCGCCTCATCTTCCCTAATGAAACCGAGGTCAACACCAGTATGACGCGCCGCTATGGGCGCTCTGCTCGCGGCACTCGGTGCCTAGCCTCCGCACTCCACGGACACTGGCACACCAACACCTTCCTGGCAGGTCTACGCCACGATGGTGTCCGAGCCCCTAAATAGTGTAGTCACGAGATGAGATTCTGCGTGTAATTATTGTCTGGAAGAACCAAAAGCCTATCAACGACATGACATCACCGATCGAGTTTGGGAGCTGCTTGAGCCGCTTTTACCGGGTAGGAAAGGAGTCTGGGGAGGCAGGGCATATGATAATCGCAAATTCATTAACGCCGTCTTTTGGATGATACGCACAGGAGCCCCTTGGAGGGATTTGCCG
>Ga0114962_10001295_pt1 | contig 21707 bp, 17 predicted proteins | sample C_130820_MF_Meta_FD_87017 | JGI IMG/M metagenome (GOLD analysis project Ga0114962, IMG submission 87017) | Freshwater microbial communities from Lake Croche, Canada to study carbon cycling - C_130820_MF_MetaG | ecosystem: Environmental > Aquatic > Freshwater > Lake | place: Lake Croche, Canada... | reverse complement strand
TTTCAGAATAAATTAGTCAAGAATATTAATTTCTTAGAGCTAAAAATGACTAAGATAGGCTTTAACACCTCATTATCGACCTCCGTCAGAGAGCCTTTGACTATAGGTTTTATCCTACTTATTGTGATAATACAAAACAAGGTACTTGGAGCATCAATTTCTAGTATTCTGGTAGCATTATTCCTTTTTTATAGAGCTTTGGGGGAAATAGTTCAATATCAATCCAATTGGCAAAATTTTAATGCTCAGTATGGATCCGTTAAATCAATCCAAGATATGATTATAGAACTAAATAGTCATGCAGAGCATAATACAAATAATCAACCCGTTGAATTTAACAAAGATATTAAATTAGAGGATATTTCCTTCAGTTTCACAGAAGGTAGAAAAATAATTAATAAAGTCAATTTAGAAATTAAAAAAAATACCACCGTAGCATTTGTCGGTGAATCTGGAAGTGGTAAAACAACTATAATAGATATAATTACCGGGATATTAAGAGCTCAAGAAGGACGAGTTTTAATCGATGGGAAAAATTTAGACGATTCTGATAAGGCTAATTGGAGGTCTAAAATTGGTTTTATATCTCAAGAACAAATCGTATTTAATGATACAGTTCTAAATAACATATCATTATGGGATGATGAATTAAGCACCAAAGAGGTACAAGATAAAGTTGATAAAGCTGCAATCCAAGCTCATTCTAAAACCTTCATAGAAAAAATGGGAGAGGGTTACAAAAGTCAAATAGGGGATAGAGGAGTAAAGTTATCTGGAGGGCAGCGACAAAGATTATCTATAGCAAGGGAGTTATATAAAAATATTGAAGTCTTGATTTTGGATGAAGCAACTAGTGCCTTAGATTCAGAATCCGAATCTATAATTAAAGCAAATATTGATGAAATGAAAGGAGAATTAACTATAATTATTATTGCTCATAGATTATCCACAATAAAAAACGCGGATGTTATTTATGTTCTTAATCAAGGCAAAATTGAAGAATTCGGCTCCTTTGATGATTTAACTGCTAACGAAAATTCTAAGTTTAGTAGAATGGTTAAACTTCAATTATTGTAAATTACCTTAAGAAATAGAACAATAAGTAGGATAAAAAAATGAGCTCATTGTACAAATTGAAAAGAAAACTAATTAAAAATCCATTCTTATGGAAGAATGTTTTTAATGCTAGTGCCAAATCTAATTTTAAAGCAGCAAGTGTCCCAAATCATTTAAAACCTGTTATAGAGGAGTTTAAAGAAAACGGGATGGTTAAAACCAATATCCAAACTGTTTTTAATGATATAAAACCTTTTGATGATATTAATGAATATTTCCAAATATTAGAAAATGCTCAAGATGAAATAATTCAAAAATACAGAAATAGTGTCAATGATGCGGATAGCATCGGAGCTAAAACTTTTATGCTATTTCTCTTAGGTGAGAAACCAATATTAGACAAAAATAGTCCTGCCTACAAATTTGCTAGTTTAAAGGAGATTAAGGCTTTGGCTGATGCTTATTTTGGAATGGATACCATTCTGAAGTATTATAACTTTTGGCATACAGTTCCTACAAATACTCCACCACGAGAATCACAGTTATGGCATAGAGATAGAGAAGATTTACAAATATTTAAAATGTTCCTCTATTTCAAAGATGTTGATTTGGGGTCAGGGCCATTTACCTATGCACCAAAAACCCATTTATTAGGGTCGATCCATACTGAACCGGAATTTCATTTAGAGGGGACGACAAGAAGAACCACTGACGAACAAATGGCCAAAATTGTCCCAAAAGATAAATGGATTGTATCTACTGGTAAAGTTGGTGATATTGTTTTAGCGGATACACATGGTTTTCATAAAGGAGGTCAAGCAACTGAATATGAAAGGCTATTATATACCTGTATGTACACAAGTCCTGCTTGTGATAGAGAATATTTTAAAACTGTTTAAGTTAGAAAGTTGAGTCATAATAGAAAAAAAATAATTTTAGTCTCTAACTCTTTGCTAACTGATCGGGTTTTTTTATACTCGAATTTCATTTCAGTAATCATGTCTGAGAATGACGTAATCCTTTGGATCAATAGTTTAAACAATCCAATAAGTTTATCAATTTGGGATCAATTCAAGATAGATTTTCCAAATGTCATGGTTGAACCTTTACCAGAAATAAAAAACCCAAAGGAAAGAGTTAATGTACTCAGACGTATAAATGAGAGTGTTTGGGATAATAATTATAAAATATCATCTCGGATTTCAATTTTCCGACACACCAGAAGGAATGAACAACCTTTATTCTACCTTACTATCAAGATAATATCCAAAATGATTTATTATCTGGGCTTGGGTACAATATTTAATCGATTTGTTGGAAAACAAATGTTAAATCAAAACACTAGCCCTGTTGCCTATGACAAATTAAATACTTATAAACCAGATTTTATAGTATATACAAATCCTTTTTGGTTTAATGATATTGGATTACAAATAGAAGCAGATAAATTAAAAATAAGATCTTTTTGTTACATTCCATCCTGGGATAATATTACAACAAAAAACAAACTAGTTTTATCACAGAGTGCATATTGTGTTTGGTCCCAAGAGCAAAAAAGACAATTGCTAAAATATTACCCAGAATCTAAACATAAACCAATTTATGTGAGTGGTGCACCTCAATTTGATGCGTTTTTTGATCAGAAATTCATTCAAACTAAAGAGGAGTTTTGCAATCAATTAGAATTAGACACTAACCTACCGATTATACTTTTTGCTATTGGGAGTCCTAATTTTATTAAAAATGAAGATTTAGTTGTTGAACAATTTATTTCTAAAATTAAAGACGGACAACTCGGTAAGGTTCAAATATTAATTAGACCTCATCCAATACATAGTAATGGACAATGGGATAAAATTGAAAATTCTGAATTCATACATGTTGTAATTCAGAATAGGAACTCTTCTAAACTAAAAACTAATCTTAGAACCATGGACTTTTCAAGTATTCAAGAGTGGTTAAATACGTTTAAATATTGTGATGTTGTGGTACAGTTTTGTAGTACTGTTGCTTTAGATGGTTCATACTTCCATAAACCGATTGTAAATCTCAATTTTGATCCTGACCCATTAAAAAAACAGGACAAATTAATGAAAGAAATAAATGAAAGTTGGGAACATTTTTCACCATTACACCACAGCGGTGCATATTATACAGCAAATAATATAGAGGAAGTTGTAAAAGGAGTTAGTAAAGGGCTTAATTATCCACTTGAAAAAGAATCTAAAAGAATTGAAATGCTAAATTTTGTTACTGAAAACCTAGATGGTCAATCAGGAAAAAGATTAGCCGAAGCCATTAATGATTTTGCAAGAAAAATCTAACTCCTACAGATGAATAAAGAAAATATTGTTTTTATTTTTCCTAGAGGGGAAGCTATCAAGAATTTTGTTTTAAGTGGGACCGCTCAAGAGGTTAGAAAATCGTATAGATTAGTCATATATAGTGTTTTTCCAAATGAGGAATTCAAAAAATTATTAGAGGACAATTGCGAAGAATTTCATCCACTACCTTCTACACAGAAAGATTATTTAATTGATTGGACCAAAGGTCAATTAAATATGAGCCACGGAAAATGGCTTTGGTCTGGTGCTGCTAAAATGCGATGGGCTTTAAGAGATAAGGAATCAAAAAGTTTAAAGGATAAAGTCAAAAGATTATCAAATAAATTTGTTGCTAGCTTTTTTGCCAATAAACTAGGGTTGCAATTTTTAGAAAACCGTTTGATTAAATTGTATATTAAAAAATGGTCTAATGGTTTTTTTGAACAAGAATTCAAAAGATTAAAACCTGTTTTAGTATTTAATGCTTCCCATATTCATTGTGAGGATGCCTATCCAGTGATGTATATTGCAAACAAATTAGGCCTAAAAACCGTTACATTCTTATATTCTTGGGATAATTTGACCTCCCAAGGAAGAATTATTCCATCCTATAACCATTACATGGTTTGGAATGATCAAATAAAAAAAGATTTATTAACTATATATCCAAAAATTAATTCTAGTCAGGTAACCGTTACTGGTACACCTCAATTTGATTTTCATTTTAAAAAGGAAAAAATTTGGAGTAAAGAAGAGTACTTCAATAAAATAGGTGCAGATCCTAATCGTCCTATAATTCTTTATACCACAGGTATGCTTAATTTAATGCCTTATGAGGAAATGATTGTAGCAGAATATGCAGATTATCTTTTAACATTACCTAATAAGCCTCAACTTGTGGTAAGAGTTTATCCAAAAGATAAATCTAATAGATATGAGCAATTGAAAAAAGAAAGAAAAGATATTATTTTTCCGCATATTCCTTGGGAGACTAAGTTTTTAACACCTTTACCTGAAGATTCTGATTTATTGACAAATATGCTTTATCATTGTGATATAGGAGTCAATGTAGCTTCTACTGTCACCTTAGAATTGGCCATATTCCACAAATCAACAATTAATATTGGATTCAATCCTCCTAATGTAGATATTTCTCCATTAGATTATTCTATCTATTATTCTTGGGATCATTATAAACCAATAACCGATTCAAACTGCTTTTATCTTGCTAAATCTTTTGAGGATTTGAAAAGATTCACATTACAGGGGTTAAAAAATCCTTTAGAAAAGAGTAAAAACCAAGATAATTTAGTGAAGTCATTTTTTGGATCCACTCTAGATGGTAAGGCATATAAACGTGTTGCAGATTGTTTAATAAATTTGGCTGGAAGTAATTAAAAAAAAAGATGAGGAATTCTATTTTATTTATTAGCCATGTTCACCCACTTCCTGGTGTTTCTGGACAAGAACTTAGGGTGAGAAATTCTTTGTTGGCTGCAATGGAGGTATTTGATGAGGTAACATTATTGACATTCGGGAATCCAAAATCAAAAGAGTTGTTGGAATCCAAAAATGGAGTATTGTATCATCAACTGATTTTTCTTCCTTCAATAATTCAATCTTCAAAATTTAATTTCATTCATAAGCTAATTGGGTATATATATCCATTTATCTTAGGATTAAAAGCTTCCAATTTTTATATATCTAATGTGGAATTTAATCCAGAAAGAGTTAAAAAAGCAATAAAAGGTAAAAAATTTGATTTAATACTATTGGAGTACTTCCACGCTTATAGATTATCAGAATTGTTTAAAGATTCCATTTTTGTGTTAGATACGCATAATATACTTTGGAAGGTTATTGAAAGGGACTTACATTCTAAGAATAAACAAAAGTCAGGAAAGGCGAAAATACTTTTTGATAGATATAGAAAAGTAGAAGAACAATCATGGAACCATTTTGATAGAATCTTAAGCATTAATCATAGTGAACATAAATATATATCTAATCACATAAAAAGCGACTCAAAAGTAATATTAATGCCAATGGGTATCGACCTTAAAGATTGGGAATATTGCTATAATTATAATCCGATTCCTAATATTGGTTATTATGGTGGATTAAATACAGATCATAATGCAAAAGATGCTTTATTTGTTATTCAAAATATATTTCCAAAAGTAAGTGAACTTTACCCCAGTTCAAAATGCATCATTGCTGGGTCAAAACCACCTAAAATATTAACAGATTTAATCACCGAAAATAAAATCGAGATTCCTGGTTTTGTAGAAGACATTAAATCAATCTTATGTCAAATTCAATTAATGATTATTCCTTGGAAAGGTCAGTATGGCTTTAGGTCGAGGATAATAGAAATAATGGCCTGTGGAATTCCTTTAATAACCACTTTTGATGCAGTTCATGGAATGGATATTGACGACCAAGAGGGTGTTTATTTATGCCATTCAAATGACGATTTGATTCAAAAAACTATAGAATTATTAGAAGAAAAGGTCAATTTAAAGGAAATTGGATTACTTGCAAGAAATCAAGCAATTTCAAAATTCAGTTTTGACCAAACGTATATTCACGGATTCAAAACCCTAAAAGATAGTATTTAAGTATGAAGTTAGTTGTATTCTCCCATAAATTGGTTTGGAAGTCAAGTGAAAGTCTTGTTGGTTATGCTACCGATGGAGGTTTTGCAATGCACATGGAGGCCATTTCAAGTATTTTTGATGAAACCCTTGTCGTAGTACCATGTAGTCCTATTGCAAAATATCAAGGTCAAGTTCAATTCAATGGGAACCTTAAAATACTTCCTTTAAAGAATATTGAAGCGACTGGTTTAAAAAGGAAATTATTATATCCGTTTTGGTTGTTTAAAAACTATTTTTTATTTAGAAAATTAATATTGAACTACGACGCTGTCCACGTGCCAATCCCAAGTGATATGGGAACAATTCCGATGGTTTTGGCAAATAAGCTCAAAAAACCATTATTTGTCCGTCATTGTGGAAATTGGTTTGTTCAAAAAACCAAGGCAGAGGTATTTTGGAAAAACTTCATGGAGAAAAATGCAGGTGGAATTAATGTGATGTTTGCAACAGGGGGAAATGCAAATCCACCAAGTGAAATAAATCCAAATATTAAGTGGATATTCTCTACTTCTCTAAAAAAAGAACAACTAAGTGATTTAGCCTCTTCTATAAAAAAGTTTGATAAAAATAATTTCTCATTAATAACTGTTTCAAGACAAGAAAAGAAAAAAGGCGCTGATAAAATAATACAAGCAATGCCATTACTTGTTGCAAAATTCCCTAATATCAGTTTAAAGATTGTAGGCGATGGACCTTATCTTAATGATTTGAAAGAATTGGTTAATCAATTGAGCCTTAATAACTATGTATCCTTTACCGGAAAAGTCTCTCAAAGGGAAGTTGTTAAAAATATGACAGAGTCTGATATTTTTGTCTATCCGACTACGGCATCAGAAGGCTTTCCAAAGGTTGTATTAGAGGCTTTGGCTTCTGGGAAACCTGTGATCGCAAACCCAGTTTCTGTCATTCCTGAACTATTAAAAGGTGGTGCCGGGATTATACTAGAAAATGATGATCCTAATTCTATTTTTGAATCAGTGATTAAATTAACTGAGTCAGAAGAAAAGTTTAAGCAGATTCAAATGGAAGCTCAAAATACAGTGAATAATTTTACACTGGAAAATTGGGCTAATGTTATTCAAGAAGCATGTGAAAATGCTTGGCAACAAAAAACTAAAAGTAATTCCTAACTAGTTTTGAAGATAGCATATATAGCTGGTACACTTGGTCAAGGAGGTGCTGAAAGGCAACTTTATTATTTTATAAAATCACTAATAATTGATGGACATAAGATTACATGTTTCTGTTTGACTAAAGATGAATTCTATCAAGAACAGATTGAAAAATTAGGCGTTGAAGTGATTTGGTTTGGACAATCAACCAGTAAGATTAAAAGACTAAAAAACCTTTGGAACCTAATTTCCAATTTCAAACCCGATATTATTCATTCACAACACTTTTATACCAATATTTATGGTTGCCTTATTGGGAGGCTCAAGAATATAACTTCCTTTGGTTCTTTCAGGAATAATTACACTGATGAGGTTAAAAGTAATGGGAAAATCCTAGGAAATTTGTCAGTTATTGTCCCTAAAAAAATCATTTCCAATAGCTATGAAGCTATTCAAAACGCTATTAATGCTGGCGTTGATAACAAAAAGTTGCTTTATCTATCAAATGTGGTGGACGAAAATATATTCCATCAATTCAACAAAAGAGTAATTAATAAAAATGAAATTATTAAAATATTATCAATTGGGAGATTTAATCGACAAAAAAGATATGATAGGTCTATTACAATTATTGATCTACTAGCAAAGAAATATCCAGATTTATTGTTTGAATATAATATATATGGAAAAGGGGAATTGGATTCTATTATTAGTCAGTGGGCATTGGCAATAGAAGCCAAAAACCTAAAAGTAAATATTTACCCACCAACATCAAATACTGCTCTAGTTTATAACCAACATCATTTCTTTTTATTAGCTTCGGATTATGAAGGCACACCTAATGTTGTACTAGAATCTATGAGTACTGGACTACCAGTAATTTCTTCCAAAGTCGGAAATCTTAATTTTATTTTTCATGATGAGGAGAAAGGATCAAAACCCATCATATTAGTACAAAAAGACGATATTGGAAAATATGTCGAGTCCTTTTCATCTTTAATGGATAATGAAAAAGCATATTCTCAATTATCTGAAGATGGTTTAACATTTGCCAAAAATAATCTAAGTATTTCTAACTTATCAAAACGGCTTATTTCAATATATACCAAAACTAATGACTAAGGACAAAATTGTATATATAGGTAATTTCCTAACTCAACATGGCTATACGCCTAATTTTAATGTATATCTTGTTCCAGAGTTAGAGAAATTAGGTTATCAAATTAAAAAAATATCGACAAGGTTAAATAAAATTTCTAGGTTGCTAGAAATGATATTTTGCCCTTTTTGGCATAAAGATGCAAAATTTGTTATCATAGATGTATTTTCTAGCAATGCTTTTTGGTTTGCTTATTTATCAGCAATGTCCTGTAGGATTGTAGGACTGAGGTACATAAATATACTTCATGGAGGTAACCTTCCTTTTAGGTTGAAATCCTCACCTAAGTTTTGTAAAATCTTATTCGGTAAGGCTTACATAAATATTGCTCCTTCGAATTATTTATATATTGTTTTTAAATCAGAGGGTTATAATTTAGAACTTATCCCAAATTTCATTGACCCAACAAACTATAGTTTTAAAGAAAGAACCATTTTTGAAAATAAAATTTTATGGGTAAGAGCGTTTGATAAAATATATAATCCTTTCTTAATTATTAAGGCCGTTCAAAGACTTATTGTTAAATATCCAGACATTAGACTTACAATGGTCGGACCCGATAAGGATGGAACTCAGATAGAGGTGATCAACTACATCAAATCCAATAATTTAGATGAACATATTCAATTAACAGGTCGTTTAAGTTTAAAAGAATGGACACAATTGTCTGAAAGTCATTCCATTTTTATAAACTCAACCAACTTTGACAATTTACCTGTAAGCATAATAGAGGCAATGGCTTTAGGCTTTCCCATTGTTTCAACTAATGTTGGCGGAATTCCATATGTCCTTGAAAACAATATAACAGCATTGCTTATAAATCCCAATAATGTTGAGGAAATGATAGTTGCAATAGAAAAACTAATCACTTCTCCAAATTTAGTACACAAATTAAGCACTAATGCACATTCAGAATCTAAAAAATACCACAAAGATGCAGTAATTTTACAATGGCAAAAAATACTGTCTAATAAGTCCAAAAATGAAAAGGAATGAATTAATATTTTTACTCTTTCATCTATTGATTGCAGGACTTACCCTAGCATTTAAGGGAATGGCTACCTTATGGGTATATGGTTTTATTGCCTATGCTACCCAACGCGTGTACTTTGAAAGGAATAAAGACAACTTTGCGAGTTATGCAATAGCCTATTTAGCAAGTTATGACGTTTTTATCCGTATGAATGTTGTATCTGGTAGTATCTATGAAATATCTAAGTATTCTATTGTTTTTTTTGCAATTTTAGCTGTAAATCGTGAAAAGCGGAAAATGCAATTTCCGTGGCAACTATTAGTTTATGTTATAGTCTTATTACCAAGTATTATCATGTGCGATTTTAGTGATCTTACTTTGGCTAAAAAAAATATTATTGGTAATATGATGGGACCAATAGCATTGTTTTTTGGTGTAATGTATTTTTTCCAAAGAGAATTTACAAAAAATGAATATAAAAATATGTTAAGGGCGATGCTATATCCCCTTTTTATGATGTTGGTTACTGTAATTGCAAATGCACCTACACTTGCTAAAGCTAATTTCACCTTATCAGCAAATGCGGAATTTAGTGCGGGATTCGGTTCAAATCAGGTTGCAACTAGTTTTGGTTTTGCATTTATGATATTACTTTTAGGTAATATGGTAAACATTCCGATATATAAAAGAATAGTAAGTAATACTTTTACCTTTATTTTTATTGCTTTTGCGATATTGACATTTTCCCGAGGTGGAGTGGTTACCCCTTTGGCATGTTTATTGGGTGGCCTAATTATATATAGTTCTTTATTGCAAAATTTTGCTCAACTCGGGAGGATAATTAGGGTAGTATTAATTTCCGGTGTAGCCTTATTTTTCCTTTGGGGTTATCTCAATAATCTAACCGGTAATAAATTAGAATCAAGGTATGAAAAAGCTTTTAAGAAAAGAAAGACAAGTACCATTTCATTTGATGAAAACCAAAATTCTGACCTTAAACAAACCATTAACTTTTCCGGGAGAGAGCAAATTACGAACGCTGATATTCAAATTTTCTTAGAATATCCAATTGCAGGTATTGGGCCAGGCATGGCGACAGCTGAAAGAGGAGAAATTATTGGTCAAACTATCGGTGCTCATACAGAATATACTCGATTATTGGCGGAACATGGATTGTATGGCCTTTTAGCAATGCTAATTTTATTATATTACCCTTTAAATTATTATTTTAAATTGCCAAATGATGTGCATAAAATTTTGTTTTTTGTATTTCTAACATTTACTTTATTTACAATGATGCACTCGGCAACCCGTATTGGTTTAACTGTTATTGCCTATGGAATGGCTTTTATAAAAATTAAAAAGGAACCTCAACTATTTTTATTTTAGAATAATGAATTTGTATAATCAATTTTGCGAGTACATAATATTGCCTTTTTTTGACAAAATCAATGGAGGTCATTTATCATCCAATTACCAAAAATGGAAAAAATATGATAAATATTCATCCGATGAGTTAGCCACTTTGCAAATGGAAAACTTAAGAAAATTATTAGTGCATGCCAAGAATAATATTCCATTTTACAAAGAATTTAATATAAATATTAATACTGATCCTTACGAAGAAGTTAAAAAGCTACCCTTGATGTACAAACCAATCATTAAGGACAATATTGATTTATTAACCTTTGGTTCGAAGGAAAACTATATGAAGGAGGCCTCATCTGGTTCGTCTGGTGTTCAAGGAATAGTTTATATTGACAAAGAGGCTCAATCTATGCATAGAAGCATACAGCTTCATTGGTGGTATTGGGCTGGATACAACCCAGGTGATAAAATTGTTCAAACAGGTGCTACGTTGGACAGAAAAGTTATTAAAGCATTAAAAGATTTTTTATTTAGAACAAAATATATTTCGGCTTATCATTTAGATAAAAATTCTATTCTGAAAGTTTTAGATGATATGTCTAAAAAATCAAATAAACATTTATTAGGGTATGCATCTAGTTTATTTGTGATAGCAAAAATTGCAAAAGAAAATAATATCAACGATATTAAATTGGATAGTGTAGTTTCTTGGGGTGATAAAATGTTTCCTCATTTTAGGCAATTAATTGAATCTCAATTCAATACTAAAGTATTTGATACCTATGCTTGTACTGAAGGGGCTATGATTGCTGGACAATGTCATCAAGGCAGTTATCATATTATGACCCCACAAGTTTATTTGGAGGTGCTTGATGAAAACGGTCAAGATGTTAAACCAGGAGAACTTGGTAAAGTGTATGTAACTAGATTAGATAATCTAGCTATGCCACTCATTAGATACTATTTAGGGGATTTAGTAGAATTAGAATTCCCTGATAAAAGATGTAGTTGTGGGATGAATTATCCTTTGTTAAAGAGAGTAATTGGTCGCGATACAGATATTATTAAAACAAAATCAGGAAAATATATGATTGTTCATGCCTTCACAGGAATTTTTGAACACATTCCAGAAATTGCTCAATTTAGAGTAATTCAAAGAGATCTTTCAAGAATTGAAATTGAATACATTAAAGGTCAAAATTTTAATCCAGAAATATTAAACCAAATCACGATTAAAATACATAATTATTTAGATGAATCTTTTCCAATTGATTTTACGGAGGTAGATTCTATCCCATCAACAAAATCTGGGAAACCACAACTAATTCAATCCTTCCTTAATCAGTCCAATTCAGATAAATAAAAATTTCAGATACTAAAAAATATGAGGATTACAATTGTCGCAGGAGCAAGACCTAATTTCATGAAAATAGCCCCAATTATTCATGCAATTCAAAAAGAACAAAAAAGGAATACAAAAATTAGTTTCAGGCTAATTCATACAGGGCAACACTATGATGCAAAATTATCTGATTCTTTTTTTGAAGATTTGAATATTCCAGAACCAAATGCCAATTTAGGTGTTGGCTCCGCATCACATGCCGTTCAAACTGCAAATATTATGATTGGTTTTGAACAAGAATTAATCAATCATCCTACAGATTATGTTTTGGTTGTTGGGGATGTTAATTCCACAATGGCTGCTACATTAGTGGCTAAAAAAATGGATACAAAAGTTGTTCATGTGGAGGCAGGACTAAGGTCCTTTGACCTAACAATGCCTGAAGAAATCAATCGATTAGTCACCGATGTAATTGCGGATTATTTTTTCACTACGAGCGAAGAGGCCGGAAACCATTTAATCCAAATGGGCAATAATTCCCAACAAATCTATTTTGTTGGAAATACAATGATAGATAGTCTGATATCCAATCTTGATAAACTGATTAAACCTGAAATTTTTGAGACGGAAAATTTGTCAGAGAAGTCTTATTTATTAATTACGCTACATAGACCTTCTAACGTAGATGATATTGATAAATTATCTGATATGTTGACATTTATATCAAAACATAATCAAAACAAAAAACTAATATTCCCTGTACATCCTAGGACAAAGGCCAAATTAAATTCCATAGAAAACTTACCTTCTAACATCGTTTTTACAGATCCATTGAGGTATTTGGAATTTATTTATTTAGTAAAAAATAGTTTTGCACTTGTGACAGATTCTGGAGGAATCCAAGAGGAAACTACTTACTTAAATATTCCTTGTTTAACCTTAAGAGAAAATACGGAAAGACCAGAAACCATTCGACTAGGTACAAATGAATTGTTAGGCTTTGATAAAGCTAAAATTGAAAACGCCTTTAATAAATTAAATTCAGGAAATTGGAAAAAAGGTCAAATTCCTCCTTTGTGGGATGGATTAACCTCCGAAAGAATCATTAGTCAATTATTGCAAATTCATCAAAATAACTAATTAAATTGACGATTTTATATTTCTATCAATACTTTTCTACACCTCAAGGATCTTGGGGTACTCGTGTTTTTGAATTCGCAAAAAGATGGTCAGAGAAAGGGGATAAAATAATAGTAGTAACAAGCATTTATGATAAATCAGATTTAACCTCTTCAGGATTAAGTCAGGACTTCAGTTTTAATGGAGTTGATGTTAAAGTACTTAATATAAAAATAAGTAACAAACAACCAAAACTGCAAAGGATTTGGACATTTATTTGGTATTCTATTCTTTCTAGCTACTATGCTGTAACGATTAAGGCTGATGTAGTAATAGCTTCCTCTGGACCTATTACTGCTGGAATCCCTGGTCTTGTTGCAAAGTTTTTAAGAGGAAGAAAACTAATTTTTGAAGTTAGAGATATGTGGCCAGAAGGAGCCATTCAAATGGGATTAATTTCAAATCCGCTATTAATTAAATTAGCATATAAATTTGAAAGACTTTGTTATAAGTCATCCAAAAAAATAGTTGCGTTATCTCCAGGAATGGAAAATGAAATTAAAGAAAAGGGATTCAATAACGTCATATCAGTACCAAATGCTTCAGATAACGATGTGTTTAGTAGAAATACTGATGATTTTGTTACTCCCGAATGGATGAAAGGTAAAAAAGTATTCCTCTATACAGGTAATATTGGAAAGGTTAATAATTCTTTTTTAATTGTACATGCAGCTCAATTATTAAAAGATGATCCAGATATACTTTTCTTATTTATAGGTGATGGACAACAACGGGATGAAATCCTAGAATATATAAGGATAAATCAAATTAATAATATTAGAATATTAGGGCTAATGCCTAAGAATGATCTGGTAGCATTTGTTCAAAGAGCATATATAATGTTGGTTCCATTGGAGGGAAAACCGATTTTAGATACCTCATCTCCAAATAAATTATTTGACGCAATGGCAGCAGGGATTCCTGTAATCCAAACCACCCAAGGTTGGATTAAAACTTTGCTAATAGAAAATAATTGTGGATTTACTGTCCCATATAATAATCCTGAGGCTTTGGCCGAGGTATGCACCTCTATTGCAAATAATCTAGAATTAAGAAATCAAATGGGACTAAATTCTAAAAAATTAGCCACAACTGAGTTCGAAAGAGGCTATTTATCTGAAAAAATGCGTAAAACTATTTTAGAGGTTGTAAATAATGAATAGAGTTTTAATTTCAGGTTCCTCTGGTTTTTTAGGAAGTTACCTAGTTAAAGAAGCATTAAATAATAATATTGATGTCTTTCAAATTAATCATTTAGGACAAACCCATTCCAATGCAATACTTTGTGATTTAAGCATTGAGATTCCTAATATTTCCGACGTAGAATACGATGTAGTAATTCATGCAGCGGGACTTGCACATTTTGTACCTAAAACAAAGGAACAATCGGATAGTTTTTTTGCTGTTAATGTTGAAGGTACTATCAATTTTTTAAAAGGAATAGAAAAACTTTCCAGAAAACCTAATAGGATGGTATTGATATCAACAGTTTCGGTCTATGGACTAAATGAAGGTCAGAATATTGCTGAGAATAATCCATTAAATGCAAAAGACCCCTATGGATTATCAAAAATTGAGGCTGAAAATGTTTTTTGTGATTACGCTCTAAAAAATAAAATCCCTTACCTTGTATTAAGGTTACCATTAATTGCAGGAAAAAATCCTCCAGGTAATTTAAATAAAATGATTAAAGGTATCATTTCCGGAAGATATGCTAGAATAGGAGACGGAAGTGCTAAAAAAAGTATTGTTTATGCAGGCGATGTTGCCAAAATCGCACTATTACAGGATGTAGAATCAGGGATTTATAATATTACGGACGGTATTCATCCATCTTTTAAAGACTTAGAGGATTCAATTGCTATGCTCACCTCTAAGAAAATAAAAAAATTACCCATAGGAATTGCAAAATTCTTAGCTAAAATAGGAGATTTGTTTGAATCGACCACAAAGAAAAGATTTCCGTTCACAACAAACACTTTAAATAAAATTGTGAAACCATTGACTTTTGATGATTCTAAATTTAGACAATCAAGCAATTTTAAAACTACTCCAGTTCTTTCAAAAATGGCTGAAATCGTTTCATGATTACTATATTATTTATAATTGGGGCTCTGATATCCTATGCTATTATTTATAGACTGAGGATATATTTACTTAGTAAAAATGTTTTGGATATTCCAAACGAACGTTCAAGTCATACCATTCCTACACCAAGGGGTGGGGGTATTGGAATAACGCTAACAGTTATAGGATTAAGTTTGATTTATTGCATATTTAAAGGGAGTTATAAGGAAGTTATTTTTCTATTAATTTGCTCTGGAATGGCAACTTTGGGTTGGATAGATGATAGAGTTGGTGGGTTATCAAGTTCTAGGAGATTCGTGATCCAAATATTATTAGCCTCCTTTATAATTGCATTATATGGTGGAATTCAATTTTTACCCTTTCCAAGTCCTTTAAATATTTCATTAGGGATAATAGCTATTCCGGTTTCAATTATTTGGATTGTAGGAATCACCAATATTTATAATTTTATGGATGGAATCGACGGAATTGCAGGTACCCAAGGTGTGGTGGCTGGATTAAGTTGGTATTTTTATGCTGGTGAAACCACATCTGGGGTGATCGGTTTAATTATTGCAGGAGGATGTGCTGGTTTCCTTTTATTAAACTGGCATCCTGCTAAAATATTTATGGGTGATGTTGGGAGTGCCTTTTTAGGATTCATATTTGCAGGGTTACCTTTTATTAGCTCAAATGAGATTTCAACGCCTTTGCCATTTTATTCTATGGCTATTTTCCTTTGGTTTTTTCTTTTGGATGGCTCCTTTACCATGATTAGAAGAATTTTGAAAAGAGAGAAGATTTGGGAAGCTCATAGAACTCATATTTATCAAAGACTAACACAAACTGGTCTTAAACATTCATCTGTAGTTCTTTTAATCATTGGATTATACATGATTTTAATTCCAATCTTCTTTTATCAATTTAAAAAAGGAATGCAATATTTCAATTGGACAACTTTATTAATTGCCTTTATTCTTTTTATAAGCTATTTAACAATACTTCTAGTCAGAAATAATAGACTAAAAAAATCAGTTAATTGATTTTAACACCATTAATGGAAAACAACAACCTTTCTGAAGAGGATTATATTTATTTAATTGCATTACAAAGTGTATTTGGAGTAGGGAATATAACAGCAAAAGTATTAATTTCTTACTGTGGGAGCCCTAAGAATGTAATGACCTCTAAACCCCAAAAATTAATTAAAATTCCGGGAATTGGTCAAAAAACAATTGAGGCCTTTAAAGAAAAAGGCTTAATAGAAGCCGCTGAAAAAGAATATCAAAAGACCATTAAATCGGATATTGAGCTTGTTTATTATTTATCAGAAAAATATCCAAACAGATTGGTTCAAAATCAAGACTGTCCTATATTACTTTATAAAAAAGGAAAAGTCGAATTAGAAAACACTAAAGTTTTATCCATTGTAGGGACACGCAATTCTACTGAATATGGAAAAGATTGTACGCAAAAAATCATTTCAGAATTATCAAATAAGTTTCCAATTACCATTGTAAGTGGATTGGCCTATGGAATTGATGCAATTGCACATAAATCGGCATTAGATCATAATATTAATAATATTGCTGTCTTAGCACATGGCTTAAAATATGTTCAACCATCAGGGAATGTTGCATTGTCAAAAAAAATGATGGATAAACCTGAAAAAAATGCATTAATTACTGAATATCCGTTTTCTACCAAAGCGGATAGTACTAAATTTCCTGCCAGGAATAGAATAATTGCAGGACTTTGCGATGCCGTACTAGTTGTTGAATCAGGCATTAAAGGAGGTGCATTAATTACAGCCGATATAGCTTTTAGTTATAATAGAGATGTTTTGGCTATTCCAGGAAGGGTAGGGGATAGTTTCAGTTCAGGTTGTAATAAATTAATCAAATCGAATAAAGCAGCATTGGTGGAAACGGCTGATGATATATGTAATGCATTGAATTGGGATACTGATAATTTAGTGCCTAAACAAACCAAATTGTTTCTTGAGCCCGAAAATCTAAGCTTTTCAGATAAAATCATTTTTGATTTCTTAAAAGAACATAATAAGGCACACGTGGATGAAATCCAATTTAAAACCAATTTTTCCAACACAGATTTAGCTATGACTTTACTTGATTTGGAATTCAGAAATATTATTCAAGCATTACCAGGAAAATTTTACAAACTATCTTAAAATGAATTTAATTGATCTTACTTTTACCCCTATTCAATATTATGTAATTTTTTTAATGCTAATATTTGTGTTATATAGATCATTTTTGAAAAGGAAATGGTCTAATAAATCAAATACGATAACATTAATTACATTCTATAATTTAATGCTTTTAGTACCGATCTATCATTTTTCAATGGAAGGAAAAGTTATTCCAATAGTCGTTATTATACTAGGAGCATTAACAATATCTTATTTCTTATACGATAATTATAAACGCAACCTAACTAATTCAGAAAAAGAAAATAAGGAATAATATAAATAGGCAGAAAACAAAAAAGGCTTCAAATTTACTTTGAAGCCTTTTTTTATGTGATTAATTCAATTGATTATCCATTCATGGTAATTAAGAATTCCTCATTAGAACGAGTATTATTCATTCTATTAAGAAGGAAATTAATTGCCTCCTCAGGATTCATGTCAGATAAATGTTTCCTAAGCACCCAAGTTTTTTGTAAAGTTGCCTTATCAGTTAATAAATCTTCCCTTCTAGTACTTGAAGCAGGAACATCAATGGCAGGGTAAATACGTTTATTTGCTAATTTTCTGTCTAATTGTAACTCCATATTACCTGTACCTTTAAATTCTTCAAAAATCACCTCATCCATTTTAGAACCAGTATCCACTAATGCAGTTGCGATGATAGTTAAAGAGCCTCCATTTTCCACATTTCTCGCGGCTCCAAAAAATCTTTTTGGTTTATGTAAAGCATTTGAGTCCACTCCTCCGCTTAATACTTTTCCTGATGCAGGTTGAGTCGTATTATATGCTCTTGCTAATCGTGTGATAGAATCTAATAAGATTACTACATCATGACCGCATTCTACCATTCTTTTTGCTTTTTCAAGAATGATATTAGCAATTTTAACATGTCTGTCAGCAGGTTCATCAAAGGTGGAAGAAATAACCTCTGCATTAACATTCCTTGCCATATCTGTAACCTCCTCAGGTCGTTCATCGATTAATAATATAATCATATAAACCTCCGGGTGATTGGTTGCAATTGCATTGGCTATTTGTTGAAGTAATATCGTTTTACCAGTTTTAGGTTGAGCAACGATTAATCCTCTTTGACCTTTCCCGATTGGACTAAATAAATCAATTATTCTTGTAGAATAATTATCTGCTTTAGTAAATAGGTTAAATCTTTCGGTAGGGAAAAGAGGGGTAAGGTGTTCAAATGCTATTCTATCTCTTACTTGACTTGGTTCTCTTCCATTAATGGATTCCACTTTGATTAGTGCAAAGAATTTCTCTCCTTCTTTTGGAGGTCTAATTGCTCCTTTTATTGTGTCTCCTGTTTTTAAAGCAAATAGTTTTATTTGAGAAGGAGAAACATACACATCATCCGGTGATGACATATAATTATAATCTGAAGATCTCAAAAATCCAAAACCTTCTTGCATTAGCTCTAAAACGCCTTCTGCAACAACATTGATATCTAATTCAGGAACCTGTACTTTTGGAGGAGCAGGATTTTGATTCTGCTCATTTGGACGTTTTTCCTGAATATTTGGCTTTTGCTGATTTCCTGGATTGTTTTGTCCTTTATCAATAGGTCTATTATAGTCTCTATCTTGATTTCTGTCTTGTTTTGGACGCTCCTGATTTTGACTTCTAAAATCGTTATTGGGCTTCTGTCCTGATTGACCTTCTGTCTTAGGAGGATACCTAAAATCTCTTCTTTGATTATTATCTTGTCTATTATCGCCTCTTTGGTCATTCCTAGAATCGTTGGAATATCTTTCTTTTTGTACCTCTGGCTTAGTTTCCCAAGTATTTTGTTTTTCTGTGGAGGCAGAATAATCAGATTTGGAAGCAAATAAAGTTACAGGTTCGGTCGTACTAGTTGTAATAGGGGTAATTGAATCCGATCTTCTAGAAGAGGAGGTAATTGGTATAATAGAATCTGTACTAACTACTCTTTTTCTTACTCTTCCTTGTGATTCATCATTTTCCTCCTTATTGGATGATTCATTAGCTGATTGCTTTTGAGAAGGATTGTTTTTTGATTGTCCTTCAACAATTAGCTCTATGAGCTCTTTTCTTTTAAACTTTCTAAATGCACCAATCCCTAATTCTTTGGCAACATCTTGAAGTTGTGGAAGCAACATTGCATCCAACTCACTTTGTTCAAACATTATGTCTTTTTTTGATTTTTTAAAAATTCAACGATTTAAATGACTTTTTGCCAAAATAATGAATCCAAGGATTCAAAGTACAATCATTTAACTTGATTATTGAATGAATGGTCATGAAAACCAATCCATATCTTTATAATACACAAAAGTAGGATATTGAGTTCATAATAAAAAATCAAGATTCCAAAAAGTGTTTATAACTTTCTGAAATTATGAAAGCATGGTTAACGGCTCTTCTAAAAACATTCTTAATGTTTGAAGAAATTGAGCCCCTATTGCACCATCAACCACTCTATGGTCACAAGATAGCGTAACATTCATGATGTTTGCTACTTGCATAGCCCCATTCTTAGCAACAACAGTCTCTTTTATTCTCCCTACAGCCAAAATACATGCATCAGGCGGATTGATTATAGCAGTAAAGTGATCAATTCCAAACATTCCTAAGTTAGAAATACTGAAAGTATTTCCTTCATAATCAGTTGGTTGAAGTTTTTTAGCTTTTGCCTTTTCTGCAAAATCCTTAACTGATTTATTTATTGTTGTAATTCCTAATTGGTCTGCATTTCTTAATACTGGAACTACTAATCCATCCTCAACCGCAATTGCTACTCCTATGTTAACATAGTTATAGTATCTAATTCTATCTCCTAACCAACTTGCATTAACCTTAGGATGTTTTTTTAGTGCCAAAGCAACCGCTTTGATAATAATATCATTAAAGCTAACTTTTTCCCCAGTGGCCTCTATCATGTTTTTACGTAAATCCATGGTTTTATCCATTATGATTTCAGAAGTAAGGTAGAAATGCGGAGCAGAGTACATACTTTCAGCTAATCTGCGTGCAATTGTTTTACGCATATTAGTCAACATAACATCTTCAAATTGACCTTCTAGCGTATGTGCAACAGACGGAGTAGATTGACTAGCTACATTCACTGAAGATGCTTCAATTGATTCTACATCCTTTTTGATAATTCTTCCATTATCACCTGAACCAATTACTTTATGTAAGTCAATTCCTTTGTCATCGGCTATCTTTTTTGCCAAAGGAGAAGCTAATATTCTTCCGTTGATATCCTGATTATTGGTTTCGTGGTTAGAAGGAACAGCTAAAGACATAGATTCCAATCCTTTAACTTCATCTATTTTACTTTCGGAAACTGCAGTGGTAGCAGCAGATTTTTGATCTGAACCTGAAAGCAATGCACTAATATCTTCTCCTTCTTTACCTATTATGGCGATTATCTGCTCAACAGCAACCGAATTACCTGCTTCAATTCCGATGTGGAGAAGTGTTCCATTTACATAAGACTCTAATTCCATAGTGGCCTTATCAGTCTCTACATCTGCTAAAACATCCCCAGATTTTACTTTATCTCCAACTTTTTTTGTCCACGCTACAATTGTACCTTCGGTCATTGTATCACTCATACGTGGCATTCTTATTACCTCAGCCATTTAACTTAATTTCTAATTTTTATTATTCAGTTCAAAACAAAAACTGAATTGCGGTTTGCATTGGCAAAGTTATCTCTCTTAGAGTAAAATCCCTTATTTTTTAACTTTTTTCCCTTTATAGCGTACACAATTTGTGCAAAAACTTAATTGAATCTATCCGATTTCTTTCTAAATTTTGTATATCTAATTATTCTTACTTTGAACAATTATCATATTCTTTGTCAAAAAATTCTAACGGAAGGCAACCAAAAGTCCGATAGAACAGGAACAGGCACCATTTCCCTTTTTGGTGAGCAACTTAAGTTCAATTTGGAGGATGGATTTCCCTTGGTAACTACAAAAAAGGTCCATTTAAAATCCATAATTTATGAATTGTTATGGTTTATAAAAGGGGAAACAAACATCAAATACTTAAAAGATAATGGCGTTTCCATTTGGGATGAATGGGCGGATGAAAATGGAAACTTAGGTCCTGTTTATGGTGCTCAATGGAGAAATTGGAAGAATTATGATGGAGGGACAATAGATCAACTTAAAATAGCTATTGATACTATAAAGAATAATCCAGACAGTAGAAGAATCATAGTTAATGCTTGGAATGTTGCTCAACTCGACCAAATGAAGTTAATGCCATG
>Ga0114962_10001293_pt1 | contig 21714 bp, 30 predicted proteins | sample C_130820_MF_Meta_FD_87017 | JGI IMG/M metagenome (GOLD analysis project Ga0114962, IMG submission 87017) | Freshwater microbial communities from Lake Croche, Canada to study carbon cycling - C_130820_MF_MetaG | ecosystem: Environmental > Aquatic > Freshwater > Lake | place: Lake Croche, Canada... | reverse complement strand
TTTTCCTATAATCAAGTTCTTCTGGATTTTTATCCAAATGTAAATTTTGAAAAATATAAACTATTAGGTATACACGGGGTATGCGTTGATTATGTCTAAAATATCTATTTGTTGTCCTGTATACACAATGAAAAATAAAACTGCTGAGAGATTCTTAGTAGAATATTTTTCACATCTGATGTATCAGACGTTTAAAGATTTCGATGTTGTAATATCTGATCAAAGTGAAGGTGATAACCTTAAAACCATCTGTGATACATTTTCACACGTTCTAGATATTAGGTATATTAAAAATACCAGTAATAAAAAGAATGCTGCCAATAATGTAAACAATGCAGTCAAGCATGCTACAGGGGAGATAATTAAATTACTCTACATGGATGATTACTTCGTAGATCAGGATGCATTACTTAAAATCTCTAATGCATTTGATAATAACCCAGACGGTAAATGGTTTATATCCGGGTTCACTCACAGTAATGAAGACCGGACCCAGTTCTTTGATACCAGACGCCCCTGGTACGGTAACAAGTACGTCAATGGTGATAATACTACTGGTAATCCTTCAAATTATGCAGTAAGAAATAATTGCGCAATTGAAATGGACGATGACTTACTCTGGATAGTAGACGGTGAATATTTCTACCGGTCTTATTACTACCATGGTGACCCTATTATGCTAGATGATGTTTTGGTTTGCTTTAGAGAGCACGGCTCTTCTGCCTTCCGCGATCCTAAATTTCAGGAATTAGACGCAAAAGAAAGACAGTACTGTATTGACAAGTATAATGGTACCATGCCAACGAAAGAAGTAGCACTGAGCTGGAAATGATACTATAATATGTGATTATGAGGACTACATTATGAAAATTGGAAATGAAACTATTGCGTTGTTGAAGAACTTTGCATCTATTAATACTAACATTGTATTTAAAGAGGGTGACGCTGTAAGTACTATCTCTAACGCAAAGAACATCTTTGCTAAGGCTACTATTAAGGAAACTATTCCTAAAGAGTTTGCTATCTACGATCTTAACTCTCTTCTTGCTATGTGGACGTTGACCGATAGTCAAGAGATTGACTTTGGCGATAAGTGTATTGGTATTACGAGCCCAGCAGGTAAGTTTGAATATTATTATTCGAACCCAGAGATTGTAACTGCTGCACCTACCAATGAGATTGAACATACTGACGTTTATAAGTTCAAGGTAACTGCAGAAGATATTCAGATGATTATGAAAGCGGCCGCCATCACTGGGGCTCCTACTATCTCTGTTACCTGTAAGAACCAAGCAGTCACTTTATCTGTAAGTGATCGTAAGAACGATACATCATCTAACTTTAAGAAAAGTATTGGTACATCATTTGACGACTTTGACGTATTCATTGCAGTAGAGAACTTAAAGGTTATTCCTGATGCGTATGATATTACAGTTGCTAAGACTCCTAACGGTAAGGCTAAGTTCCTTCACTTTAAACACGAATCAAGACAACTTCAATACTGGATTGCCGCCGAACCTGGCTCAGTAGTTTGAGGGTAACGTATGACTGAGCATTTTATCTGGGTTGAGAAATATCGCCCTAGGAAAATTGACGACTGTATATTACCTGAGTCTCAAAAAGAATACTTTAAGCAAATGGTTGCTAAAGGTGAGATTCAAAATATGTTATTATGTGGTACTGCAGGTACTGGTGAAACTACTGTTGCAAGAGCCTTGTGTGAGGAATTACAAACCGACTATATGATCATTAACGGATCAGAAGAGTCAGGTATTGATGTACTACGTACAAAGATTAAGCAATTTGCATCCACTGTTTCCTTTACGGGTAATACTAAAGTAGTTATTCTAGACGAAGCTGACTATCTAAACCCTAACTCTACTCAACCTGCCCTGCGCGGGTTTATTGAAGAGTTTGCAAGCAACTGCCGATTCATTTTAACTTGTAATTTTAAAAATCGTATTATACCACCTCTACATTCAAGGTGTGCGGTAATTGAGTTTAAGATACCTAGTGCTGATAAGCCTACTATTGCAGCTAACTTTTTTAAACGAGTTTGTAATATTCTAGAACAGGAATCTATTCCTTTTGATCAGAAGGTTGTAGTTAAGGTTGTTCAGAAGCATTTTCCTGACTTCCGTAGAACTCTAAACGAACTTCAGCGCTACTCTCAATCTGGTTCTATTGACGAAGGTATACTGGTTAATGTTAGTGAAGCTAACATGAAAGAACTGGTAGATGCCGTTAAAGATAAATACTGGAAGAAAATGAGGTCATGGGTTGTTAATAATTTAGATAACGACCCCGTATCTCTATTCCGTAAAATATATGATACGTTCGTACCTATAACTAATCAAGTTCCTCAGCTGGTACTGACGATAGCTGACTACCAATATAAGTCTGCATTTGTTGCCGATCAAGAAATTAATCTCGTTGCATGCTTAACTGAAATAATGGCATCGGTAGAACTTAAATGAACGACTTATTAAAACCTACATTCGAATGGATTAAAGATGACTGGAACTCTCATCCTCTACGCTTTGTTATCGAGTTGCTTGCTTGGGCTATTAGTATTGGGTGCAGTATTACTATGGCTGTCACCGTCCCTAATCCTCCGCTTCTTGTATTGTATCCTATTTGGATTAGTGGTTGTGCTCTCTACGCTTGGGCTGCTTACACTAGGAAATCATTTGGAATGCTCGCCAACTACCTCTTACTCACAACGATCGACACAATCGGTTTAATTAGGATGATGTTCTAATGTTTGGAGAACCTAAAGCAGAAATAGTTATTGAGCCGTATAAGGCGCCAGCTATTTCACCTTTTGATTTTATAAATGCAATCACCTATAATAAGAATGACATTATGGTAGATGATTGGGCTGAAAAGCAGTATGTTCCATATATTGTAAATAAAGGACTTTCGTACGGCGCTGATACCGTAATACAGGCAAATGAGATGAATTCTAGACCACATCTAGACAAAAAACTCCAATTCCAATTTCTAATAAATAACATTAGGCCTAAGAAACGCTATAACAAGTGGATCAAAGCTGAGAAGATTGAGTCGATAGAAGTAATTAAACAATACTATGGTTATAGCACAGATAAGGCACGCCAGGTACTTCCCCTTCTGGATCAATCCCAAATTGACCTGATAAAACAAAAATTAGAAAAAGGTGGAATTAATAATGTCAAACGAGTACTTCAAGATTGACTTGCCTGGATATGCGCCCCTAGAAGTCCTTCTCGTTCAACCAGATGATTTTCTTAAAGTTAGAGAAACGTTAACCAGAATTGGTGTTGCTTCAAGAAAAGATAAGATTTTATATCAATCTTGCCACATTTTACATAAACAAGGAAAATACTATATCGTTCACTTTAAAGAGCTCTTTGCCTTAGATGGGAAGCAAGCTGACTTATCTGATAACGATCTAGAACGTAGAAATACAATTGCCAAACTCCTATCCGATTGGGGTCTGGTTAAGATTATAGATGCTACGAAGTTTACCGAGCTTGCTCCTTTATCGCAGATTAAAGTAATTGCACATAAAGATAAGCATGAATGGGATCTACAAACCAAGTATAATATTGGTAAAAAAAGAGTAGATTCTGACGAGTAAAAGCATATATAATATTATATCCCCGGGATGGGAACGTTACAGGCTCTTCTACCTTAGGAGCGTCTAAAGCCGGTGCAACGATAAGGCACCCCAGTAGTCGGTAAGCTGGATTAATGATACGCCTTCGGGGTATCGAATTTTAAACTCGCTTAATAGGAGAAACTATATGTTTTATTCAAACATGGCTATTGATTCCATTCAAAACGCCAAAATCAACTTCCTCAAACAAACCGTTAAGGAAGAATCCCTTCAAAAACCTTTAGTAGATTTTGTAGAAGCACAACGTGTCTTTACAAAGCAAATTGCTAAGTCTGCAAATGATGTTATTACATTAGCTACAGAAACGTTTGCTAATGCTATTACAGGTACTACAAAAAAAAGGGGCTTAATATGACTTTACTTCAGACATTTGGTCCTGGTTTTAAGGACATGGATAAATTTTTTGTTGGTTTTGATGACCAGTTCACTCGTCTTGCTAAAATGCATGACGATATGACAAAAAATATTCCTAACTACCCCCCATATAACATTAAAAAGACAGGCGACAATACTTACGTTGTTGAAGTAGCTGTTGCAGGGTTCGCTAGACAAGATATCGAGATCGAACTTGTTGATGGTAAGATGTTAATCAAGGGTAATGTTCAATCAAACGAAGCCGAAGAAAATTTCCTGTTTAAGGGAATCGCCAATCGTGCCTTCACTCGTACTTTTGCACTCGACGATCAAATTGAAGTTCAAAATGCCGAAATGTTCAATGGTATGCTAAAGGTTTTCCTTGAGCGTATTATTCCTGAACATAAAAAGCCTAAGAAGATCGAAGTTAAAGATACTTCAGAAGCTAAACCTAAAAAAACTAAACCCCAACTACTTACAGAAGACCCACAAGGTCTCGAACTGTAAGACTGAGCCCCTATTGGGGCTTTTTAATTTATTCAAAAGATAAAGGAAAAGATATGTTAAAAAAATTACTAAATATTGTTATCGAAGTTAGAACAGCTATAGCTAAACGCCATTTGAAACGATTAAAAGGGTCATGATAATACTTTCACTAATACCTGTCAGAAGAAAAAACTGGGTCATAAAAGCCAGTGTTTTTGATGATCAGATATTAGTGTTTTTTCACAACCCGTTAACACTTGCATACTTCTTTAAAATATTTTATAATGAAGAATGTGCTTATAAATTTATAGAAGAGATTGTTGTAACATGATTAAAATTGTAAAACTGATTACCGGTGAAGAGTTGATTGCTGATGTGACGGGTGGTGATATTACTATGACGTTGAGTAAGCCGTGTGCTTTGCAAATGGTTCCTTCTCGCAATAATCCCGATCAGCCTATGATGGGAATGTTTCCGTATGCCGCTTATACTGAAAATCATTGTATTGATGTAGATATAAGCAAAATCGTCTGGGATGCAAAACCAGTTAAAGAACTTTACAACCAATACAATTCTGCTTTCGGTTCAGGTATTCAGCTGGCCGGTCTATAATGAGTTATGGAAAAAGAAAAGAAACCTCAACCGGTAATCCTAGTAAATCCGATTAATTCGGAGGAATGGTTTTGTGAGGATTACTCAGACATTCGTTTCATTGATGGGGTAGAATACGTAAAGGTACGTAAACCCTATATGAGACATTCAGTATCAATGCGTAAAGAAGCGTTACGCAAAAAGTAACAGTGGCAAGTAACTAGGGATAAATATATAATTGACTCACTAACTAAGGAAAAGTCATGAAAAAGTTTCTCGTAACTGTTATGATGCTACTATCAACTAGCGCTTTCGCTCAATATCATCACGGTCATGGTCCTCGTTACTATGGTGGTGGCGGTAACTGGGTTGCTCCTCTTATTGGTGGCGCCATTATTGGTGCTGTGATCACAGATGCGGCTCGTGCAAATCAACCTGCACCTCAGCCTCCTATTATTATTCAACAACCAATTTATCAACCAAACACGTACAACTGTTTAGTTCAGGTATACGACCCCATTACGCGTACAGTACGTAACGAAGTAATGACTTGTGTCAAACAATAACACACCTGTAGCTCAATGGTTAGAGCAGGGGACTCATAATCCCTTGGCTAGGGGTTCGAGTCCCTTCGGGTGTACCACATTATGAAAACATATACTGCTGAAATATTAGACGCCGATGACGGATCTGGAGATGGTATACTTCAATTACCAGAAGACTTCTGTAAAGAAGATGACTGGCGTGAGGGAGATCGTATCCTTATGGAAGTTATTGACGGTGCCATTAAAATGAAAAACTTAGATAGGAATAGACGTGAAGGTATATTTGAGCAAATACCGCTACCATTGGATTAGTCCATATACGGTACTGGAAAAAGTTTTCTTCTGGCGTAAGATTGATTACGACGAACCTATCATTGATAAATGGTCAGATCGTCTAACGCCTATTTGTCAAGGTATTCAAAAAGTTCTTGACTTTATTCACCCTAAGATTAATTACGTTAAAATTGATCGATGGGATACATGGAGTATGGATTATACTCTTTCCCACATTATTGTACCGATGCTTAAACAGCTTAAAGAGACGAAGCATGGATCTCCTTTTGTAGATGATGAAGATGTACCTGAAGAACTAAAGAGTACATCTGCCCCTCCAAAAGAAAATGATTACGATATTGATGAAAATCATTTTAAACGATGGGATTGGGCTCTTAATGAAATGATCTGGGCGTTTGAACAAAACCTAGATGATAAGAGTGAGGAAAAGTTTTTTGATCATGCCGAGTGGGATGAGAAAGAAAAAGACTTTGGTAAAAATCTTCATAAGATTAAAATTGATCAAGAAGGTCTTAAGATTCATCAAGATCGAAAGAAAAACGGCTTCCGTTTATTTGGTAAGTACTATCAGGGGTTGTGGGATTGAGTATTTTAGTTATTACACCTACAACAGGGTCACCTGAACTAGTAGATGCAATTAAGTCTGTACAGAATCAGACGAATAAAATAGTTGAACATCTCTTAGTTGTTGACGGTGTTCGTTTTTCAAATCGAGTAGATAATACATTATATGATGCAGGAATTAAAACGAATGGAAAACTTAGACGAATTGACTTACCATTTAACACCGGTAGCGGGGGCTTTTACGGTCACAGAATCATGGCTGGGTTTGGCCATCTTATCAATCACGATTATGTTCTCTTTCTAGATCAGGATAATTGGTTTGAACCCGATCACGTAGACACACTGATAAATATTATTGAGAGTAAAAAACTTGATTGGGCTTATTCACTCAGACAAATTTTTGATAAAGATAAAAACTACGTTACAGCAGATAATTGTGAGTCTTTAGGTAGATGGCCAGCATGGGTAAACAAGGATGCTTACCTTATTGATACAAGCTCATATTGTTTTAGGACAGACTTTTATCGTCAAGTTTGCCACCTTTGGGATTACGGGTGGGGTGGGGATAGAAGATTTTATACTATTTTAAAAGATCATATTAAGCACGATAATTATGCGTGCACAGGTAAATACACACTCAATTACAGGTTAGGGGGAAATGATGGATCAGTTCAAGCCGGATTCTTTTTTGAAGGGAACCGAAAATATGCGGAAATTTATTCCGACAAATATCCCTGGAACCAATATACCAATAACGCGGGGTAGCTCAGTAGTAGAGCGCTGGACTCATAATCCAGAGGTCGGAGGCGCGCAACCTTCCCCCGCATCCCCTAATCCTAATATCATACTCGGTTACAACTAATGAGAGCGCTTATACTCTCAGCATTACTATTTGCTAGTAATGCGTTCGCGGTCAACATAACTGCTCACAGCTGGTTGGAGACCGACGATCAAGGTAACTTGATTGAAGGATCAAACATTACCGAGGTTCGGTCTATTGCAAGCATTACCAAGTTAATGACAGTCATGGCCGTTCTAGATAATAATCAGAACATGCAAGAAAAGATTGGTAAGTATACCAGAGAACAACACATTCAACTGGCATTGGTAAAGTCAGATAATAATTCTGCAATGGTATTGTGCGATAACTTCCCAGGTGGTCGTTTTGAATGTGTTCGCTACATGAACGAGAAAGCAAACTACTTGGGTATGTTGAGAACTAAGTTTATAGAGCCAACAGGACTCAGTCCAATGAATATCAGTACTGCGCTTGATTTATTAAAACTAGTATTTGAAGCAAGTCATTACCCAGAAATAATTCAAGCCAGTCGTACCGCTGTCTTAAGTATTCAGGTAGGAAAGAAAATACAAACATTTAATAACACCAACCCTATCGTTGGTAAACGTCATAGTTTTATTGTTAGTAAGACCGGAACAACAAATGCAGCCGGGGGCTGCATTGTGATGATGTTAGATACGGAAGTTGGCCGCCGTATTGTTATTGTACTTGGAAGTAAAAACGGCAAGGTACGAATACCTGAAGCCGAGTTTATTGTATCACAGAGTTAACGGTATCCAGAGCCATAGACCCTGGCTCATTAGTAGTGCAGCAATTGCACCAACTACAACACTGGCTGTATAAAGGGCAGGTGCAACAGCTAAGATACTAGCTGACAACAACACAATAGCAATTTGGAATGCAGAACCTGAAAATGTCAACCAAGGTGTCTGCTTGCGAATAGAATCCCGTTCTTCTTCCAAATTGCGAGCCTTTGCCATCAACTCTTTCTTACCTTCACCAGTTGCTGGATCTGATTCGTAACGGTCAATTTTTTCTTTAAGCTTATCCGCCTTTTTGAAGTCCTTCTGGGTGACAGCGTCATCCATCCGCATTTCAGTCAAGGTTTGTTTAATTGATTTAGCTTGATAGAATGCCCAAGTATCGTTTGCCTTTATTGTATTGTTAAGTACTTTACCACTAAGGCCACTAGCAATATAGGTATTAATGGCCAAAAGAGCCGCAAGTACTGTAATAAGCCACCCTGCTTTATCTTTGATTTGAGCTTCACGTTCGCTCCTACTTAGGGGTTTTTTCTCTTCTGCCATTTTATTTCCTTTACTTTTTAGCAATCATTGCTTGCAATTTCTCTTGCATTATCTTAGCCCAGAATGGTTGGGGGAAATTCCACCCAACAAATGCACCGATTGCGATCCATAATAGTGTATCTAGCATAATTTTTCCTTTTTGGTTAATTTTATAACAGTTATCATAAGGATAAATAAACAGAAGCTTGTTATAAATAATTATTTATGGAGTCATAATAATGAAGAATCTATTAGCCATGATGTTCTTGGCGTTTTCAACATTGGTAAGTGCGCAATTACCAACATCAACAGTTCCCTTTCCCCCAGATGTTGCCGCAATTAAGAAAGCCAACGTTCTTATTGTAGCTATGACCAAAAAAGACAATCCCCCATTTTTCAGTGGTGATGAGGAAACTATTCATGGTCTCGATGTTGAGATTGCTCGACGAATTGGGGTCCTACTTGGTGTACCAGTTCAATTCAGACGTGATGCAGAAAGCTTTGCAGAAGTTGTAGAGCAAGTTCGGGAGGGTAAAGCCGATATAGCAGTTAGTAAACTATCAGTAACTGGTCCACGTTTACAAGTTGTTAGGTTCAGTGACCCCTATATTAAACTAAGACAAAGTTTGGTTGTCAATCGTTTATGGCTAAGTCAAAACAGTCAAGGTAGAGAGGTTTATCAAGTCATTAGAGACTTCAACGGTAAGATAAGTTTTATCCGTAACTCAAGTTATGATACGTTTGCTCGTGTTAACTTTCCTAACGCTCAATTCCTTCCCGAAGATAAATGGGATGTGATTATTGATAAAGTTGTAAAGGGTGAAATTGCAGCCGCTTATCGCGATGAATTTGAAATTAAGAAAATTGCTTTTGAAAAACCAGAGGCTGCAATTAGTACTAAGAGTATTACAATTTCAGATAGCGTAGACAATATTGCTATAGCTGTGAATCCAAAAGCGATTCAATTGTTAAGTGTTGTTAATTACGTTATTAAGAATGAATACAATAACATTGACACTAAAAAGTTAATGGATCGATATAAAGCTGAAAAGAAATAAGGTTATAAAATGACTGTATCACATTTAAAAAGTTTCCTAGTTAGTCCCTGGACTATTCTAGGCTCAATTGTTGTAGGTGTACTGAGCGGGGTGTATGCTCCGGAGTTTAGTTTAAACTTTGAAAGCTTAGGTTCCATTTATATCAGCTTACTTAAAGTTGTAGTTCTTCCATTCCTACTTGCAACTATTTTAGTTGGTATTATTGGACTACTACAAAAAGAAGGTAGTCAGACACTAATTCGAAAAATTATTGTTGGGTTTATATGCAGTATGTTTATTGCTGCTACCATTGGTGTAGGTACAGTGGTCATTACCGGTTCAGAAATGACCCCTGAAAAGAAGACACAACTTGGTGCTTTAGTTAATGATAAAGATAGTGGTACTGATTTAAACATTACTCTTAAAGAACCAATGCCAACAGCCGCACCAGTTAGCGCAGGTAAAATGGCTGAAAAGTTTATTCCAGAAAATATTTTTAACACACTAAACAATGGTGAAAGTTTAAAAATTGTTATCTTCTGTTTAATCTTTGGTGTTGCTCTTGGACATCTACAGACAGAAGGCCAGCGTATGTTGGTTGAAGTTCTAAAGAGTATTCAACAAGCAAGTATTAGTATTTTTAAGTTTTTAAACTACTTCTTACCCATTGCTTTATTGGCAATGATTGCTGCTCAAGTTGGTAAAGTGGGTGTAGGTATTTTCTTAACAATGTTTGATTTTGTTATGCAACAGTTTATTGGCGGCGTACTGGTGGTTGCCGCAGCTACTGCTATGATCTGGTATCGTAGCGGATTAAGTTTAATGACTGTTATTAAAGAAACTAAAGAAACTTTGATCGTTGCTATTAGCTCACGTAGCTCACTTGCTTGTATTCCTTATGCACAAGAAGCATTGCATAAACTACATTTTGATAAGGGTGGGGTTGAGCTGACCGTTCCTCTAAGCTTTACCGTTAACCGTATTGGTAGTATTGTATACTATGCTATAGCAACCGTCTTTATTGCTAACATCTATGATGCACCTCTGGGTGTAACAGGGTTGCTAGTAGTATTGCTGGGTAGTATCTTGGCAGGTCTTGCATCAGCCGGTACAACCGGTATTCTTACAGTTGCTACAGTTGCAGTTGTTTGTGACTTATTGAAGCTTCCAAGTGAAGCAGTTCTGGTGTTACTAATTGCAGTCGATCCTTTAATGGATATGATTCGTACTGCAAGTCACGTTCACGGTAATGTTGCTGTTACAGCCTTTGTCTGTGACAAAGAGAAAGTAAATGGATAAGTTAAAGCAGACGTTATTGGATATATTGGGCTGGATAGGATCCAGTCCTTTCCGATTGTTTGCAGTTATTATTCTTAGTATATTAGGGTTTGTTGGTTGGGTTGCGTATACCGAAAAAGATACATTTATGGCATCTTATCGGGCACAGCAAGCTCTTCCTAAAATGAATAATAACTATCAGGCAGCCAGTAATTTTATATTTAAAAATTCTCAAGCCGAATTAGTAGCTATTTTTGAAGTTAATACTTTACTTAATTCAAGAAAATTAGTATTCTTAGCTACACGTTCTAAAGGTAGAATTACCGATCATGATGGTGCCGAAGTAGGATTATTAACTAAAAATTATGATAACAACCAAGACGTTATTGGTCTAATGTCAGGTAAAATACCTTGCGGTCCGTATGCCAGACCACAAAGCTATATTGGATTTACTTACAAAGAGAACGGCACTCAATTTATGTGTCGTATTAGTGTACCAGTAGAACCAGGTCTTTTTATTGGTCAGATAAGTGTTGGTTGGAAGGAAGAACCTCCAGAGATAGATATTGCTCAAACAGTAATGGGTGTTGCTTCTGGTTTATTGTATTCTAAGAAACAGTAATGAAAAAGTTAGGTATACTTGGGGGAATGGGGCCTGCGGCTTCAGCAGAGTTTGTAACTAGACTAATTAATCAAACTCCTGCCACTTGTGATCAGGAACACATACCTTTTGTTCTATGGAGTGACCCTACAGTCCCCGATCGTAGTACCAGTTTAATGAACCGAGACGATTTCCCTTGGGATAAGCTTAAACAAGGTATTATAGGTCTTAAGAGCTCAGGGTGTGATCACATTGTTATACCTTGTAATACAGCTCATTTTTGGTATGATAGAATGGTACAGCTAGGAGCACCAATTACTCATATTGTTGGTAGTGTAGCTGATGAATTAAAGTCGTTAAAAATATACACCGGTACAATTGGTGTGATAGGTACCAAGGCGACTATGAGGTTAGGTTTATATCAAGATTATTTGAGTAAGCAGGGATGGACATGCATTACTCCAAGTAGAACAGATATTGATAATTATGTACAGCCAGCTATTGATCTAATTAAAGCAAATAATATCGAAGCAGCTCGTGACTTGTTATTACAAGTTATAGGTAATTTAGAACAATGGGGAGTTCAGGCAATCGTATTAGGATGTACCGAGCTGCCCCTTGCTATTAAAGATAAAACTTATAAAAATATACCAATAGTTAACAGTATAGACAGCCTGGTTAAGGCTGCTATACAAAGACACTCACTTGTTAGCTAATGGGTTATCAACAGCTTTTTGAATCTTAGTATCAACTTCTTTCTTTAATTGAACCACTTCACGTTCAATTTCTTTCCGCGTATCAGCCATTTCTTTACGAATAATATTAGCTTCATTACGAGCTTTTTCTAAGTCTTCGCGAACTGCTTTACGCATATCTCTCATTTCACTTTCAGTCTCACGTTGTACCGTCTTAACACTGCGCTCAACTTGTTCAGTAACTAATTCATTGCGACGAATATCACTCTTAAGATCGTTCTTAATGTCACGTGTATAGTCGCTTGTTTTACCAGAGTTTTCTTCAATAACAGCCAGTCGTTTATCAAAGCCGCTTAAATCAGGGGCAGCATATTCTGCAATTTTCTTCTTCATGCTTTGATAGTCTTTATATACTTCAAACGCACCATAAAGCCCACCAAGGGTAGATGATACGATAGTTGCTGCTACCATTAATTTTGCTGGAGTGAATTCATAACCACCGATACTGATAACGGTGTCTTTAGAAGCATACTTCTTCATAGCTGCTTCGGCTTCGTCAATCTTAGCGTTGACGTCTTTTATTTCTTCTGCCATTTTTAGTTCCTATTTTAAGACCAGCCCGCTGGCCATTTTAATTCTTTTAATTTTTGATCCGATAACATTCTAAACCATTCTTTGCACATTGCTACATCGTGTTTCATACGTTCTAATTTTGTAATTGAATCGTCATAATAAAACATATAATAAAACGCTATTCCAAATCCAAACCCTATCATAAAATATGCAAGTAAGTACATTTTTATTTGTATTGTTGATCAACCATTTGTTGATGTAATCTATCAGAACTCAATTGTCTTAATGCTCTAACATTATCTACTGTTGTTTGATTTTTATATATTTCTTTAGGTGCATAAAATGCTACATCAGGTATCATGAAAAAATATTGCGAATAATTTGTAGGTTGTTTTGCGATAGATTCAATCGTTATGTTACCAGCTAATTCGTTATTTTCAATATTTCTTTTGACACTATCATTTTGTTGGGGACTGTCATTCATTTGTGGTACAAATGGTTTTGATTCCATTGCAGAGTCTACAGCATTTTTAACCCCAAATTTTATACCTTCAAGCACCGGTATTTCAACTTGAGGTTGAATAGATTGTCTTGTAGGCGCAACTAAGTTATATGAAACAACAGGTATCGCTATAGCTACAGTAACTTCTTGTCTTGTAGTGTTTTGGTAGCTACTTTGTTGTGTAGTCATTCCAGTAAAATTTAAAATATTAGATTGCGAACTTACACTGCTGTTAATTGACTGCTGTACTCTTGCGACATTAGATGCATTACTTGATTGTTGACCACCCTGTAAAGAAACTATTGAGCTTTGTGTCTGTGTAAATGAAGATTGGGTTCCTGCTGTTTGTACGGTACCAGAAGAACCTGCTCCCCCACTTATACTTTGAGATTGTTGATCACCAGCTATTTTTTCAGCTTGTTGCTTGGCAGTTTCACCTGCAGAAAATGCTTGAGCATCGGCAGACTGAACAACAGATTTCTCTAAAGATGACGTCTTATCTTGATTAGAGCTAATCATACTAAGAACAGATGATAAAGAAACAGGGGAACTTTTTCCACCCCCAGAGTCTGCAACATCACCTGCTTTAGGTTGTTGATTACTTGCACTGGGTTGTGCTGCAGCTTGTTGAGGGGCTGGACCAGCTGGACCAGGCTGGGGGCCCCCTGGTTGTGCAGGGCCTGGTTGAGCAGGCTGTTGGGATTCTTGAACCGGTGGAGTCCCGGGTGCCGGGGGTGTACCAGGTTGTTGTGAAAGACCAGGTGGGGCAATTGCAATAGTTTCTGGAGGTGGAGCAGCTGGGTCCGGGGAGGCTGCTACAGGGGTAGGTGCTAGTTTAGCTAACGCGGCAGAATATCCAGCACAAGAAGGACTTGACAGTACGTTAGTAGCACATGGATCTACACTGTATTTTAAGCTAAAACTTACAGCCGTTACTTCTGGGCCATATGGACCTACCCAATAATTATTGTCCTTACCTATAAACCCATATACTGCATTACCTACGTTTGGAGCAGCATACGGAGTATTAAATGTTTCAGAATAATTAAATTGGGTCCAATTATATCTTCGGTTCAGATCGTAATTATAGGACTCTAATACTTTTGAATTTGAATTGTTATAGATGTTAACATATGCTTTAAGATAATCTTGCATACCATTATCCCACCCATTACCATTCTTTGCTTGAAAACTAAAATTAAAACCATTAACTTGTAAACCAGTTCCGGCGCTAGCTAAAGCATTATTAACATTAACAATTTGATGTAAGTCTGTTAGTCCGTAAGAAAAATTAATTACGTTTGATCCTGAACCCCATGCCGCAACTCTGGGTAGCGGGCCACAATAACCAGGGTCACCGCCTTGCCAACAAGTCAATGGTTGCCCTATACTACCTGCATTTTGCCAGGTAGATGTAGTTGAGGTAGCCTGATTAGTAAAATTAACCAGGTTACCTGTTGAATCTACTGTCTGCGCTTTACTTGAAAGCAGCGTGAACGAGAATGCCAAGCAAAGAGCCAAAGCCAATGTTTTTAGCAGTTTCATATTTGTCTTCTTTTGGTGGTTGTGGGACCTTATCTTTATTATCTTCCCATGTAAGTTTAGCTTGTTCACCAATCTTACCTTCAATCGGACAGGGTGTACCGGCATTCATCATAGCGTTAAATACCCGTTCATCTTGACACATGACTGCAACTGCGGCCACTTTCATTCCCATGTCATAAAGAGTTTTAGAAAGCTTTAATCTTTCACAGTTCATATCGCGAACTGTTCCCCCAGACGATACACCAAATACTTGAGTTTGTACGGAACCAGATGATCCGGTAGTACATAAGTCGTTATTACCACCGCTCATCATAGCTGGCGCTACGGCTGTTGGTGGAGGCTGAATTACTCTTTGTGTAATAACAGTCTCATTTTTATTAATGTTAGTTACTTCACCAGAATTTATGTTCTGATTAATATTAGAATTTGCGTTTTGATTATAATTAGCGTTAACATTCTGCGATGTAGAGGTACTAATATTGCGATTAGTCATGTCTCCTGTATTCACATTATTATTCGTACTGGTAGAAGTATTGACATTATTATTAGTTGCTGTACTGACGTTATTATTGTTATACGTCATTGTACCTGTATTTTCATTCTTATTAACGTTGGTACTGGTTGATGTACTAACATTATTATTATTATTGTTAAATGTCTGTGTACCGCTATTTACATTATAGTTCGTATTAGTATTAGTATTATTACTAGTAGACGTTGAAGTATTCTGGTTAATGTTTGTCATTGTACCGGAATTAACGTTGTTATTATTATACGTCATTGTACCGGAATTAACGTTGTTGTTATTAAACGTTTGTGTTCCGCTATTAATATTATTGTTAGTATTAACGTTTGTACTTGTGCTGGTACTTACGTTATTATTGTTATTATTATTTGTAGATGTACTATTTACAGTAGATGTGCTGGTTGCATTACTGTTGCTTGTTGCTGTACTGTTGCTATTAACTGTACTAGTACTGGTAGATGTACTGTTAGTATCTACTAAGGATTTACTATCGTATCCACCTTGATTTATCAATGTTTGAGCATGTACGTTGCCAAACAACATAACAAAAAGCGCTATTGAAGCGGCCTTTTTGTAGAACATTTTTTCCCCTTGTTATTTTCTTTCGATCATAATATAGGAAGTACTCAATTTACGTGTTATTACATTATATTTATGACCAAACACACTTGCAACGTTTTGCAGGGTAATATATAATAGACAAATGCTCTTCTATACCAATATCTATACGCGCGGTGATTACGTGCATTTCCGTGGTTTTAAAGACGGAAAACGCGTAAATCAAAAGATTCCCTTCCAACCCACCCTATATGTTCGTTCTGGTAAGCCATCCGAATATAAGTCGCTGGTGGGTGAAAATCTTGAAAAGATCAAGTTCAGTACGATCAAAGAGGCTCGTGCCTTTGTGGATCAATATAAAGAAGTAAGTAACTTTCCTATCTTCGGTAATAGAAGTTATGGTTATCAGTTCATCAGTAAGATGTTTCCTGGTACAATTGAATTCGATATATCATTGATTAAGATTGTAACTATCGATATTGAGACTACGACTGAATATGGTTTTCCTGAACCCAGAACCGCTCAAGAACAGGTTACCCTTATCTCTATACAAGACTTTAATACCAAGGTAATTACTACATTCGGTTGTGGTCCTTATCTAAGTAAGAAACCTAATTCAGTATACGTTCAATGCAAGGATGAATTTGATCTTTTGCGTCAGTTCATTAATCACCATAAGTCCGATTACCCTGATGTGACAACCGGTTGGAACAGTCAGTTATTCGATATTGCATATCTATCTTCTCGCATTACTAAAGTACTTGGTGAGAAGGCACTGAATGAATGTTCACCCTGGGGTTATATCAGGCAGTACGAAGTACCTACTGCTCGTGGTCGTACTCAACTGGCTTATGAGTGGTGTGGTATCTCTATTCTTGACTTTATGGATCTGTATAAGAAGTTCTCTTATAAGATGGTTGAGAACTATAAACTAGATACTGTTGCCATGGAAGAGCTCGGTGAAAATAAGTTAAAGAATCCGCATGCAACGTTTAAAGAGTTCTATACCAAGGACTGGGAGTTGTTTGTAGACTATAATATTCGCGACGTAGAGTTAGTTGATCGGTTAGAGGATAAGATGAGGATCATTAACTTGATTGTTACGATGGCTTACGATGCCAAGTGTAACTATACAGATATCTTTTCATCTGTAAGAACCTGGGACTGTATCTTATATAATAAACTATTGAAAGATAATATTATTGTACATAATCCTCCGGGTGTTGATCCTGATAAGGATCGTACCATTATGGGTGCGTATGTTAAAGAACCTAAACCTTCTCGCTACGACTGGGTTGTTTCTTTTGATGCTACTTCCTTGTATCCCTCTATCATTATGACCTGGAATATGTCTCCGGAGACACTGGTAGATGGGCAAAAGTTCTTAGCAGATGACGAAAGATCGATACAGCGGTTAATTGATCACGAAGTAAATACTTCAGAGTTGCAAAAGAATAATTGGTCTATGACTGCGAACGGGCAAAGTTTTACCCGAGAAAAGAAAGGTATCTTTCCTGAGCTTATTGAGTTTTACTTTACCTCCAGGCAGGTAGCGAAGAAAGAAATGTTAGCTGCTCAGGCTAAGTACGAAGAAACTAAAGATAAAAAATATCTTGGTCTGATATCTAGTCTTAACTCCAAGCAGATGGCTGCTAAGATCTTAATGAACTCTCTTTACGGGGCAATGGGTAATATTCACTTTAGGTATTATGATATTCGTATTGCCGAAGGTATTACCATGACCGGTCAGTTTTTAATTAGATCGGTTGCTAAAAAACTAAACGAATTTATAAATAAGGAAGTAGGTACTAAGGATGTTGATTATTCTTTCTACGCTGATACCGATTCTACCTATATTACTCTTGGTGCTCTTGTTGAGAAGAATCTTGCAGGTAAAGAAAAGTCAGCAATCGTTGACGTGCTCGACAAGTACTGCGCAACTCAAATTGAACCGACGATCAATGATGCTTGTGAGTCTATTTCGGATTATCTGAATACTTACCAGCGTAAGATTAAGTTCAAGCGCGAAATTATTGCCGATAGAGGTATCTGGATTGCTAAGAAGCGATATGCCGTTAACGTCTATAATTCAGAAGGTGTTGCCTACGATCCGCCTAAACTAAAGGTGCTGGGTATGGAGATTGTTCGTTCATCTACTCCTGCCCCGGTTCGCAAAGCGCTTAAAGAAGCAGTATCGATTGCACTTACTAAAGACGAAATGACGTTAAGGCAATTTGTAGCTGACTTAGAGGCAAAGTGGCATAGCCTGGACCCTGAAGATATTGCATTCCCCCGAGGGGTAAACGGTATTAAAGAGTATACTGACCCTAATGGTATCTTTAGGAAGGGTACTCCTATTCACGTACGTGGCGCTCTTATATATAATCATCTAGTCACAAGTAAGGGGCTAGAAAAGAAGTATCAATTGATTCAGGAAGGTGATAAGATTAAGTTCTTGTATCTTCGTGAACCGAACCCGTTAGGTTCACATGTTATTACATTTGCTGGTGAAGTTCCTCCTGAATTTAAAATACGTGATTATATTGATTATGATAAAATGTTCGAGAAGTCTTTTCTTGAACCCCTTAACTCTTTACTCAGCTGTATTGGCTGGCAAGTTAAAGAAACCGCATCTCTAGAAGGATTATTCGGATGAAAAAGTTTATTAGTATTTTATTTGCATTGGTTTTTGTAACCCAGGCTCTTGCTTGGGATCAAAGAGCTCCTCTTCCACAGCAAAGCTGTCAAGTTCATTCGCCTTTCGGGTTTGCCAAGACAACAAGACCTGCTGTGCCTATTTGTCGAGAAGCATATTTTGTTGCATACGATGCACCGGTTAAAATTCCTGTCTATGTTGCATACACCCTGCAACCGCAAAACGCATTAGGGTGCTTTCCACGTACAAATGCTTTTGTATCTGACCAATCATTAAACGGTTCTGGTGCGCGACCTGATGACTATGTCGGTACAGGGTACGATAAAGGTCATGCAGCACCAGATGGTGACTTAAGCTGGTCACAGCAAGTAGAGTATGAATCGTTCCTTATGACTAATATGTACCCACAGCACGGGTCTTTAAATCGAGGTATTTGGAAGTTACTAGAAACCAGTGTTCGTGGTTGGACGGTTCAGTTAAACAATACCTTTACAATTTACGTCGGTGCAATTTACAACCCGGGAGATAAGACTATCGGTAACGGGGTCATTGTACCTCATAGTTATTATAAAATTATTATAAATCAAAATACTAATACGTATGCCGGGTGGGTATTTCCACACACAGCGCCTTACCAAAATTTAGGTAACGATTTGACTGTATTCCGCGTACCAGTTACCCAGATTGAACAAACAGCGAAGGTTGATTATAAATTTCCTGCTGGTGCTAAGGAGATTGCACCCGGTAACGAGTGGCCAGTTGATTACGGTGCACTGACAAAAGCAAAACGAGCCAAGTGCGGTGCAAATGCCGAATAAGTAGCATTTACTGCTGAGGTATTATATAATAAATGATCTATAAGGAACTATACTATGTCTATACTTGATAAGATTAAGAAAAACTCTACGATTAAAGATACGGCTATCTTAGCTGACTCTAAATTCTTTCAGAAGAAGGATATGATTCCTACTTCTATTCCTGCAATTAATATTGCGCTGTCAGGTAGACTGGATGGCGGTCTAACACCTGGTCTGACTATGTGGGCGGGGCCTTCAAAGCATTTTAAGACTGCCTTCTCTTTGTTAATGGCAAAGTCGTATCTAGATAAGTACCCTGATGCGGCTTTACTCTTTTATGATTCTGAATTCGGTACTCCTCAGTCTTACTTTGACTCTTTCGGTATTGATGCCAAGCGCGTTATCCATACCCCTTTAACTAATATTGAGCAATTGAAGTTTGATATAATGACTCAGTTAGAGGGTATCGAAAGAAGCGATCATCTGATTATTATTATTGACTCTATTGGTAACCTTGCATCTAAGAAGGAAGTCGAAGATGCTTTAGAAGGTAAGTCGGTAGCAGATATGTCACGTGCAAAGCAGATTAAGTCTTTGTTCCGCATGGTTACCCCTCACCTGTCTCTTAAAGATATACCGATGGTTGTAGTTAACCATACCTATAAAACTATGGAGTTATATTCTAAGGATGTTGTTGGTGGTGGTACTGGTTCTTACTATGCCGCCGATAATATCTTTATCCTCGGTCGTCAGCAAGAAAAAGAAGGTACCGAGGTTGTAGGTTATAACTTTATTATTAACGTTGAGAAGTCTAGATACGTTAGAGAGAAATCTAAGATCCCTGTTACCGTTCGTCACGATGGTGGTATCAGTCGTTGGTCAGGCTTACTGGATATGGCTTTAGAGTCCGGCCACGTTATTAAACCTTCAAATGGTTGGTATTCCCGCGTTAATAAAGATACCGGGGAAGTAGAAGATCAGAAGTTTAGAGCAGCGCAGTGCGATACTAAAGAGTTCTGGTTACCTATTCTCCAATCAGCTTCATTCCAAGACTGGGTAAAGACTACCTATCAAGTTGCTAATGGCGCTATCTTGAGTGATGAAGATATTACGAAGGAGTATGCTGATGTTGAGGAATGATTTATTTAAACCTTGGTTCGTCGGCGAAAAGGACTGGGGCTTTGAAATTATCGATGGTGAGTTTAACGGTGTAACTGTTCAGATTGAAAAGTTAGATTGGCCGGATGAAGGTAATAATGAACTTGCCCTTGACTATCACGTAGTACATAAGCCAGAATTAATAACCGATGAAGACATAAAGAGCGATACCTTCAAAGCAGTTATTGAAGTGATTATTAATGATATTTTGAGAGAAGCAATCAATGAGTTCAAGCAGGCTGGAAATAACGATTCTAAGGAATCTAGTCCACAATGAAGATTACATGCGAAAGGTTCTGCCGTTTGTAAAGTCTGAGTACTTTACAGACGAGAGTGAAAGAACTGTTTATAAGATAATTGGCGAGTTTGTAGTTAAATATAATAAACCTCCAACTACCGAGGCGCTGGGTATTACACTACAAAACTCCAACTTACCTGAGGGTACTTTTAAAGAGACGAGTGAGTTAGTAAGAGAGTTAGATATATTTGAAAAGCCAAATCAAGACTGGCTTTTAGACGAGACTGAAAAGTTTTGTAAAGATAAAGCCGTCTATAATGCTATTCTTCAATCGATTGGTATTATGGAAGGTAGGGATAAGAACTTTAGTAAAGATGGTATACCATCATTGTTACAGGAGGCGCTAGGTGTCTGCTTTGATTCTTCCGTGGGTCATGATTATTTCGAAGATTCTTCTGATCGGTTTGATTTTTATAACCGCGTGGAGTCTCGCCTTCCGTTTGATCTATCGTTATTCAATAAAATCACAAATGGAGGCCTACCAAACAAGACGCTTAATATTGCTTTGGCTGGTACTGGTGTGGGTAAGTCTCTTTTCATGTGTCACATGGCTGCTGCGAATCTGGCTCTAGGAAAGAACGTTCTCTATATTACGATGGAGATGGCAGAGGAGAGGATTGCCGAGCGCGTTGATGCTAACTTACTTAACGTTGAAATCGATCAGTTAAGGCATCTACCTAAGCAGATGTTTGAAGGTAGAATTGATAAGATTAACGGTAAGTCTCAGGGTAAGTTAATTATTAAAGAATATCCTACTGCATCTGCTCACGTAGTGCATTTTAAGGGATTATTGAACGAATTATCGTTAAAACGCTCATTTAAACCTGATGTTATCTTTATTGACTATTTGAATATCTGCGCATCCTCAAGATTCAAGCCCGGTGGCGGGGTCAATTCTTATACATATATT
>Ga0114962_10001291_pt1 | contig 21732 bp, 16 predicted proteins | sample C_130820_MF_Meta_FD_87017 | JGI IMG/M metagenome (GOLD analysis project Ga0114962, IMG submission 87017) | Freshwater microbial communities from Lake Croche, Canada to study carbon cycling - C_130820_MF_MetaG | ecosystem: Environmental > Aquatic > Freshwater > Lake | place: Lake Croche, Canada... | reverse complement strand
CCCACAGCGTTACCAAAGAGGCTACGCCCAGCGATGGAAAGCCATAGCTGTAGGCGGTGCTGACTATTCTGAAACGCATGGCGTAGCAAGCGCCAATTGCCATGGCCAGCAAGACTGCAGACTGCATGTCACGCGACAACAGGCCGGCCCAGAACAAGCCGATGACAGCGCCATCAAACAGGTTAAAGCCGTTGCTCCACTCCAGAGGGTGTTGGCGCAGCACGTTGGCGCAAATGAACAGCGCCATGAGAGCGCCCAGCGCCATGCCGGCCGCGCTCCACGGCGAGTACAAGGTCAGCGCCAATAAAAACAAAAACCCCTGCAAAGGCGTGCTGAGAAAAACAACTTGCGCCTGCGCATTCAACCAAGCAATTGCGTAGGTTTGCCAAGGTGTCTTGGCGTAGGCCAGCATGAGGCGTTAAGCCTTGGGCGCTTTGTTTTTCAAGTGCTTGGGCACCGAGTCCAGCGCAAAAATATCTTCGCGGGTTTCGCGGCGGCGAATCACTTCAGGCCCGTTCTTGCCCAGCAAAACCACCGCAGGACGGGGTTGAATGAACTGCATGGACTGGGTCAAGCAATAAGCGCCCACATTGGACACCACCAACGAGGAGCCCAAGGACATGGGTGGCAGCATGGCGCGTTCGCGCAGCACATCGATTTGCATGCACAAGGGGCCAAACACCGACACAGGTTGCGCGCCCATGACGGAAGCTTCATCATCAAATGCCGAGGCTTCCACGCCGTGGTCGTACCAATAGGCGGTGGGCAACAGGTTCACACCGGCGTCCACAATCACCGCGTCACCGCGACCGGGAATAGATTTACGCGACACCACCGTGCAAGCCATTTTCATGGCTGAATCAATGACGGCACGACCTGGCTCCAACATCAAAGTGGGGCGCTCGCCAAAGGCTTTGCCGGCCTTGGTCAAGCCGCCAATGATGGCGTCGGCAAAGGGTTGCAGGTGTCGACCCGCGCCGCCGCCGAGTTCTACCGACTCGAAGGCAGGCTTGAGGCGGTTGCTAGAAGGGTAGCCGCCACCGAAGTCGGCAATGCGAACAGGTGGCATACCGAGTTCGATAACTTTCTTCGCCACACCCGTGAGCACTTGTGCAGTGCGCGCGTAAATGTCGGGGTTGACTTGGTAAGTACCCGAGTGGTTGTGCAGTGCTTCCAAGCTCAGGCAGGTGCCGGCCTTTTTCACTCTTTTCAGGGCTTCGACCGCGTCGCCGTTGTCGTAGTTGAAACCAAACTTGGTCCATGACTGCTCGCCATGCTGGAAGTTGATGCGCAGGCCAATGCGCGCCGTCATTTTCATTTGCTTGGCAATTTTCGCCAAGGCATCGAGCTCGTCATAACTGTCGATGTTGATGAGCGCGCCTTCGGTCACCGCACGAATGAGTTCATGGGTTTGTTTGTAGGGACCGTTGAAAATGATTTGGTGTCCCGGCACATTCAGTGAACGCGCCAAGTCGTATTCCATGCCAGAAACCACTTCCGCAAATGCACCTTCTTGTTGGAAGATGGCGCACACTGCAGGCAGGTAATTGGTTTTGTAGGAATAACCAATGATGGTGTCTATGCCTGGGGCCGTGAACGCATCGCGAAATGAGCGGTACAGCGTACGCACAGATTTTTCCGACACGATGTACAAGGGTGAGCCAAACTCGGCCAAGAGCTCGTTGACGTCGCCCATTTCGTCAAAGTCAGAGTCCTCTGATTTGATTTCATGCACGCGGTGTTTTTGCATGCCTTGCTGGGTGGCTAATTGCTCCAAGCGGGGAGTTTCATATTTCTTTTTAACGGCGACTAACATGACGAACCTCACTTCGGTTAATAAACATGGCCATGGCGCTGGCGCCGGCGGAAATTTCTTGGGCGGTGCGTAAAAACACCAAATCTTTGTCCAAAGCAGCTGCTTTGGGTGTGGGCAGGGGTTCGCGTCCCAAAGCTTTCAGCATCAGCGCTCGCGGCAAATTGACACCCACCAACTCGCCGTAGCCTATCCAAGCGGGCAAGCGTGGATTGACCTCAATCAAAATCATGCGGTCAGTGGTGATGTCGCGTATGAGTTCGATATCGGCGGGCCCTTGCCAGCCCACTTTTTTCAGCAGACCGCCCAAGCGAAGCATCACATCGGGCATATCCACTTTGATACCCGACCAGGTTTTGCCGCGTTCGCACATAACGGTTTTTTTCAGGGGCAGGGCGTCGAACATATGGCTGTCGCTGTCACAAACCACCGCAATGCTGAACTCTTCACCAAACACCACGGCTTGCACAATGATTTTGTCTTCACCAAATTCTTTGTAGCTGGCAAAAGCCAACTCGGCTTGCGCCAAGCTAAACACTTTGGTGGCCAACGAATTCAAACCCTTGATCATCATCGGCGAACCAAAGCGTTTCCAAGCCGCTTGCAATTCTTTTTTGCTGCCCACCACCACGGTAGAGGGGAAGTCAAAGTCTGCATAGCCATTGCGTTGCCCCAATTTGATGAGGCCTTGCTTACTGAGCTTGTCGGTGGCTTGGGGCGTTGGCAGCAAGGTGTGAATGCCATGGCCGCGAAGTTCACCCGAGATGCGTTGATAGCGCTCAATCTCCACATCCAAATTGGGAATCACCATGTCCAAGCCATGTGCTTTTTGAATCGCTAGCAAACGGTTCAAGGTGGCTTCATCGCAGCGCTCGGGTTTGTCAACGTTGTCGTCCATGGGCATGCGGGCGCACACATCAAAGATTTCCTTGCGAAACAAACCGGTATCGGTCGATGCATAGCCCAAACCAATCACTTGTCCGACTTCAGGTGCACTGCGCAAGCTGCGACCCACGCCCAAGCCAGGCTGGGTTAATTCCAGTGCAGAAATACCGGTGACCGCCACCGACACATCGCCACGGCGAGACTTGATGACCGCAGGCGCGGGAACAACGGCCGAACCTGTGCGCGCCAATGCAACGATAGAGGCGGCCGGTACCACCATCTCTTGCACATCGCGTGCATACATGGCGCCGACTTGCGCTTGTTTGGGCGCGCGGCTGCCGGGTTCGAGAATTTCTTTGACCAAGGCCATGGGCTGGTTCGCACCTGCCAAGGCGGTGAGGTAAACCCAAGAAGGGAAACGGCAGTTGACTTCCAGCAAATAAAACTGACCATTACTTTGCGAGCGAACAAACTCAAGCTCTAGTGGGCCACGCCAGTTGAGTTTGGAGAGTATGTGCAAAGCCAGTTTACGCAAGCTGGGGTCTTCCACCACCGAACCGACCATGCCTTTGCCGCGGGCATTGAGACCAATTTTGCGCATCATGGTCATGGCCAAACATGAACCGTCTTCACGCGCCACCATGGACACCACATGCTCGGAGCCTTCAATCGCTTCTTGCAGCAAAACGCCACCGCCCCATTTGGCGGCCAACAGGCTGGCTTCGTAAGTTGCCTGGTTGGCGTTGTAAACCCGCTTGGCGCCGGCCACCGTGCCCTTGACCCACAGCGGGTAACCGAACAAATCCGCGTGCAAAGCCACAGAGGAAATGTCCAGCACATGCGTGGTTTTGGGTGTGATGATTTGGTTGGAGTAGCAAAACCAGTAAAGCTGAGGCTTGGTGATTTTGAAACTGTCGTCCGGGTCGGGCAGCAAGGTGCGAATGCCCTCGCGAAGCAAGCGCTTGGCCAAACGAGCGTAAAGCGGCACCTCTAAATCTAGGCAAGGCAAGAGCACATCAATCGGATGCTCTTTGTGGATGGCCAAAATTCTTTGCAGGGCAGCAAAGTCGCCAGTGACAATGGGAGGAATGATGTGTACGGAGTTAGCGATGCCAGGTGTCCAAGCGCCGGTGGTCCAGGTGTCGTAGACCAGGCCAAGGATTTCCAAAGGACCATTCCAGTAGTCTCGCAGGGCTCTTGCCACTGCCAGACCAGGTTCTGGATTATCCAAACCACCCCAACCTGTTAGCGCCACCCGCAGTGGGTTCGATTTCATTTAGCCTCTAGCATGTCCAAGGTTCGCAGTTCTTTCACCAAAGACAAAACATCTTTGCGTGCGGTATCTTCATCGATATCAAATTGCTCGGTCAAGAGGTCGGTGAGTCGGGCCACATGCGCGCCCTTTTTCATCGCCTCGACCAGCACCCAGCCGGATGAGTTGCATGCGCAAATCACCGCGGTCTGGGTATCAAACAGCATGCCGCACTCGCCTTCGGTATCAGGCTCTAGGTTGATGCGGCTGCGCAGTTTTAAGCTGACGGCTGGTTTCAAAGCTTTTTCAACTCTTCCATACCGAACAAAGCGTCACCATAGGTGTAGTTCACTTTCAAGGCTTCTTGAAAATACTTGGTGGCACCAGCTTTGTCTTTTTGCAAGGTCTTGGCGTAACCCAAACCTGTCAAAGCGTCCAAACTGAATGGGTTGCGGCTGACCTCAGCTGCAAACAACTTCTCAGCTTTCTCGGCATTGCCCAAGCGGTAGTTCACCCAGCCCAAAATCGAACCAGCGGTGTATTCCACATACCAGAAGGAATAGGGATAGCCGGGAACAGGTTTGTTACGGGGAATAGGCAACAAGGTTTTGGGTTCCAGTGCCATGGCTGCTTCGAGGTAAGGCACAGCTTCTTTGTACTTGCCCATACGGTAGTAAGTAAAGCCCACACCGCGACCGTTGTTGGGGTCTTTAGAACCCGCTTTGTTGGACTCTTCGAAACGCTTGATGGCGGTTTCAAAGTTGCCCACATAGTAGTTGCCCCAGCCTAAGGTGGACAAAACGATGGGCATCATGGTGGCGGAGATTTTCAGCTTGCCCAACACAGGGTCGATATAGGCAGGTGCCAAAGAAACAGCAGCCAATGCTTTTTTGTCTGCATCGGCTTGGTTGTTCAAGCCGTTGTAGGCGCGAGCCAGCAAAAACTGGATGTCTGCAGAGTAGGGGTAAATCAACTCGCCCAGTTTCAACACTTCGCGTGCATCAACAAACGCACCTGCGTCAATCATTTTCACGGTAGGCGCGGTGAAAGCGGCAACACCTTGGTAAGGCGCCAAGTTGTAAGCAGTCACCAAAGACTTGCTGGCGGCTTCATACTGCTTGAGTTCGGTCAGTGCGTAGCCCAAGCCTTTGTGTGACAAATAGGCTTTGGGGTTGGCAGCAACGATGGCGGCAAACGCTTTTTGTGCGCCGGCATAGTCTTTCTTGTAGAAAGCCATCCAAGCCAATCCGTCTTCGATCAGCCATTTGATGTCGGCAGGCATTTCGCCACGCGCTTGTTCGAACTTGGCCTTGGCTTCGTCAAACTGACCGGCTTCGAGCTTGGCCCAAGCGGTGTTGTAGATCACCAAGTCAGCACGCTTGGAAGCAATCACGCCGCTTTGTGAAGAATAGTAGTTGGCGTCAATTTTTAAAGCTGCGGCAAAAGAAGCTGCTGCGGCTTTGGGTTCTCCCATGGCCAATTGCGTCCAACCCATGCCATCCAAAGCAACGGGGTTGTTGGCAGAAGCTGCTTCCGACTCTTTGGCCTTGAATGCAGCCAAAGCGCCTTTGAGGTCGCCCTTGAAATAAGCTTCCCAGCCGGCTTTCACCAAAGTGGTTTTGCCGTATTGCAGGGTGGCCAAGCCAGAAGTGGCTGAAGCGTAGAAGGGGACTTTCTTGATAGATGCGTTGAAGAACTTCTCCGCGCCTGCCAAGTCGTTCTTGGCTAAAGCTACCCAGCCCAAACCGGCCAAGGCGTCGGCGTTGTCGCCGGCTTTGTTGGCTGCGTCAAAAGCTTTGGTGGCTTCGGTGTATTTCTTCAGCGCCAGCTGTGACCAGCCTGTTCCTAAGTGTCCGCTGATCTCAGTGCCACCGGCTTCGGCGTACTGGTCAAAGCGTTTGATAGCCGCAGCAGCAGAGCCGCCGTAGTACAGCGACCATGCCATGGACAACAAAGCAGTTTGCTTGGCTTTGCCGGTCAATTTGATTTTGTCAAACACGGGGTCGATATAGAAAGGCGCCAAACTTGCGGCGTAGGTCAAGCTGGAAAGCGCGACTTTTTCATCGTTCAAGCCGTTGCTGGCGCGAGAGATCAAGTAATACAAATCGGCTGAGTAGGGATAGGCATATTCGCCCATCAACAGCAACTCTTTGGCTTCTTTGAATTGACCTGCATTGATGAGGGTATCGGCATTGCTGGTATAGGAAGCCAATGCTTGGTAAGGATTGAGTTTGAAAGACTGGCTCAGGTTAGATGCTGCTGCGGCGTAGTCTTTCTTTTTCATGGCAACCGTGCCCAAACCGGTCAAAGACAAATAGGCTTTGGGGTTTTTAGCGACCACGTCTTTGAACATTTTTTCGGCGCCGGCCATGTCGCCTTTGTAATAAGCCATCCAAGCAAAGCCGTCATCCATCAGCCACTGCAGATCAGCAGGGGCTTCTTTTTTGGCTTCATTGAAATAGCTGGCAGCTTCATCAAAGCGGCCCAAGTTCACCAAGCCCCAAGCTTTTTGGTAGGGCACCAACAACAGGCCTTCAGCGTAATAAAGACCGCTGTAAGAGTATGAAAAAGTGGGGTCAATCGCCAAAGCTTCTTTGAAGGCGTTACGCGCATCGGAAGTTTTACCCATGGCCAACAAAGTCCAACCACGGCCATCGGCTGCGGCGGCGTTCTTTTTGGATTTGGCATCAGCTGCTTTGGCATCAAAGGCTTTGAGTGCACCTTCTAAGTCGCCTTTGAAGTAAGCGCTCCATGCGTCTTTGACGATGGCGGTTTTTTCATAAGGGGTGGGTTCAGCGGCAAAACTGACTGCGCCTACAGCCAACATGGCGGCAACAAGGGTGGTGCGGACTAACTTCATTTGGGTTCCTTTTTTGATTTAAAACAGACTAGCGGCAAACAGTGCACGGAATGTAATCGTCAATCAAAGACAGATTTGTTAAAACCAACAAAAAAACAGATAAATCATGTGTATGCGTGAGATTGAGGGTCTTTATGTCAAATTCATTTATTTTTCTCCTCTCAGAACGCAAAATATGCAAGGCTAAGATCGCTAGAGAACTGACAGGAGTTGCAGATGGAATTTAACGAGCCAGATTGGTGTCAAGTGCTGGGTCGCCTAGAAAAACGGCTGCTTCACTGCATTGCCTGGGGTATTTTTGCCGCTTGGTGTGCCTACCTTTGGCAAGAAGCGTGGATTGACCAATGGTTTATGTTGCCCTTGCCTGCTGTTTGGCAAGATGAAAATACCTGGGCTGTGGGTTTGCAAGCCGCTGGTTTCGCCATCAGTTATTTATTGAGTTATTTGTTGCTGTTGCTGTTGTTCTTGGGATTACCCAGAGCCAAGGACCGCACAAATTGGTTGCTTTACCAAAACGCTGCGCGTGAAGACGTTTTGGCGCGTCGACAAGCCGCCTTGAAAGCCCAACAGCATTTAGAGGTCTTGCACGACGTCACTTTGACAGAGATCACCCCAGCCAAGGGCCTTCACAACCCTTAACGCTCTTCGAATTGGCCATCCGCATGCAGGGCAAAGCGGCCCTTCTCGCGGGGATGCACAGGGTCGGGACCGGCCCAGGGCCAACCGCCAAATTCGGTTTGGCGGTAATCGTTGAAAGCTTGCTCTATTTCGGCGCGTGTATTCATTACAAACGGGCCATGTTGTGCCACGGGTTCGGCAATCGGGCGGCCTTGCAGCATCAGCAATTCGCTCACGCTGTCACCATTGACAAACTCTACAAAGTCTTGGGCCCGCACCTCAACCGCTGATTTCACGGCAACAGCTTGGCCGTTCATTTGCAGGCCATTGCCTTTGAACACATACCACTGACGGCGTGTGCCCGTATTAGCTGGAGGTGGTTTCCAGCGTGCGCCTGGCGCCATGCGTACCGTGAAGATGGCCACATCTGCGTCTTGTTGGCTGGCCCATGAATCGGGCGGCGGGGGCAAGCCCTTGGCATCTTGCAAGTTGCCAGCCACCACGCGTATGTCGGTAGCCATGCCTTGATCGTCCAGATGGTGATGGTCTTGTATGTTTTCAGCCCACAGCATGGTGAAGTGGGGTTTGACCATTTTGTGGCTGGCTGGCAAGTTGAGCCAAATTTGAAATAACTCGGCGGTGTTGGCTTGCTCGGTGTGACGCAGGGGGAACATTTCGCAATGCACGATGCCTTGGCCGGCGGTCAGCCATTGAACATCGCCTGGCCCAAAGCGTGCTGTGGCGCCTAAAGAATCCGAGTGGTCGATATGCCCTTGACGCACGATGGTGACAGTCTCAAAGCCGCGGTGAGGGTGTGCCGGAAAGCCGGGAATGGTCTTGCCGTGGTACATGCTCCAGCCATCTTTGCCAGCAAAGTCTTGCCCAAGGTTGCGACCGGCCAAAGATGCAGCTGGCCCCATAGCGGTATTACCTTCGGGGTAATGATCCAGGTGATGAACACAAAACAAAAAAGGGTCTAGGGTTTGCCAAGGAAAACCCAAGGGGCTGATGCTGAGGATGCTGGAATTGCTCATGGTTTGCACACTTGTTTCATGAGTTGTTCAAACACACTGCCTGGCGGGGGGTGCATCAGCTGCGTTCCCGGGTAGGTGTTGCGAAGAATGGAGCCGCGGGACATATGGTCATTGAACACCACGATGTTGATGTCTCGCATGCGGTTTTGCTCGCAGTCGAATTCATGCATGGTTTTCACAGACAAGACACCAAAGGCACCCACGGGGGTGTGGTGGTCGAACAAAGTCCATATCCGCAGCTGAGGTCTGGCTTGCACTGCTTGGCTGTCCACATACCAGTCGCCGTCATCTGCTTTGGCAAATGCTTGCCAATCTGCGTGGGCATGCACGCTCAGAAAAACCATCAGCCAAAATAATTTTTTTTTCATTTGTACGCTTGCACCCATTGCAGGGATTGGTTCCAAAGTTGAAGTGCCTGTTGTTCGTCTTGGGCCGCACGTGACGGGGTTTTGATACGGCACTTGTCGTAGTACAAACCACTTTCTTGTGCAGGTGCCTGCAAGGCGCAATACAAACTGGTTTGTGCGCCTTCCTCGGGGGTGAGCAGGCCACGCAAGCGCAGCAAGGGTCGCAGCCAGTTGGGCACTTCGCGCCAGACTTCGGTATCCACCACGCCAGGGTGCAGCGAATAAGTAGACACGCCCGTGCCACTCAACATCTTGGCCAAATGAGCGCTGAACAAAATATTGGCCAATTTGGACGCGCCGTACTCGCGTGTACCGGTGAGGCTGCGGGTGGGTTTGTCAAGGGTGTTCCAGTCTAGACCTTGGGCCGCCAGCAAGTGGGCGCGGCTGGCCACGGTCACCACCCGTGCCGGTGCACTGGCTTTAAGCTTGTCAAGCAACAACTGGGTGAGTAAAAAATGGCCCAAGTGGTTGACCCCAAAAGCCATCTCAAAACCTTGCTTGGTTTGGCCTTTGTCACCTGCCAAGCCAGCGTTGTTGATGAGCAAATGCAAAGGCAGTTCCCGCGCCAAAAAAAGCGCCGCGCATGCGCGTACTGAATTCAAGTCGTCAAGCATGAGGGGGAGGTAAAAAGCGCGTTCATTGCTTTGGGTCAAGGCGTGTATTTCATCAATCACACTTTGGGTACGCTTGGCAGAACGACCAGCCAAGAACACGGTGAAGCCTTGCTGGGCTAAACGCACAGCGGTGACGCGGCCAATGCCAATATTGGCACCGGTGATAAGGGCAACCTTGGGCGTGGGGGAGGGTGAGTTTTCAGTGGTCATGAAGTAGTGTCATCTAGCAAGCCGTGTCGCATGGCCAGCAAAGTTATTTCGGCTTGGTTGCTGAGTTGAAGTTTTTGTTTCACTTTGTACAAATGTGTGCCCACGGTGGAGGCTGACAAGCACAGAGACTGTGAGATATCCAGTACCGAATGCCCTTTGGCGAGAAGCACAAATACCTCGAATTCTCGGGGCGAGAGTTTGTCTATGTGGTTTGTATCTTGGTCGTGGTGCTGATGTGCCAAGCGTTGTGCAATCAGGGGGTCGATGAAGCTTTGGTTCCGCGCCACCAAGCGCAAGGCATCAATCAACACCTCGGGAGCCGTGCGTTTGGACAAATAGCCTAAAGCACCGGCTTGTAATGCGCGTTTGGCGTAACTGCTGTCTTCATGCGCTGACAAAGCCAAGATGCGTACTTTGGGGTCCATGGCCAATAAACGTTTCATGGCTTCGATGCCGCCCATGCCCGCCATGGCGATGTCCATGACCACCACGTCGGGGCGGTGCTCGGTGTAGAGCACCAAGGCTTCTTCGCCGCTGCTGGCCTGGGCCACCACCTCGACATCATCCCAAGTTTGCAGCAGCACTTTGAAGCCACTGCGAACCACCGCATGATCGTCCACCAAAAGAATCGTTAACTTAGCCATTTGCTTCATTGTGGCTCAGTGGAAGTATGGCCAAGACCCGTACCCCTGAGGGTTGTAGTGAGGAAAAGCTGAATGAGCCGCCCAAGCCTTGGGTTCGCTCGCGCATGCCGATGACGCCAAACTGCCCCGAATTGGCCCAATGGGGTGCGGGCCCTTTGCCGTTGTCACTGATGTCGATGTGCAGAGCAGAGTCTTGCTTAAAAAGATGAATGCGAATCTCGCTGGCTTGGGCGTGGCGCAGTGCATTGCTTAAAGACTCTTGCACGATACGGTAAGTGGCAGTGGCCAGGCTCGACTCGAGGTTTTCCAAGTCTTGGGGGAGTTGCAGTTGTATGTGTAACTCGGCGTGTCGGCTGCGGGCGTCTTCCACCAAATCTTGCAAAGCGTCTTGCAAACCGAAACGGTCAAGAGCCAGCGGGCGCAGTTTGCTGACCAGTTGATGCACCTCTTCGTAAATCGCATCGGCACTTTCAATCACCATGCGCGCGGCGTTTTCGGTGTGCGCATCCACCCCCTTGGCGCGCAGCACCATGGCTTGTCCTAAGCTTTTGATGGCGGTGACTTGTTGGCCGAGTTCATCGTGCAGTTCGCGGGCGATTTGGCCGCGCACTTCTTCAATGCGGGTTTGAATGACCTGGGTGAGCTCGCGGTTTTGCGCCAAAGCCAAGGTGGCTTCTTGAGCTTGTATTTGCGCGGCAATACCGTCTTGCACCGACTGGGCCATGGCGTTGAAGGCTTCGCCAATCACCCGCGCTTCCTTGCCTTTCATGGCAGCCAGCCGTGTGCCGTAGCTGCCGCCCTCCATGGCTTGCAGGCCTTGCACCACTTGTTGCAAAGGTTGGACGGCTTGGCCTACCAGCACAAACACCAGCGCATTGCCCAAGATGAAACCGCCCAGCACCGTCAACAGCATGGGTTTGAAATCATCCCAACCATCCAATACGGCACGCGAGGGGTCGGCGCGCAGCAACACGCGGCCTTGGGCGACAGGAATTTCGTGGATGCGTATGGCGGGAGTGACGATGCGCGAATACCAGTCGGGGGCATCGCGCCCGGCTTTGTAGACCGGAGGGGGCGAATGGTAGATGACCGTATCGCGTTCGTTGCGCAACTCAATCTCATTGGCGCGAACCCGACCGAGGGTGGACAAAAACTGTCCCATGTCGATCAGTGAGCTGTTGCGAGAACTTTGCTGCAATTGCGACAGCAATTGGGTGGCCACCATGCTGGCGCCTTCCATTTCATCGTGCACGCTTTGGCGGGTGTTGTCGAGTTGCAAAAAAATCAACAACGAGGCAAAAGCGGCCAGTAAAACGCCCATGATCAGGTTAATTTGCAGGCGCAGTCCCATGGCTCAGGCATCAGTCGTGGTGGGCGCCCATCATCCACAACTGGGTGGAGCGTGCCCCGCTGCGGCAAAAAGCCAGCACAGGGCTGGGCGATGTTTGCACCAACTCGGCCATTTGCGCCACTTGTTCGGGGGTGATGCTGCCACTCACGACAGGCAGATAGTGGTAGCTCAAGCCCGCGGCAATGGCAGCAGCTTGCATTTGGCTGGAAGTGGGTTGATCGGGGCCACCCTCCATGTCGGGACGATTGTTGATGACGCTGCGAAAGCCATGGGCGGCTATAGCCGACATGTGCTCCGGCATAAGCTGAGGCGCGGTAGAAAAATCGGGAGTGTGTTGGGTGACTTGCATAAAGAATTCCTGTGAGTGTGTCAGTGTTTCGCTTCGCCGTGGCTTTCGCTTTTGGCGGGTGCGGCGGGTGCCACTTCACCGGCTTTACCGGCTTTCGCTCCTTTACCAGCGTTGTGACCGCACAGCATCAGCAAGACTTTATGCTCCACCGTGTCGCCTGCCACGGCTTTCCAAGGCGTGGACACCGCACTGGTGAACAAGGTCTTGCCTTCTCCCATAGGCTCCGCCTTAGAGGCGAAGGCCAAGTTGCGACGACGTTGGTCGTGGCAGTCGTATTCGATCAAGACCAAGCGCGACATGGCCCCCGTCTTGGAGCGATTGCGCAAATCGATGAGGTGCCAAGCTTGGGGAAACACACTGCTGGCGCGGACTTTGTCAGGGTCGATATAGACCACTGCGAGGTAGTTGTCATCCACCGCTTCCCAGTCAGCGAAGGCCAGGCCGGACAAGTTGACCAACCAAAGCAAAAGCATCCATTTCAAACAGCGCATCGGACATCCTTTGGGTACATCAAGCAAATTTATATGTTGATTTTGCCACCTAAGCTGTGGGCTCAAGCCAAGCGGCTCTCAGCCAAGCCCCCGCTGCGCACAACCACGGTGGTGATGGCTTGCATCAGTACGCTAGGGTTGGGCGCCCAAACACATAATTGTTCGCGTGCACGGGTCATGCCGGTATAGATCAATTCGCGGGTCAGCAAGGGCGTGGGTAAGTCGGGTAACACCAGCAGCACTTGTTCGAATTCAGAGCCTTGCGATTGGTGCACGGTCATGGCAAACACCGTGTCTATGGCCTCGAGGCGAGAGGACACCAACCAGCGCACCCCCCCTTGGCCATCGGGAAACGCCACCCGCAGGCGCAACTCGCCCTCAACCGACGTGGGCAAACACAGCCCTAAATCGCCGTTCATCAGTCCCAGTGCATAGTCATTACGTCTGGCCATGACAGGGCGGCCGATGAACCATTCGGTGTCGGCAAAGCCCATGGCGTGTTGCAGTTGTTGATTGAAATGATTGACGCCCCAAGGTCCTTCACGCAAGGCACACAACACGCCCACGCGGCCAAAGCTTTGCAGCAAGGCCAAGGCTTGTGCGTCGCCACAGGCCAAGCCTTGTTGGTGCGGTGCGAGCTGCTGCAACCAAGCTGCCCATCCGTGGGCCACCGATGGCAGAACATCTGTCGCCGCGCTTTGGGGGCTGCTCAAGCGGCTGACCGAGGTCTTGTCAGGCCAGCAAGCACTGGGCGCTGCATCCCACAATAGCTGCAAGCCTTGGCTGTCTCCCGCGTTGCAACTGCGCGCCCAAGCGCCAATACCTTGGTCAGGGTCAAAGCGGTGGCTGTGGGTCAGTCCCATGGTATTTTTTTGCAACCAAGGGGCTTGGCACAGCTGGGCCATGACCGCACCGGCTTGAACCGAGGCGAGTTGGTCTTTGTCGCCCAAGAGCACCAAACGCGCATGCAATGGCACGGCTTTGAGCAGTCGCGCCATGAGCTCCAAATCGATCATCGATGCCTCATCGACCACGATGACGTCGACGTCAAGAGCCGGCGACGCGCCGTGTGGGGCGTAGAGTAATTTGTGCAGGGTCTGGGCGCTGGTGGGCAAACAAGCGGCCTCTTGCGGGCTGAGCTTGGCGCGTGCTTGGGTCATGGCTTGCATCAAACGCGCTGCAGCCTTGCCGGTGGGCGCGGCCAGCAAGGTCCGCAAGGGTGCGGCGCTGCCCGCTTGCAAGATGCGCAAGAGTTTCACCACCGTGGTGGTTTTGCCCGTTCCTGGGCCGCCGGTGATCAGGGTGAGTGCGTTTCGAGCAGCGTGTTCGCAGGCAAGGCGCTGCCGGTCGTTGGGGTCGTTGTCAAACAAGAGAGAGAGTTGTTGAGCCAAGTCGGGCGGCGGTACACGGTTTTGTTGCAGGATGACCAGTTGGCTGCGTATGGTTTGTTCGGCTTGCCAAGCACGGCGCAAATACAGACGCAGGCCATCGACCACCAAAGGAGAGGCCTCGCCTGTGGTCCAAGGCATGTCTGTTAAACCTGCAGCGAGGTCTTGGGGCAAAGCCGCCAGCGCGGGTGCAGTCCAGCCTAGCAACTGTGCGGCTGAATCTGGCCATGCCTGCAAATCGAGGCAGGCGTGGCCGCGACCCCATTGTTGACTTGCCAAAGCGGCCAACCACAGGTGGCGAGCATCGCTGCTGGGCTGCAACTGCTGAAGCATATGTACCAAGGCGATGTCCAAGTCGCTCAGCGGGGTGAGCGAGGTGTCAGGCCAACCGGTTTGCACAAGTTCAGAAAGTTTCATAGGACGGTCTTGGCAAAAAGTTGATCGAGCTGATCGATCAAGGCCCAAGCGGGGCGCAAGGCATGAACGCCGGCTTGGGGCGAATCGATGCCGCGCAAAAAAAGGTAAATGGCGCCGCCCATGTGTTGTTCATAGTGGTAATCGGGCAGGCGAGACTGAAGCAAACGGTGCAAGGCCAATGTGTACAGCACATACTGAACTTCGTATCGCTTGGCCAAAATCGCGTCGTCTAAGAACTGAGGTTGATAGTCTGGCAGCAAGTTGGATTTGTAGTCCAGCACCCAAAAGCGACCTTCATGTTGCAACACCAAATCCATGAAACCCGTGAGCATGCCCTGCATGACTTTGGCTTGTAAAGCGGGTCTGTCTTGGCCTGGCAAGACATGGCGCTGAATCAGCCCATCAAGCTCTTGGCTGCTGAGTTGACCCACGGGCAGGCTGAACTCCATTTCGGCCCACATGTGTTCGGGCTGGAGTTGCTGCAACACCAAGGGTGTCGCCAAAGGCAAAGGGGTGGAAATTATTTTTTCCAACCAAGGCAGCAGCATGGCTTGGGCGGGCAAGGGCAGTTGCAAGTAATCGGTTTTGCGCTTTACCAGCGCTTGCCAAGCCAGTTGTTGTGCCGTCGATGTGAGCGCAGACGCCTGCGCCAGTGGCCAAGCGTTTTGCGCTTGGTATTGCAATAAATCATGTAGCAAGGTGCCATAAGCTGCGCCTGCGGGAAAGCTTTGCCAAGCCAAGCTGCTGGCGCTTGGGTTGGCGTTGGCTGGGAGTGTCGAGTCAGACTCCAAGCCCTGCGTGAGGCTGCTGAAACTGGCGGTCCACCAAAACTTGTGCGCAGTGCGCTTGGGGCTCAACGCGGCTTGCGCCTGGACTTGAACGCTATGGCTTTGGTAAGGCGTGCGCTGCTGCTCGGGCATGCGGCTGATGGCAATGTCTTCACACGAGCCCCATGCGGCATGCAGGCGTGCCTCTAAGTCGTCGCGGGACTGGCGCTGCAGCAAGCGTGAGACCGCGCTGAGTTTGAGTTCCTTGCCTTTGCTCCCCATGACCGCATATTGGGTGGGGGCGAGTCCCAGCCACAAGCCGCGCTTGGCGCGTGTGAGGGCCACGTAAAGCAAACGCATGTCCTCGTCGATGGTGGTCTCAGTGAGGTCGGGTGCCTCTTCGTCATCGTCAAGGGACGTGCGCGTGTTTTTTTCTTGCGCCGAAAAACTGCCTAAAAACGGCACGAAAACCAAGGGATATTCCAAACCCTTGCTTTTATGAAAGGTGATGATTTGCACACATTGGTCATCGGTTTCCAAACGCATTTTCTGCGTCTCTGGGTTGCTGCTGTTGGCGTGCAATTGGTCTTGCAGGTAGTGCAGCAAAGCCTCAGGGCCTTGCAAATCTTGGCTGGCGTCTTGCAGCAACTCTCCCAAATGCAGCAGATTGGTCAAGCGGCGCTCTCCCTCGGGCATGGCCAGCAAGCGTGCCGCAATATGCTGCTCGTGCATCCAGCTGTAGAGCATGGGTAGCACGCCTTGTTTTTGCCATTGCGCCAGCCAGCGTTGGACAGACTCGGCCAGCACATCGGCATGGGCTACGTCTTGCAACACCACGGGTAACTGCGACAGCGAAAACCCCCACAGACGGCACACCAAGGTACTGCGCATCCAGCTGGTTTGTCTGGGCGTTGCAACGGCACGCAGCACCCGCCACAGGTCCAGCGCTTCTTCGCTTTGGTAGACATTGGCGTTGTCTGACAAAAACACACTGGGCAACTGGCGTGCGTTCAATGCCGCTTGCATGGCTTTGGCATGGGCGTGGCTGCGCACCAAAACCGCCATGTCGCCAGGGGCAATATCGCTATGTTGTTGCAACAAGCGGACCATGCTGGACGCGAAACCCTCGGCCATGTGATGCAGATGTTGAGGTGCGGTCCAAAAGACCTGCTCGCTGTCGGGGGGCACGGGGAGGTACAAGACATTTAGCGGCTTCAAGGCCATGCCATGCGTGTCACTGAGGGGCTGTTCTTTGCTTTGGCTGTTGACAGGCACATAGTCAATATCCCCCAGCGCTGTGGCAAACAACTGCGGAGCTTGTCCAAACACATGGTTGAGAGCCCGCACCAAGCTAGGCGCAGAGCGGAAATTGCTGTCCAAGCTGTGCACCGCCTGGGGGTCGTTTGAAAGTGCCGCGTCACGCGCTTGCAAGTAGGTACTGAGGTCTGCCCCACGAAAGCTGTAAATGGCTTGCTTGGGGTCACCAATCATCACCAAGGCGTTGTGCGGCTCCACACAAGCCGTGTGGTAAATCCGGTCCAAACTTTGGTATTGCCAAGGGTCTGTGTCTTGGAATTCATCGACCAAGGCGACCGGATATTGGGCACGTATAGCGGCTGCCATCGCGCCATGGTCGGCATGTAAAGCCACATGCAGACGCTGCAACAAATCTTGAAAATCAAACACCGATTGCTGCATTTTGGCTTGTTGGTAGGCCAGCCTCACTTGCGCTGCGGCGTGCGCCAACAACGTGTCTTTGAAAGCAGGTTTGTCCTTTAGCAATAACAACAGATCATCAATGAGGGCAAACACCGCGTGGTCTTGCGCCTGTGGCCAACCTTTGTCTTGCAATTGCGCCAAACCAAAACGCGCTAAATTTTTGAGAGGAATGGGCTGGTCTTTTTCAGCCCATGCTTGCAGGGCGCTAACCCAGTTGGCAAAGTGATCGGCACGCGAGCCTTTCATGTGTTTGTTGGCTTGCGCTGCCAACAAGGCTTGCGCCACGCCGCTGTGCCAAGCTTTTTTGGCCTGTTGTTCTTTGGCTTGGTAGGGGTTTAGCCAAGCCAAATACGCGTGCCAAACCGCTTGTGGCTCGAGCAGCACTTGCTTGCTTACAGGCTGTGGTTGACGGTCCCAGCTCTGCCAAATTTTTTGGATGTCGGCCAAGAGTTTTTGTGGCTCGCCTTGCCAAGCCTCTTGCAGCAAGGGCTGCGCGTCCAAGGGCAAAGGGTAGAACCAACAGCGCCAGTGATCGTTGACCAAATCGTGCAGCAAATCGCTGGGGTTGTCCAAATGGGTTTGCTCGAACAGATCGCGGCTTTGCAGCGCGAAGCTGCTGAGCATGCGACGGCTCCAAGCATGGATGGTGAAGATGGCGGCGTCATCCATGTTTTGCGCAGCTGCATGGCACTGTGCAGCTGCTTGGGCCCAGCCTTGCTGGGTCAGCGCTTGACCCAAATTTTGTAAATACGGGTCAGTTTTTGGGGTGCGTTCTGCCACCAAATCATCAAAATGTGTGGCGGCCTCACCCAAGCGCTGGCGTATGCGCTCGCGCAACTCGGCGGTGGCTGCTTCGGTGAACGTCATCACCAAAATCTGGGAGGGCTTCAAACCTGTGGCGTCTGTTCGGCCATGGCCCAAAACCAAGCGCAAGTAGAGCGCGGCCAAGGTCCAGGTCTTGCCCGTGCCGGCGCTGGCTTCAATGACTTGACGCCCTTGCAAAGGCATGGCCAACACATCGAGTTGACTCATGGCTCTGTCTCCTCGGCGGTTTCGCTGTCCCAAATGGCTTCCACACGCACGGCTTGCAACATGGGACCGTAAACCCGTTCAGCCCAGACTTGCATGGCCGGCCACACATCATCAAAGCGCTTGAAAGCGCGTTTTAAGTAGGTCGATTGCTGCACCTCACCCACACCAAAGCCCCCTTCAAAAGCCACGCGCGCCGCTGTCTGCGCTTGCTGCGCGGTTTTTGCTGGACTGTTCTTTTCAGGTGCATAGGCTTGGCTTGTTAACCAAGCACAAGCGGTTTTGCAGGCCAAAGGCAGGGGTTGCGCCCATGCTTGGGTGTAGACCTCATGCAAATCGTCTAAAAGAGCTTGCGCTTGGGGAGCGGACAAGGGCGACAGCGACAGCAGGGCATCGCTGCCGCACTGCAAACGCGTGCCGAGCTCACCTGCGGCTTGGGCGGCCAAGTGGTCAACCCATACATCGGTGAGGGTATAGAGGCTGGGATTTTTTTTGTGCAGTACCCGCCCTGGGCGCAGGTGGATGTGCAGCGCCGTACCGATTTGAGGCGTCAGCCATGGTTGGAGGTTTTTCAACAGGCTTTCGCGCAATTGCAGCATTTGTCGTTGTTGTAATTCACCCATGGCGCCCAAGGCCAAACGCCCTTGCAACTTCCATTGGGTCAAAGTGTCTTGGGGCTGGGCGCTGTCAAAGAGTTCTTGCTGCAAGATGAAGTAAGTCAAGCCGTCGGGCGCGAAGGGTTCGTCATCGCTTTGGGCTGTGGGCGGCAAGTCGAGACGGGCTTGCAAATGGTGCACAAAATACACCTCTTGCGGGCGACGCAAAAGTAACTTGAGCGCACTGTTGTCTGCGCGCTCTGGGGGCTGGGTTAAAGGCTTTTCTGAGGGCTGCGCTTGTGGCTGACTGATGAGCAGGGCGGCGGATGTGCGGGCTGCGGCCCAATCCTTGGCATAGGTGAACAAGCCCGAGCCCGCGTTGAAATACTGCATGGAGAAAGCTTGCAGGGGTTGTAAGCGAGCTTGAAAAGCTGCGCCTGATGAACCCGTGCGACGGTGGCACAGGTTGAGGTGGTCTATCAGTTGACCCACCAGCACCGAGGGCGGCAAGACCGCGTGGTCGCTGGCGCGTCGCCCCTGCCACGACACATACAAACGTTGTCTGGCCGACAGCATCGCCTCCAAAAACAAATAACGGTCGTCTTCGCGTCTGGCGCGGTCGCCGGCTCGACCCAAGCCGGCTTGGGTCATCAAGTCAAAGTCACGCGGTGTGGGTGCACGCGGGTAATCGCCGTCATTCATGCCAAGTAAGCACACCACTTTGAAAGGAATTGCACGCATGGGCATGAGGGTGGCAAATTGCACACCACCACCCATGAACCGGCGTTGCAAGCTGGGGGCGTCCATTTGCGCCAACCAATGCAAGCGCACCACCGACAAAGCCAAGGGTGCGTCAAATTGCGCGGATTGGCAGTCGCTCAACCAATCTTCCAAAGGCGCCAGCACGCGCTCGAGCAAGCGCTGGGTGTTGTCATCCGTGGCTTTGAAAAATCGCTCGACCAAAGTTTGTAGTTGCTGCACCCATTCTGTGGGTGTGTGCATTTGCGACAAAACTTCTAAGCTTTGGTTGATGGCTTGCAGGTAACGCAGCAAACCCGCGATGACGGGGGCATCCAAACCATCCATGCCGGCTTGGCCAAGAGTGTTGTGCCAAATCGGCGGCACATCCAACTGCTCGCCTTGGGCGTAGCCCAACAACAGGCGTTGCAATCCAAAGGCCCAGGTGTTTTGCGAGGCATCGGGCAGATCGCTGGACATGCCCCAAGCTTGGCGATGCTGAGCATCCAAGCCCCAGCGCACCCCAGCTTCGTCCAGCCACTCATTGAGTTGGCTGACGTCGCTGGCGCTCAAACCAAATCGCTCGCGCACGGCTTGCACTTGAAACAAGCCCAGCCAGTCGTTGAGACTCAAACGCAGTTGCGGTAATTGCAGCAAGGTTTGCAAGGCTTGCACCAAAGGATCGGCGTGGCTGGTGTTGTCGGCCACCGAATAAGGCAGATGACGGCTGAACACTGCATGGATATGCGGCGCAAAAACCGCCATATCCGGCACCATGACCATGATGTCAGCGGCCTGCAGACTGGGGTCGGCATCGAGCCAGGCCAAGAGGTGGTCGTGCAAGACTTCCACCTCGCGCTGCGCCGAGTGGGTTTGCACAAACAGGATGCTGTCGTCGGCAGGGTCGAGTTGTGTAGGCTGTGCGGATGGCTCAGCCATGTGCAGCACCGCCGACTGCAATTGCTGCAAAGCGCTGGGGGCAACAGCTTCTTCTTTTGCTTCGTCTAAGGGGTCGGTGAAGTATTCGACCTTGCGCAATACCGCCCCTTGGGCGTTGGGTGCTTCCAAAAGATCGACGGCTTGAATGTAGTCCCGCCCATGTTTGCCCCAAGAGGCCAGCAGGGGGTGGCCAAGGGCTACCCAGCTTTCAGTCAAGTGCCCCCAATGTTCTTGGCTGGGGTTATGCACAAACATCAGCACCGGTATGTATTGCCCTAAAGCAGCCAAAGCTTGCAAAGTTTGCATGGGCAAGGCAGTGACGCCAAACACCATCAAGCGAGGTGGCAGGCCGGGAATGGGTTTGTTGAGAGGCCAAGCTTTGAGCGCTTGCAAAAAAGCCAAATGCACATCGGAGCGCGATACAAACGCGCTGTGTTCTTCGGGCAAGCCCGCTTGCACATCGGCCAGCAGGTCGCGCCACATCTGCGCTTGCCAAGCTTGTGCCGAAGGCAGGGGGCGTTGAGCGCCCAGACGGTCATGGCCTCGCGCCCAATCTTGCAGCCAATCGACGCGGTAGTTTTGGTAGCCATCCAGCACATCGGCCAATTGCTGTGCCAAGCCAAAGGCTCGCGTGCCTTGGGTGTCGTCTTGAAGATAGTGCGCCAGCGGCGCAAAGCGGGGGTCGCTCAACCAGTGGGGCAGGCGGCGCAGGATGCGCCACACCAAGGGCGCTTTGTCTAAGGGCATACGTGCGGGAAGACGGTCTGCCCCTAACACTGCACGGTAGATTTGCCACAGCGCCGAAGAGGGCAGTTCCAAGCGGGTGGCGGCACATATGCCTAGGGCTGCGTCGTCGGCCAAGGCCAGCGTTAACCACTGCTTCATGCCATTGCTTTGCACCAGAATGGTTTCGCTGGCCAAGGGTGGCAGCGGGCGTTCTTTCACATAGTGCAGCAACAAGTCGCGCAGGCCTTCCATGCGGTTGCTGTGAAACGCCATGAAGCCTGAAAGCGAGGGTGGGGTCATGAAAAGCTTGAAAGGGGTAAGGGCATCAGCTTACGTGAGGATGAGGCTCATGGCGTGAGCCGGGGAGGCTTATTTTCCTTCACCAGTGTTTGTCCCGACACCGTCAAGCCTTGGGCTGCGAGTTTTTTCGCGGTGACAGATCCCATGCCCGCGACGCGGCGCATCAGGTCGGGCCAGTCGGTGAAAGGGCGAATGTCTCGCTCGCGCATGACGCGGCGGGTGAAAGCCGGCCCCAAGCCGCGCAGACCGTCAAGATCGGCTTCGCTGGCTTGGTTGATCTCCAAGGCCCAGCTTGGGCTGCAGAGGCAAAACATGAAAAGCGCCAGTGTCTTGCCCATGGGCTGTCTCCATCAAAACCCCCATTCAAGCTGTTATCAGAGGCAAAGGGGTAAGAGGGGCTTACAAAAAAACGCCGCGACACTTCAAGCGTTTTGCGCCAACCACTGCATATAACGGGTCACGCCGGTTTGCACATCGGCAAACACATGGTCGCAACCACTGGCGCGCAGAGCGCCTAAGTTGGCTTGGGTAAAGCTTTGGTACTTTCCGCGCAAGGCGTCGGGAAAAGCTATGTAGCGAATGCTT
>Ga0114962_10001289_pt1 | contig 21745 bp, 20 predicted proteins | sample C_130820_MF_Meta_FD_87017 | JGI IMG/M metagenome (GOLD analysis project Ga0114962, IMG submission 87017) | Freshwater microbial communities from Lake Croche, Canada to study carbon cycling - C_130820_MF_MetaG | ecosystem: Environmental > Aquatic > Freshwater > Lake | place: Lake Croche, Canada... | reverse complement strand
TTATGGCCAACGCTTAATCCTAACGAAAGATTGGATTAAGCAGAAGAAAAAAGTTTTTTTGTTTCTTTTTTTTCAAAAAAAGAAATGCCACAGAAAAAGAATTAGCCCATAAATTGCATTTCTATCAAAAAAATAGGAAAATAGTAAATTCAAATTAAATTTTAAACATACGTTTAGAACTGACGCTAATGATAATTTCAACTCTTAATTCGCATTATTTCCTATTACCTATTTTCCTTTTACCAAATTTCTAGTTTTATAATTATTCTTTTTCACTTTGAGTATATACTAAAAAGATATACTTTTGTGGTATAATTTTAAAATGTATGAAAACAGTATCCTTGAAAATTGATGATTCAATCTTCAGAGAAACAGAAAAATTGCTCGCAGGTATGAACATTCCTAGGAACCGGTATATCAATGAAGCGATAGACTTCTATAACAAAGTTCAAAAACGACAAATTTTAGAACAAAGAATTAAGGCTGAATCAAGTTTGGTAAAAAAAGATTCAATGGATGTGTTAAAGGATTTTGAAAATATCGACTATGCAGATTAATCAATTTGAAATTTGGATAGCCGATTTAAATCTTCAAATTGGTACAGAAGCTGGAAAAACTAGACCTGTTTTAGTTGTTCAGACAAATCTATTAAACAAAGTTCAGCACCCTTCAACAATCGTTTGCCCAATCACTACGAATGTCCAAATGGACTCAGACATTTTGAGAGTTCATTTAAAAAAAGGAATGGCTAATCTAAATGAAAATTGCGATGTTATGATTGATCAAATTAGAGCCATCGATAACAAGCGCTTGCTTAGAAAGGTTGGTAATTTTCCTTCTGAACTAATTTCAATCATCAAAGAAAATATTGCAATTATCTTTGACATCGATTAATTTATCTTACCTCATACATCATACATCATACATCAATCCTCCTATTTCTCGCCAATACCGCCCACTCTCCTACTTTCTTTCCATTCTCAATCACCTGCAGGTGCTGAGTTAAGTTAATCGTTGGACAAACGTGATAGGGTTGCATGATGATCACATCGCCAATGGAATATGGGGTGGAATCGCCAACATCCAAAATGCCGTGTTCTTCGGATTGACTTAATAACTTAAAATCAGGATTAAACAGGAATCGTACGCGATTGTCGATGGGATTTTCAGGTGCTACGGATTTGTGTCCCATATCTAAGCAAATGGTATGATTAGTGGGCTTAGAAATAATTCTGCTTACGATGTAAACCGCTTGTTCTAAACTATTTTCAGGATACAAGGCCTGATAACCAGTATCCGTGAAAACAAAGGTTCCCGGACTGCAAGTAAATTTTGTTTCTTCAAAATGCACCAAAAAGCTGGGTGTTCCACCTACCACATATTCCAAATTCGGAAATTGACTGTCTAATGCATGTTTTAACGTCCAAAATTCAACAAAATCTTTCGCAACATGCTCCTGTCTTTCGGCCATAACCGCATCTCTGATGTGTCCATCATAGGCATGAATGCCTTTTAAGTGGATATTCGGACAATTGCTTATCTCTTGAATTAATTCCAAAGCTTTTTCAGGCACAATGCCTGTCCGATTCATCCCAACATTTAAATCAACATAGAGATTTAAACGAATGTCTGCCTGTTTAGCAACAACTTGATAATTTTGAAGCGCTATGGAATCGTCACAAAGGGAAGAAAAAGTTGTTTTTGGATATTTATTGATTAAATGAATGAATCTACCGACATTCGGACCTGTCAATTGCATGGAAATTAGAACATCCGGTGCCTCAGATAATGCAAGTAATTCGGCTTCCGCAATGGTGGCCGCTTTGAATTTGGTGACGCCAGAAACCAACAACATTTCATTAACTTCCTTGGTCTTGTGGGTCTTGATGTGAGGACGTAATCTGTTTACATCTCCTACTTTTTGAATGACCCAATCAATGTTTTTCTGAACAATATCCGGAAAAACAATTACACCCGGCGTTTCAACTTGACTAAAATCTATTTTCATTACAACAATGCTCTGTCTAGATGTACATAACCGCCGTCTACGTGGATTAATTGTCCAGTGGTGTGACTCGATTTCGGTGAAAGTAAAAAAGTCACCATGCTACCCAATTCTTCTGGACTTGTCATGCGTTTTCCCAAAGGAATCTTTTCCTTGATTTCTTGCAGGGTTTTCTCAGGATCCGGCAAGGTTTTGACCCATCTGTCGTACAAAGGAGTATAACATTCAGCTACAATTACGGAATTGACACGAATTTCATGTGGTAATAATTCCACTGCCCATTCGCGGGTTAATGCGCTTCTACCTCCATTGGCTGCTGCGTAGGCCGACGTTCCTCCTTGTCCTGTTTCGGCGGTTTTGGAACCTATATTGACAATCGCACCTTTAGATTTAATTAAATACGGCAAACAGGCTTGTGCCATCATATAATAATGAATCAAGTTGGAATGCAAGGATTTCATAAATAGTTCATAATTTCCTTTGGCCAATCCAACTCCATCGTTGATGCCCGCATTGTTCACTAAACCATCAATTTTGCCAAAAAAATTCGCAATTTCTGCTACAACTCGCTGGCATTCTTCCGGATTCGAAAGTTCTGCAACAAATGAAAAGGCTTGTCCGCCTGTGGCTTGGATTTTCTCAATGCATTTTTCATTATCTGCTTGGTTTCTTCCGACAATAGCTACCATGGCAGATTCTAAGGCCAAAGCTTGACTTATTCCTTCTCCAATACCTTTTGCACCACCGGTAACAATGATTACTTTCTCTTTTAATCCTAAGTTCATAATGCGTTAAATTTGATAAAATTGCTGACAATTTTGTTCTTTAATCAATTGTTTTTCGTGGCTCGACAAGGCTTCAATGCAGTTTTCAAAAGTCTGAACCCATTTTTCTAAGGCACCTGCAACTAAAACCACTGGGTAATCACTACCAAACATCAATCGTTCAGGGCCAAAAACATCTAAAGCGATATCTATGGAAACATTGATTTCATCCAAAGTCCAGGTTTTCCAATTGGCTTCCGTTATTAAACCAGAGATTTTGGCTGAAACATGTTCCAGGTTCTTAAATTCTTTGATGTGTTTTTTCCAATCGGATAAATCTCCCGAAACAAATGGAGGTTTTGCCAAATGATCCAAGACCATTTTTTGATTGGGAAATTTTTGGGCAAATTTCACACTAGAGGGTAATTGATGCGGATAAATCAAGATGTCATAAGTGAAATCAAAGGCATCCAATTGTTTTACACCGTGCAAAAAAGCAGGTCTTTCAAAAAATGCAGGATCTTTTTCACCTTGAACCACGTGTCTAAAACCTCTCAATGCTTCAAATTGAGAAAAGTATTCCAAACGTTCCTCAATGTTCTCGGCTTGTAAATCGACCCAACCCACTACCCCTTTGATGAAATCATTTTGTTCTGCCAATGCCAATAAAAATAGCGTTTCTTCCTCCGAAGAATCCGCTTGCACAGCCACGCAAGCATCAATACCCAATTGATTGAACAGTACAGCAGATTCATTTGGATAAAAATCCTTCCGAATTTTGATCATCTTAGGTGTTATCCAAGTATCCCTTTCAGGTTGATAATTCCAAAAATGTTGGTGGGCATCAATCATATTATAACTACTTATTTTGACCGTTTTGGTCGTCCATTTTACATATGTCGAGCGCAAGGGTCGACCCTACAAGTTTATATCATACGTCATACTTCATACGTCATACATCATACTTCTTTGCTTTTTGCTTCTGCTCTCCCAAACCATCCATTCCCAAGGTAACCACATCGCCAGGTTTCAAATATATCGGAGGATTAAATCCAAGTCCAACTCCATGTGGTGTTCCCGTAGAGATTACATCCCCTGGCAATAAAGTCATGAATTGTGAAATATAGGAAACCACTTGTGGAATGTTGAAAATCAATTGATTGGTATTACTTGTTTGGAATCTTTTACCATTCACATCCAACCACATGTTTAAATCGTGAACATTGGAAATTTCGTCTTTTGTAGCTAAAAATGGTCCTAGAGGCGCAAATGAGTCGCATCCCTTTCCTTTTGACCAATTTCCGCCTCTTTCCAATTGAAATTCTCTTTCTGAATAATCATTGTGAAGACAATATCCTGCAACATAATCGTAAGCATCTTTTTCCTCCACGTAGGAAGCTTTTTTGCCAATGACAATCGCTAATTCAACCTCCCAGTCGGTTTTAATAGAATTTTTAGGAATGATTACCTCATCAAAAGGACCACTCAAAGCGGAGGTGCTTTTGAAAAATAAGATGGGTTCTGTTGGTATGGCGGCTCCTGTTTCTTTGGCATGATCAGCATAATTTAATCCGACACAAATTATTTTGGATGGTCTTGCCACGCATGATCCAATTCTGTCAATGGAGGTAATCTCTTTTAAGCTTTCCGATGCCACAATTTGCGCTAATTTCTCTATTCCGTTTTGTTCAAAAAATGACTCATTGAAATCTGTGAAATACGGAGAGACATCAAAATATTTATCGCCGATTAAAACGGCAGGGTTTTCTTGATTTACTTGGCCAATTCTAACTAATTTCATTCTTAAAAATTTTTAATAGTCTCCCACATCGTTTCTGCTAGAAATTTGTTTCCAGCTTCATTTAAATGTACTCTATCGGTCGTTAAAATGCCAGAGGCCTTATTTTCCACATTATTTTTTACTTCATAATCCATGAATGCTTTTCTTAAATCGATCAATTTGCAAGCATTCGTTTCTGCAATCTTTTTGATAATCGCTGAATAGGCATTTAAATCACCATCATTCTCATTGCTATTATCATGCTTCTCTCCAATGACCGTTGGTGTACATATAACAACTTGACTTCCAGAATTTTGTATCTTTTTGATTAAAGCATTGTAGAATCTTTCAAACTTGTCGGCATCTGTTCCTGTTCTAGAAGAGGTTTTATGCCAAACATCATTGATACCGATGTAAATAATTACAATTTGTGGCTTTTTCGCAATTACATCATCTTCATGGCGAAGGTATAAATCATAAATTTTATTGCCGCCAATTCCCGCGCCAATCAATTCATATTTACCTCCTAATCCTTTTTCTGCAATCATTTTGGTCATTTGAGTAATATATCCTGTCGGACCTACTCCTGCTTGAGTAATTGAATCTCCAAAAAATACGATTCTAATAGGATTTTCAGCTTTAAATGAACTGATGCAAAGTGTTAATAAAATAACAAGGCTTGTTAATTTCGTTTTCATAGTTGAAAATTGTTTAATTGTTTAAATAAATAAATCCTCCATCAATCGGATAATCGCAACCCGTAACAAAAGAAGCTTCGTCAGAGCATAAATAAAGTGCCAAAGTAGCAATTTCTTCTGGTTTTGCCATCCGACCTATCGGCTGAGTGGCAGAAAGTTTTTGGAACATTTCTTCCTGATTGTCTGGATAATTTTTAGCAATGAATCCATCTACAAAAGGCGTATGCACTCGGGCCGGTGAAATGCAATTACAGCGAATACCTTTAAGTAAATAATCTTTGGCCGCTGATTGAGTCATAGAAACGATGGCGCCTTTCGACATGCTATATCCAAAGCGGTCAGGAATTCCCACTGTGGATGCCACGGAAGCCATGTTTAAAATCACACCTTTTTGATTGGCTAGCATACCTTTGATGAATGCTTGCATGCAATGAAAAGCACCTTTTACATTGACATCAAAAATTTGTTGAAAGGCTTCAGGACTTGTATTGCCCAAATTACCAATTTGCGCTATTCCCGCATTATTGATTAAGATATCAACAGCTCCAATTTTGGTAGCGGTTTCTTCGACAGCCGTTAATTGAGTAATATTCACAATATGTAATTGTGATTCTTTCGAAATGGCTTTTAATTCGTTCAAAGTCCCCAGGCTGGTTGGATTTTCTAAATCCAAAATATGTATCTCTGCTCCTTGTTGAGCAAAAAGCAAAGAGATAGCTCTACCTATTCCTGATCCACCTCCCGTAACAACCACTTTTTTCCCTGAATAATTAAACATTGTGTTTTAATTTATATTACTTTTTATTCATTTCAACACAAGGATCGATACTACCTTTACCTCGTATTTATTACCTCTTTACTACCTCCGCCTTCGACTCCGCTCAGGCATCGGTCTTTTACCTCTTACATCATACATTTTACATCATACATCATACATCATACTTCAAAGTGAAACTCCTCTTCTCCAAAACATGAAATCATCTTGACCCAAAATCATTGCTTTGGTATTAATTTCTCCAGAAGCTAAACGAATAACATATTCTAAAACCTCCTCACCCATTTCTTCCACGGTTTTATCTCCCGAAATAATTGGACCACAATCGATATCTATGATTTCGGGTAATTTTTCTGCTAAGCGAGTATTCGTTGACAATTTGACCATTGGAGAAATTGGGTTTCCTGTTGGAGTTCCCAAACCTGTTGTAAATAATTGAACTGTCGCACCAGCTCCTGCCATACCTGTTGTGGCTAACACATCATTACCAGGTGTACAAACCAAGTTTAAGCCTTTTTTGGTGGCATATTGACCATAACCTAAAGCATCAACGATTGGTGAAGTTCCGGCTTTTTTGGCTGCTCCTGCGGATTTAATGGCATCAGTAATTAAACCATCTTTGATATTTCCAGGTGAAGGATTCATATCAAATCCAGCACCTATAGCGGCAGCTCTTTTGGCATATTCACGCATTAATTTGCCAAAATTATCTGCAACTTCTGCATTGACCGATCTATTTTGCAATTCTTGTTCAACTCCACATAATTCAGGGAACTCAGCAATCATGACCGTTCCACCTAAAGCAACCAATAAATCCGCTGTGTGACCAATGGCTGGGTTGGCTGAAATTCCAGAAAATCCATCAGAACCACCACATTTAACGCCGAGGCGTAAGGCAGATAAAGGTGCAGGTTGACGCTCTATTTTGTTTATTTCGGTCAAACCAGCAAAAGTTTTCACAATTACTTCATTCAATAAACTTTCTACGCCACTTCCTTCATCTTCTTGTTGTTCGAAGTATAAAATAGGTTTCGAAAAAGTAGGATCTTTTTCTTTTAAAATATTTTTGAAGACATCAATTTGTGAATGTTGGCAACCCAAGCTTAAAACGGTGATTCCACCAACGTTTGGATTCAAACAATAACCTGCCAACAAGGCACATAAATCAAGAGAATCATCTTTGTTCTCTCCACAACCACTTTCATGCGTTAAAAATTTAATTCCGTCAATGTTTGAAAACAGCGGACTTTTTTGTGTTAGTTGCACATTGTTTTCAAAAGGGATTTCTAATTCGCTTACCGTTTTTCCGGATTCAAATTGCTTTTTTATGGAAATAACCTTTTCTAAATAGGGATCGTTTTTTTGAAACCCCAATCCTTTGACAAAGGCATTTTTAAGAATTTCAACATTGCGATTTTCACAGAAAACAAGAGGGATAACCAACCAATAATTTTCTGTGCCCACTTGACCATCTGCTCTGTGGTAACCATTGAATGTACGATTTTTGAATTTTTCTACATTGGGCGCTGTCCAAGAAAAATCTTTTTGTTTTCCTTTGAAGTCTTGAGAGGCATGATGAAGATTAAAGGTGTGAATTAGTCCACCTTTGAGGATATCTTGAGATGCGTGTCCTACCAAAACCCCATACATAATGGCATCACTATCCTTTTTGATTTCCTCTGTGGTAAACTTATGTTTCGCCTTTATATCATCATTTAACACAATTTCGTCTCCTTTGTGGTAAATGATGGTGCCTTTTGTTAAATCTTGTAAAGCAACTAATAAGTTGTCTTCTGGGTTAATTTGTAAGTAAGTTGACTTCATTATATCTATTGTAAACTAAAAATTTGGTTCGCTAAAACCCATTTGCTTCCTTCAGGGGAATTGGGAATCATTTTTTGGTAATTCAACATTAAGGTTTCCCACTTCTGTACTTCTATATTATTTTGATCAATTTTTGATTTTTTTTCAAAACTAAATTCATCCATAGCAATAATTTCCATCACTAATCGATCATTGAATCTAAATAAGTTCATTTCTATTATCCCAGCCTCTAAAATACTCTCTTTGATGGCAATTGGAATATTTTGATGATGTTGTTCATATTCCTGAATCAACGAAGGATTATCCTTCAAATCTAGTAGGAGTATATATTTTTTCATTTGGCTAGTTTTTGTATTTCGAATCCTTTAAAAGCATAATAAACAATAAAAACAAAGCAGATTAAAGGAACACAAAGTGCCAAAGCAGTACCCGATTTAAATAAAAAGGCCGTGATAGGCGGAACAATGGCACCACCTACTATGGACATAATGATTAAGGATGATGCTAATTTTGAACCTTCGCCCAAATCTTTACAAGCCAAGGCAAAAATGGTTGGAAACATAATGGATTGGAAAAAATACACCATCATTAAAGCAACAACCGCAAAAATACCTCCACCTAAAATGGCAATTAACATAGAAATTACAGCACCAATCGAATAAATTCCTAATACTTTATTGGAAGGAAATTTTCCCATAAAATAGGTTCCTACAAATCTGCCTACCATAAAAAGTAAAAAAGCAAAAGAAGCATGAAAACTAGCGATTTGAGTGGCACTCATGGATTCAGTTACTTGATAAATTTGATTGACAATCCATAAGTTAGAATTTTTAGCTAAATCTAATTTAATGTCAACAAAATTACCCCAAATAGAAACTTGAGCACCTATATTCAAAAATTGAGCGATGATTCCCAATACTAGATGTTTGTTTTTAATTATGTCAGAAATACTCACATCAGCAGCCTTTTCCAATTTAGTACTTTCCTCTGAGGTACTTACTTCTGGCATTTTGGTCAACATGAATAGAATAGCAATAAACAAAACAATAGCTCCAATAATTATGTAAGGTAATTGAACCGAATTAGCATGAGAAACACGAATAGCTTCGGCTTCTGCCAAAGGCATTTTGTTCAGCAATTCTTTGGAATATTCTTTTTCAGAAAAAATAAAAAAACCACCGATGACAGGACCTAAAATTGTACTTAAACCATTAAAAGATTGTGCTAAATTCAATCTAAAATCGCCTTTTTGGGGATCACCTAACACGGTAACATATAAATTGGCAGCGGTTTCTAGAAAGGCAATACCACTTGCTATCATAAAAAGAGCAAATAGAAAAAAGGAATATTCTCTAACCGAAGCTGCAGGATAAAATAAAAAGGCTCCTAACGCATAAAGCAATAATCCAAAAATGATTCCCATTTTATAGCCATATTTCTTCATTACTAGGCCAGCCGGAAGAGCCATCACGAAATATCCCATGTAAAAGGCAGTTTCTACGATGTTAGCTTGCCATCTTTGTAGGTCTAATGCCACTTGAAATTGTTTTACCAAAGTTCCGTTCAAACTGTTGGCTAAGCCCCATAGAAAAAACAAACTTGTAACGAGAATAAATGGTATGATATAATTATTACTCTTGTTTCCTTCTACTTGATACTTTTCTTTTTCTGTAATCGGTAATGCCATAAATTCTAAATTTATTTATAAAGCAATTTATTTAAATATTTTACCATTTTTTTATTAAATTTAAATTTAACCTAAAATTTTGTATTTACTATATGAAAAAAAATCTTTTAATATTGCTATTGTTTACGCCGACTCTATTATTTTCTCAAATTAAAAGTCCAGAAGAGTTTTTAGGATATCAATTAGGAACTCGTTTTACTTATCACTACAAGTTAATTGAATATTGTAAATACTTAGCTACTAGCAAACCAGAATATTCTCAATGGATACCTTACGGAACTACAAATGAAAAAAGAGAGCTGGGGCAATTAATCATAGCCAACAATGGAAATATTTCAAAATTGGAATCCATACGTACCAAGCATCAAGAAAAATTACGAGGTGAAAATTTAGTTACTGACAATTCAAAGGATTTACCTCTGATTATCAATTTATCATTTAATGTGCATGGAAATGAATCTGCTGGTAGCGAAGCCGCAATCGGACTACTATATGATTTAATATCAAATGATACCTTATTTAAAGTCAAATCATCCTATGTTATCTTAATAGATCCATGCATCAACCCTGATGGTCGTGATGCGTACGTAACCCAATTCAATCGAAGAAATTTTAAAATAGGAGGAAATTCAGATCCAAATGATCAAGAACATTTTGAAGGTAGTATATCAGGTCGATACAATCATTATCTATTTGATTTAAATCGGGACTGGATATGGCAAACTCAATTAGAGACCAAACAAAGATTGAAATTTTTCACCAAATGGCTTCCAATGGTTCATGCTGACTTTCATGAACAAGGCTATCAGAATTCCTATTATTTTCCACCTGCTGCTAAACCTTATTTAAATTTCATATCCAATTCAACAAAAGAATTACAAGAAAGCGTAGGGTTATCATTTTCTAAATTGTTTGATTCAAATAATTGGACATATTTCACAAGAGAAGTTTATGATTTATTTTATCCTGGTTATGGAGATACTTATCCTATTCTAAATGGGGCTTTGGCCATGACCTTGGAACAAGGTGGTATTCGAGGAGGTCTTAGGGCTCAAAAATTGGACGGCGATACCATCACTTTTGTTGATCGTGTAAAACATCATAGAGCGCTGGCTGGTGATTTAATTCGTTGGTCTTTATCAAATGAAGAAAAAGTGAAAGAATCTTTTTATAAAAATCATGAAAATGCTAGAAACAATCCTGCTAATCAGTTTAAAACTTATTTGATTCCTGAAAATCAAATTGAAAAATCAAAAGCGCTCATAAATTTATTGAAAAGTAATAGAGTTGAAATGGGTATTGTTGGAAAAGATTTATTAGCGAAAAATGCTTATTCTTTTAAAGATGAAACAAATTCAACCATTAAAATTAATAGTAAAGACCTAATTATTTCTGCTTATCAAAGTTCGTCTCCAATTATTAAAGTTATGTTAGACCCTGTAATCGAATTGGAGGATTCTTTGACATACGATATCACGGCATGGAATTTATTCGACTTACATCAAATTAATGCTTTCGGATTGAATGAAAAAATATTACCACTTGGGAATTTTGAACCCATCAATGAAAAGACAAGCTTTACATCTGATGCTATTGCATATACTTTACAACCGAGTCAAAATAGTAATCAATTTGAGTTTTTAGAAAAAGTCATTAAAGCCGGATTTAAAGTAGTGTTCAATGATACGGATGTAATTATTCATTCAAAGGTTTTCAAATCAGGTCAACTCTTTATCTTAAAGCTCAAAAAAGAGTTAAATTTTCAGGAAATTATTAATGCTTCGAATCATTTTAATATTTATTTGGAACCTATTTACTCTTTTAAATCGGATAACCCAGTAGATTTAGGTTCAAAGCATTTTATCCATTATCAATCTCCTAAAATTGCTGTAATCGTTGATACTAATTATGATACAAATCAACAAGGTGAATTAGCCTACTTTTTTACCCAAAAAAATAATATGAATGTCACATTCTTACCATTCAATCAGTTATTCAAGGCCAACCTATTTTATTATTCTCATATAGTTTTTCCAACCGGATCTCATAAAGCCTTGACCAATGAACAGTTTATCTTATTGAATGATTGGATTGCCAAAGGTGGTAATTGTGTCGTTTTAGAAAGTGCCATTCAATTATTTGATAGTAAAAATGGCTCGTCTAAATATGCCATGGAAATGGAAAAAGATACTACCATTGTACATGATATTTATCAAGAAAAAATTCGAAATCAAATTGGAAGAAGTTATTCAGGTAATTTATTAAAAGTTAACGTTGAAATTTCTAATCCTTTGTTATATGGAATCAATAATCATCATATCTATATAATTAATAATACAACCGATATTTTTAAGCCATCAAATTATTGGCATACTATACTTGAAACCTCTCCCAAAGTCCAAGTTAAGGGCTTTCTTGGAAATAAAAGTAGTCAAAAATTGAATACTACTCAATGGATGTCATTTCAAGAAATTGGTAATGGAAAATTGATTTGGTTTGGTTTCAATCCATTATTTAGAGGAATTGACACTGAATCATTGAAAGCTTTTTCTAATTGTTTTATCTACAATAATTTTTAACTCATAATAAAATGAAAAATTACTTTTTAGTACCTATTTTACTAATTTGTTCTATCTGTAGTAAGGGCCAAAAAATTAATCCAATTTTACCAATACCTACTCAAAAACAATTGAATTGGCAAAGTTTAGAATATTATGGCTTTATTCACTTCAATATGAATACGTTTACTAATGTAGAATGGGGAGAAGGTAAAGAGAATCCACAAATGTTTAATCCAAGCGCGTTAGACTGTAATCAATGGGCCAGAATAGCCAAAGAGTCTGGAATGAAAGGATTAATTATCACCGCAAAACACCATGATGGTTTTGCATTATATCCTTCAAAATATACCTCTCATTCTGTGGCTAAATCACCTTGGAAAAACGGTAAAGGAGATGTAATTAAAGAATTATCGCAAGCATGTAAAAAATATGGTTTAAAATTAGGTATTTACTTATCTCCTTGGGATCGCTTCCATCCAGCTTATGGAACAGATGAATATAATAAAGTTTATTCTTTGATGCAGAAGGAGTTATTAACTAATTATGGTCCCATATTCGAATTTTGGTATGATGGTGCAAACGGAGAAGGGCCCAATGGGAAAAAACAAATTTATGATTGGTCTCTATTTCACGGCATGGTCAACAAATATCAACCAGATGCTGTACAATTTTCTGATTCAGGACCAGATATACGCTGGGTGGGTAATGAAAGAGGTTATGCTTATGAAACAACTTGGAGTCCCATCAATCGAGATGAAATTTATCCAGGCTATCCAAAATTTGATGATTATAAAAACGGGCAGCAAAATGGCACTCATTGGGTTGCGCCTGAAGTAGATGTGTCCATTCGTCCAGGCTGGTATTATCATCCTGAACAAGATTCAAAAGTGAAATCTCCTGATTCACTTATGAAAATTTTTGTGGCATCGGTAGGCAGAAATGCTAATTTATTATTAAACATTCCCGTAGATACCAGAGGTTTGATTCACCCCAATGATTCTGCTTCCATGATGGGATTTAAACAAATTAGAGACAAAAGTTTAATTAATTTGTTGAATAAAAAAGATGTTATCGTAACAAGTTCAAGTGATGGAAAATATACAGCTTCTCAATTAAGCGACAATGATGTTAAATCATTTTGGGCTGCAAAAAATGATGATCACAATCCAACCATAAATATTGATTTATACACAAGTCTTTCTATGAATGCACTTTTAATTCAGGAGCCTATTGCTTTAGGACAAAGAATCATTCAATTTTCTGTGGATTTAATTGATGAAAATGGGAAAAAGGAAACGATTTTGGCTCGTACAATTGGGAACAAACGAATTTTGACTTTTAAAGAGCGCAAAATAAAAAACATCCAAGTGAAATTCTTGGATGCCAAAGGTCAAATATTAATTTCCAATGTGGAATTACTGAAAATTACTTCAGCACGTAACGAATCGCTTTTCCAGTAAAAATGTATCCGTTGGCTGTGGTTGTACTATATACTTTATAATTTACATCCATTAAAGCACTAGCACCTAAATCGACGGCTTTAGCCACCATTTCATCAAGAATTTCCTTCTTTTTGTTTTGGTGGTTTCCTCGTTTTAACATCTTTCCTTTGTAAGTCTGGTCAGCTGTTAAGGGCTCTTCACCTGAAATAGTTATGATTTCAATTGCTTCAAATGATTGTTCAGGCACATCCTTTCCATAAAAAACTGGAATTTGAAATTTATCAGGAATTTCAAATCCTAAACCATCTTTTCTTTCACTAGAGCCATCTTTAAAGTTGGAACTATAGTAGCTTGTCGGCTTAACGTGTTTTGAACATGAAATTAAACTTAACAATCCAATTAAAATGCTGAATTTAAATCGTTTCTGAATCATAGATTAATACTTTGTCCCATAAATGAGCACAATTTTTGATAAATTCTAAATGTATAGGAGCGACTTGATAAAAATCATGCCCAGCCTCATCATTAAAAACAGTTAATAAACAATAATCGTATGAACGATCAATCACAGGACGATCAGTTCCAGCGGGTTTACCCACATTAAATTGAATCACCGTTTCTACGGTCCCCAAAGATTGAACGCCAGCTTCAAATAAAGCGATATCTTCTTTACTTAAACCTTTTTTTAACCAGAAGTTTACTACATGTACAAACATAATTGATTAGCTATTTAATTTTTCTTGAATAATCATTTTTCCTAATTTTTCTCCTAATTGTTGAGAAGCAGATACTAAAGGCATGCGTACATGAGAACTAATAATGCCTTTAATTTCTAAGATTTTCTTTACTCCTACAGGATTACCTTCTTCATAAAGAAACGGGTCAATGGCTAAGAAATTGCCCAATGTTTTTCTTGCCTCAGTAAAATTGCCTTCTAAAGTCAAATGGATCATATCTGAAAATTGTTGAGGAAAGGCATTTGAAATAACTGACATAACCCCTACTCCTCCAATTGAAACAATAGGTAATGCTTGCACATCATCTCCCGAAATTAATAAAAAATCTTCTGGTTTATGATGAGCAATTTCCATGCATTGTTCAATGATACAAGATGCTTCTTTAACCCCAATGATATTTGGATGCTCAGCTAATTTTAAAACTGTTTCTGCAGACATGTTTATACCTGTTCTTCCGGGAATGTTATATAAAATTACCGGTACAGGACTAGCATCAGCAACTGCTTGGTAATGTGCTACCACTCCTCTTGCACTTGGTTTGTTGTAATACGGGCAAACAGATAATATTGCATCAATACCATCAAATGAAGTGTTTTTTATTTGATCGATTAAATTTTCAGTATTATTCCCTCCTAAACCATAAACGATGGGTAAGTTTCTAAAATTTGCTTTTTGTACAGATGCTAAAATTTGTTTTTTTTCATCAGCAGTCGTAGTAACAGATTCACCTGTCGTTCCTTGGACTACCAAATAATCGATTCCACCTTTAGAAACATAATCCACTAAATTTTCTAATTGTTGAAAATTGATTGATTTGTCTTCGTTAAATGGGGTAACTAAAGCAGGTGCTACGCCGTGAAATTTTGGAAATGTTTTATATTTCATAATCTATGGTAAGAGTTGTAAAAATTCCTCTTCGCTTAAAATTTTGATATTCAATTGAGTTGCTTTTTCAAGTTTAGCTGGACCCATATTGTCTCCTGCTACTAAATAATCTAACTTGGATGAAATACTAGAAACCACTTTACCTCCGTTGGCAACAATTTTTTGTTTTAATTCCTCTCTTTCGAAATTTCTAAACACTCCCGAAATTACGAAACTTTTTCCTTCTAAATTGGCGCTCTCTAAAACTATTTCAGAAATATCTTCTGAAAATTGTATGCCAAATTTAGCTAAACTTTCAATAATCTGATTGTTTTGATCCAATGAAAAGAATTCTATTAAACTTTGAGCTATTCGATCCCCTATTTCAGGAACCGCAATTAAATCATCATAGTTTGCATTCTTCAAATTTTCAATAGAATGAAAATGTAAGACTAATTTTTCTGCAATGGTTGCTCCCACATGACGAATACCCAATCCAAAAAGAACCTGTCTGAAGGGAATAGTAATTGATTTATCAATGGAACTCAGAATATTTGAAATGGATTTGGATTGAAAACCTTCTAATCCTAAAAAACTTTCAGCGCTTAGATCATACAAATCAGCCACATTAGAAATGATACCTTTATTGAATAACAAGTCAATAGTTTCCACCCCTAAATTTTCAATATTGAGCGCTTTTCTTTGAATGAAATGTTCAATTTTACCCTTTATTTGTGTTGGGCAACTTAGTTCATTGGTACAATAATGATTCGCTTCTCCTTCTTGGCGAATTAATTTTGTGCCACAATCTGGACAATTGGATGGGAATTCAAATAATTGAGCCCCAACTTTTCTCAGGTCATAATTGACACCATTAATTTTAGGAATAATCTCCCCCCCTTTCTCTATATAAACAGTGTCACCTTCATGTAAATCTAGTCTTTCCATTTCATTGGAATTATGAATAGATGCTCTTTTAATGATAGTTCCTGCTAAATAAACAGGTTTTAAATTAGCTACCGGCGTGATATTTCCAGTTCTACCAACTTGGTAGCTTACGGACTCGATCGTTGTCTGCGCAATTTCTGATGGGTATTTAAAAGCAATGGCCCATCGTGGTGATTTGGCGGTAAACCCCAATCGCTCTTGTTGACCAAAATCATTGATTTTAATTACAATTCCATCCGTATTTAATGGTAATTCATTTCTTTTATTCACCCAATATTCAATATAATCAATTACTTCTTTAACGTTCTTACATTTTTTCCAAGTGGGTGAAACGGAAAATCCTAATTGAATTAGATAGTTTAAACTTTCTTCATGGGTTTGGAAAGGAATCTCTGTTCCTAAATAGGAATAAATAAAACATTCCATATTTCTTTTAGCGACTTCTGCAGAATTTTGCATTTTGAAGGTCCCAGATGCAGCATTTCTAGGGTTGGCTAAAGGTGCTTCTCCATTTGCCATTTTTTCAATATTGATGCTTTCAAAAGAGCTCAAGGGCATGTAACCTTCTCCTCTTATTTCAAATTCCTTAGGTAAAATGGTAGAATTAATGCGTAATGGAAGAGATTTAATTGTTTTTACATTGGATGTAATATCATCTCCTCGAGTTCCATCTCCTCGAGTAACTCCCTTAATTAATTGACCGTTTTCATACCAAAATGATAAAGCCACTCCATCAAATTTTAATTCACATACATATTCATACCTTTCTTGTTCAAGCGTTTTTTTAATTCTTTCATCAAATTCAATTAAGTCTGATTCATTGTAAGTATTTCCCAAGGACAACATAGGGAAACGATGCTTAACACTTTTGAAATTCTTAGTAATTGTGCCGCCAACTTTTTGAGTAGGACTATCAGGATAAGCAAATAATGGATTTTGTTTTTCTAATTCAATTAATTCTGCTAAAAGTAAATCGAAAGTTTCATCAGAAACTAAGCTATTATTATCTTGATAGTATGCATGATTGAAATGATTGATTTGTTCAATTAATTCATTCATTCTTTTCCGAATATCCATATAATTCAAAATTTTAAATAAAGTTAAATGAAACTTGCAAGATATTCAGCTTAGAAGATAATTTTCCTAACTTTGCAAAATGGAAAAGTTGATTATCGCCCCTTCAGTTTTAGCTGCAGACTTTAGTAAATTAGGTGTAGAAATTGAGATGTTAAATGAGTCCAAAGCAGATTGGATCCATATTGATGTGATGGATGGTGTTTTTGTTCCGAATATTTCTTTTGGTTTTCCAGTTCTTGATGCAATTCAAAAAATTAGCAAAAAAGTTTTGGATGTTCATTTAATGATTGAAAAGCCAGAACAATACCTTGCTCAATTTGCTGCATTAGGTGCGAATGTAATTACAGTACATTATGAAGCTTGCCCGCACATACATCGAACAATTCAGCAAATTAGAGACCTAGGTTGTTTAGCAGGTGTTGCCATTAATCCAGGAACCCCAACTTCTGTTTTAAACGATATTATTGTAGATCTAGACTTAGTCTTAATTATGTCTGTGAATCCAGGTTTTGGTGGACAAAAATTTATACCAAATTCCATTAAAAAAACCCAAGAAGTTTCTGAAATGGCTAAATCTGTGAATAATTTGACAATAAAAATTGAAATCGATGGGGGGGTATCACAAGCAAATGCGTCTGATTTAATTCAAGCTGGCGCCAATGTTTTGGTGGCAGGTAATTTTATTTTCTCTTCAGAAAATCCTCTTGAAACAATAAGTGAATTAGTTAATCTAGGAAATTAATATGCGATTGTCCTATTACTTCAATATTGTTGTAATCACTATTTTTTTTAGTAGTAGTCTGAGCGCTCAAAAAACAAAATGGGCTTCAAAAGTTGTTTCGTTTTCTAGTGAATATTCAGATCCATTATTAGGGAAAGATTTTAGGGCAATTCATGTGCTCGGAAGACCCAATAAATATCCACAATTTTCTTATTCTCCCGCTGCTTGGCACTCTTTGACTCCAGATAGTCCCGATGGAGAATATATCATTGTAGATTTTGATACACTCATGCCAATCAAGCAAGTAGCAATTTTTGAGAATTTTGGCGCAGGGTCCATTACTAGAGTAGACGCTTTAGATGAAAATAACAAACTATTTTTATTAAAAGAATTTACCAATAATTATCAGTCAGCTAGCGCTCAAATCACTCGCATTGATTTACCCATTTTGACTTCCTTCAAAGTAAGGGGAATTAAGATTTCAATGAATTCGGAAAGAGTTAAAGGATATTCACAAATTGATGCAATTGGAATTTCAAATGTTTCAACTCCCATTGAAGATAATTTAAAGTTGCCTTCAGAGTCCAATGCTGAGTTTTTTCGTGAAAATTTAGGGAAATCAATCAATACTGCGTACAATGAAATTTGTCCTATTATTAGCCCGGATGGAAAAAAAATATATTTCACTAGGGCAAATGATCCCAATAACATTGGAAAACTTAAAAATCAAGATATTTGGTTTTCATCGTTAAATGAGGATAAAACTTGGTCTAAAGCAAGCATTTTTCCTGAACCTATCAATAATTCTGAAAACAACGCAATTTGTGGTATAGCTCCCAATGGGAAATCCATTTTGCTGAATAATATTTATGGAATCGATGGACAAATGGAAAAAGGAGTTTCAATTTCTTATTTGTTAAGAACAGGAAATTGGAGTTTTCCAAAAGCTTTAAAAATCAGGAATTTTAAAAATAAATCGAAGTATTCAGAATATTCACTCGCTCCTAATAGCAAAATTCTTTTAATGACCACTGAGATGAAGGATTCATATGGAGAAAAAGATATTTATGTTTCTTTTTGGAAAAGTGATGATACATGGACAGAACCTTTAAATATTGGACCTGTTGTGAATTCAGGAGAATCAGAGAGCACTCCATTTATTGCTCCTGATGGAGTAACAATGTATTTCTCTTCTAGTGGACACATGGGATATGGAAAGAATGATATCTTTTTAACTAGACGGTTGGATGATTCTTGGACTAATTGGACAGAACCAGAAAATTTGGGTCCTATAGTTAATACTCCACAATGGGATGGTTACTTTTCAGTTTCAGCTCAGGGTGATTATGCTTACTTTAGTTCTGTAGAAAATTCGATAGGCGCTGAAGATATTTTCAGAATTAAAATTCCCGAAAAAGCTAAACCTCTAACTTTGATTCAATTATCTGGTCAAGTAATTAATTTAGATTCAAAGGAAACCTTGGCAGCACAAATTTTAGTCAAGTCATTAAATAGCTCAGATTCACTTGTATTCGATTATGATCCATATTTAGGGGATTATAGTTTCATGTGGCCCGCCAAAAAACCATTTACCATTCAAGCGTTGAAAAAAGGTTATTTATCTAAAGTTGAAAAAATTGATTTTACTTCTGAAATAAGATTCAAAGCGATTAAAAAAAATATTTCAATTATTGAAATTCAATTAAATAGACAATATCAATTAGCCAATATCATTTTTGCACAAAGTTTATCTGATCTACTTCCTGAATCTTTTTCTGAACTAGATAAAATTGTTAATCTTTTAAAAGATAACCCAAGTTTTAAAATTTTACTAGAAGGGCATACTGACAACCAAGGCGATTGGTCTGAAAATTTAAAGTTATCTGTTGATCGAGTTGAAACAGTTAAAACTTATTTAATACTAAAAGGGATTTTGGCAAACAGAATCAATATCAAAGGTTGGGGTGGAACAAAACCACTTGCTAGTAATTTGACAGAAGAAAGGCGCAAATTGAATCGTCGGGTTGAGTTTACTTTATTTTCAGAATGATGGAATTAGGAAAAAATATTTATTTTAATCAATTAAACGGTTTGCGTTTTGTTGCCATTTTCTTGGTGCTCTTAGAACATTGGTTACCTAATTTTATCAGCTATCCTACAGGGCATTTAGGAGTAGTTATATTTTTTGTCTTAAGTGGATTTTTAATTACCCGAATTCTAATTATTAGTTCAATCGATCCAGAAAAAAGGCAAATAGGTATCTTTCAGAAAATCAGAAATTTTGTTTTTAGAAGGGCTTTACGGATATTTCCTATCTATTTTTTAGTGATAATCGTTGGTTTGATATTTGATATAGAACCAATACGTAAATTATATCATTGGTTTTTTACATACACTCCTAATTTTTATATCATTTTTCATAAAGGTTGGATTGGCGTTTGGGATCATTTTTGGACTCTAGCTGTAGAAGAACAATATTATTTAATTTTTCCTTTTTTAATCTTTCTAATAAAACCCAAGAATTATCCACACTTATTGGTGTTAATGATAATCATAGGCATTTTTTCTAGATTATCTTTTTATTTATTTTTGCCCGATTCTTTTGTTGAAAATTATTGGTTTCTCAATTATGTTAATCCAATAAGTGCATTAGATTCCTTTGGAATTGGAGGGGGGCTAGCTTACCTACATATTTTTCATAGAAATCTATTTGAAAAAATTTCTTCCAATAATTTTGGTTTATTATTTTTGGGCTTTTTATGTCTTGTATCTTTTTATCTAGATGAGAATTCTAAAAATCAACATAACAACATTTTTTCTATCGTTCTTGAAATCACTTTTTTTGTTTATTTCTCTTTTTTTTTAGTAGCTAAAGTAGCATCAGGTAAGACTGGTTTTATAGGTTCATTACTACTGTTCAAGCCAATCAATTACCTAGGTAAAATTTCTTATGGTTTATACGTGTATCATAATTTCATTTTCAATTACTATCATTTTGAAAAGAATACTGTCTGGTGGTTCATTACAAGAAAACTGCCATTGAATTATTTAGAATTGATTAATTTTGTACATTTGAGATTCGTTTTGAGTTTTACAATATTGGTCATAATTGCAAGCTTATCTTGGTTTTATATTGAAAAACCAATCAACGATTTGAAAAATAAATTTGAATAACATAGTATGAATTTAGACTTGATTTTGGTAATTCCCGCCTACAATGAAGAAGGCTGCATAAAAGAAGTGATTACTAATTGGATCAATGGGATTTCTAAATTTGTAGATAAAGATAAATTTAAATTATTAGTCATAAATGACGGCTCTAAAGATAATACTGGAAAGTTATTAGATGAATTAGTCGAAAGTCATCCTAATTTGGTTGTTAAACATCAATTAAATGGCGGACATGGTAATGCAGTTATTAATGGCTATAAATTAGCTGTTGAAATGAATCCTAGCTATGTTTTTCAAACGGACTCAGATGATCAATTTGACGTCAATGATTTTATTAAATTTTGGGAGAAACGCGAGGAATCGGATTTTATTCTAGGTTTTCGAGAAGTAAGACATGATGATCCATTTCGATTGTTAATAACCAGAATTCTTCGATTTTCATTATTATTTATTTACGGAGTTTATATTAAGGATGCTAATATTCCTTTCCGTTTAATGAAAACTTCTTTTTTGCAAAAATTAGTTACTTCTTTACCCGAAAAAACACCATTTGCTCCTAATATTTTTATTGCTGTTATGGCAAAAAAAGCAAAACAAGAAATTTTCAATATTTCTGTTTTTCACAAAGAAAGAGAAACCGGGGAAGTATCCATTCGACATTTTAAATTATTGAAAGTTTGTTGGCAAAGTT
>Ga0114962_10001287_pt1 | contig 21770 bp, 22 predicted proteins | sample C_130820_MF_Meta_FD_87017 | JGI IMG/M metagenome (GOLD analysis project Ga0114962, IMG submission 87017) | Freshwater microbial communities from Lake Croche, Canada to study carbon cycling - C_130820_MF_MetaG | ecosystem: Environmental > Aquatic > Freshwater > Lake | place: Lake Croche, Canada... | reverse complement strand
GCAAGTGCTATATGGTTCTCAAGCCCTAGTCAGTGCTGTTACAGAGTCGGGATGTGACACAGTCATGGCTGCGATAGTTGGTGCGGCTGGTTTAGTGCCTACCTTAGCTGCCGCTAAAGCAGGCAAAAGAGTATTGCTTGCTAATAAAGAAGCTTTAGTCATGTCCGGTAATTTATTTATGCAAGCTATGAAGCAGGGTGGAGGTGAGCTATTGCCAATTGATAGCGAGCACAATGCAATTTTTCAATGTCTTCCTGCTCAATTCTCTAAGGCTCCAAATGTAAGTTTGGGCGTGGAAGAGTTATGGTTAACCGCCTCAGGTGGCCCATTCAGAAATACTCCCCTGGAACAATTGGGAAGTGTTACGCCTGAGCAAGCCTGCGCTCATCCAAATTGGGTGATGGGTAGAAAGATTTCAGTCGACTCAGCAACCATGATGAACAAAGGCCTCGAAGTGATTGAGGCTTTTTGGTTATTTGGTTTGCCTTTAGAGAAAATTAAGGTATTGATTCATCCGCAAAGCGTGGTGCACTCCATGGTGCGTTACCGTGATGGCTCGGTGATTGCACAATTAGGTCAACCGGATATGCGCACTCCGATTGCTTATGGTTTAGCTTGGCCAGAGCGTATCGAGGCTGGTGTTGCACCCTTGAGTTTGACTCAATTGGCAGCCTTGAGCTTTAACGAGCCAGACTTGGCGCACTTTCCTTGCTTATCTTTGGCTTTTGCAGCAGCAAAAGCAGGAGGTACAGCACCAACAGTCCTAAATGCAGCCAATGAAATTGCAGTAGCGGCATTCTTAGATGATGGCATGCCTTATTTACAGATCCCCGTAGTAGTCGAGAAGGTATTAAATCTCATGCCAGTTGTCAATGCAGACTCAATCGAATGTATTTTAGATGTTGATGCGCAGGCTAGAAAAGCGGCACGTGATTTTATTTAGGCTATCAGTCTTTCATTTTAAAAAGTAATTAGGAATTTATTTGCAGGCACTTATTACTCTTGCGGCATTTTTAGTCACCTTAGGGGTGCTCGTGAGCTTTCATGAGTTTGGGCATTTTCTGGCTGCCCGTTTATGTGGAGTGCGCGTGCTCCGATTCGCGGTTGGCTTTGGTAAACCACTGTTTACTTACATAGCAAGTAATAAAACAGAGTGGGTTATTGCTGCTATCCCTCTAGGCGGTTATGTTAAGTTACTAGATGGTCGAGATCGTCAGCAAACGATTACTGCCACAGATGAGCTCGAGGCTTTTGATCGCAAACCACTGTGGCAGCGCTCCCTAATTGTTGCGGCTGGCCCATTCGCTAACTTTTTCCTGGCAGTAGTTTTGTTTGCTGCGATTTACGTATCTGGTGCCCCACAATTACCTGCAACATTGAAAGCCCCACCTGAAAATTCAGTGGCTGCAAAATTGGGTGTAGTAGGAGGGGATCAGGTGATCGGTTGGCAGAGCTTACCGAATGCAAATTCTGCACCCCTTTCTGGTGATTTTGAGCCCGTTCTCAGTTGGAATGCTTTGCGCTGGACTCTTTTAGATGCCCTAACCGGCGAGACTGGATTTTCCTTAGAAATGCAGACCCCTTTGGGCAGTCGCTACATCAAGACGTTTTTTGCCAAGGACTTACCCCAACTAAGCCCTCAAACTGATCCCATGCTGGCCCTTGGCATTCTGCCTGTGCCAGTACCACTGGCACAGTGGGGTGAGTTGAAGTTAGGGCCGCTTGATTCTATGGGATTTGCTGCCGAGAGGGTTTGGTTGATTACTAAGGTCTCTGTAAGGCTAATGGCTGGAATATTCACCGGAAATACCTCCTTGAAGCAGCTGGGGGGTCCCTTAAGTATTGCGGATATGGCGGGTAAGTCTGCCCAGGTAGGTTGGCAACCATTTTTTGCATTTTTGGCACTTATAAGTATCAGCATTGGCTTGCTGAATTTGCTCCCCTTCCCGATGCTAGATGGGGGGCAGCTACTGTATGATGCATGGGAGTTAGTCGCTGGTAAGCGGGTATCGATTTCGATACAAGAACAGTTCCAGAAAGTGGGCTTTCTATTATTGATTTCCCTATCTCTGCTAGCCTTGTTTAACGATTTACAACGCTACTTTTCGCCTTGAATTTTCTGACTTCACCTTTTCGTATTTCTACCCGTCTAATTGCTCAACTTTTGTTGGTGCTTTCTGCTGCACTCAGTTTTAACATTTATGCGGCTGAATCTTTTGTGGTTAAAGATATTCGTATAGAAGGATTGCAACGTGTAGAGCCAGGTACGGTATTTAGCTATCTGCCCGTGCAAGTTGGAGATACCTTTACAGAAGAAAAGGGTGCAGAAGCAATTAAGGCTTTGTATAGCACTGGCTTTTTTAGGGATGTACAAATTCAGGCTCAGGGCGATGTTCTGATTGTGATCATCGAAGAGCGTCCAACCATCTCGCGTATTGAATTTACGGGCATGAAAGAGTTTGATCAAGAAATTGTTCGCAAGTCTTTAAAGGCTGTAGGTGTTGCTGAAGCCCGCTTTTATGACAAGGCACTTATTGACAAGGCTGAGCAAGAGTTAAAGCGCCAGTATGTTGGCAAAGGTATGTATGCGGCTGAAGTAGTTGCTACTGTTACCCCGGTAGAGCGTAATCAGGTAGCCGTCTATTTCAATATTGATGAAGGTCCTGTTGCCAAAATTCAAGAAATTAACTTCATTGGTAATGAAGTCTTTAGTGAGAGCACTCTTAAAAGTGAAATGCAATTAAAAACCGGTGGTTGGTTATCTTGGTATAGCAAAGACAATTTGTATTCCAAGCAAAAGTTAACTGCTGATTTAGAGACGATTCGCTCTTACTATTTAAATCGTGGATATCTTGAATTTGTAATCGAGTCCACTCAGGTATCGATTACTCCCGATAAAAAAGGCGTCTATCTCACTATTAGTATTAATGAAGGTAAAAAGTTCACGGTTAAAAACGTGAGTGTAGCTGGTGATACCCTGGGCAAAGAAGCGGAGTTTATGCAATTAATTACCTTAAAGTCTGGTGATACTTTTTCTTCTGCTAAATTGACCGAAAGTACTAAGGCCATTGCTGAGGTTCTAGGATCATATGGTTACGCATTTGCAACCATCAACCCCCAGCCTGACATCCGTCGTGATCTGGCTGAGGTCGACCTCACCATGGTGGTTGATCCAGGACGACGTATTTATGTTCGTCAAGTGGCAATTTCTGGTAATGCAAAAACGCGTGACATAGTCATTCGTCGCGAGATGCGTCAGTTTGAGAGCTCTTGGTTTGATAGCGATAAGATTGACTTGTCTAAGAAGCGCTTAGGCCGCTTAGGCTATTTTGTAGAAACAGATATTACAACCCAGGATGTTCCGGGCTCTCCTGATCAGGTAGATGTCCAAGTGAAAGTGAAAGAAAAACCAACGGGTGCAGTAACGATTGGTGCAGGCTACTCTTCAACAGAAAAAGTAATTCTGTCTGCCGGCATAAATCAAGAGAATGCTTTTGGTACTGGTACGTCAGTTGGTTTAAATACTGCTTTAGGTAAGGTTAATCAAAGTCTCGCCTTGTCGAACTACGATCCTTATTTTACTGAGGATGGTATCAGCCGCTACACTGATCTTTACTACCGCTCATCTAAACCGCTTTATTACGTCGGTGATCCAGATTATCAAATTAAATCGGTAGGCTCTAATATTAAATTTGGCGTTCCTTATACTGAAGTGGACCGTGTATTCTTCGGGACCGGTATTGAGGCATACCGAATCAATACCACCATTAATACTCCGCAGCCTTACTTAAACTATGCTCAAACTTATAACATTGCAGCGCCAGGATATCCTGCTACCTTAACCACATATAATGTTCCGGCAACTGTTGGTTGGTCACGTGATGGGCGTGATAGTTCTTTAATACCATCATCTGGATCCTTACAGCAGTTGTCAGGTGAAGTTGGAACACCTGCCGGCAATATGACCTTCTATCGCCTCTTTGGCCAATATCAGAAATATCACTCATTTTCTAAAGGAAATATCCTATCCTTTAATGGTGAGGTTGGTTATGGTGAGGCTTATGGATCACATGCCTTCCCAATTACCAAGAATTACTATGTGGGCGGCATTGGTTCGGTTCGAGGCTACTCTCCAGGCTCACTGGGCCCTACCTACTACAACACCAATATTGGGTCTTATCAGCCTACCGGTGGCCAATCTAAAATTGTGAGTAATGTGGAATACACCATTCCAGTGCCTGGTTCTGGGGTTGACAAGACCCTGCGCGTATTTACCTTCGTAGACGGTGGTAATGCCTTTGGAACCAATGTTAATCTGGTCTTAAAATACTCCTATGGCTTAGGTTTATCATGGATATCACCGTTAGGACCCTTGAAATTCAGTTACGGTCTACCGTATAAATCTCTGCCAACGGATAATGTTCAGCGTTTGCAGTTTCAGGTTGGTACAGCGTTTTAATTGTTTAAGGAAATTTTATGAAGTTTTATTACTCTTCAAAATGGATTCAACTAGGCTTAGTTGCTCTAATAGCAACTGTAGCTGCTCCAACAGTCTTTGCACAAGATACTGGTATACGCGTGGCGGTTGTGAACTCAGAAAAAGTATTTAATGAGTCCAATTTGGCCAAAGCAATGCAAACCCGTCTGCAAAACGAATTTACTAAGCGTCAAAATGATTTGCGTGATAGCGCACAAAAGATTAAGTCTGCTGCTGAAAAGCTAGATCGTGATGCTGCTGTAATGAATGAAGCGGAGCGTATTCGCCGCCAACGTGAGTTGGCGGATCAGGATCGTGAATTGCAACGTAAGCAACGTGAATTTACAGAAGATCTGAATCAGCGGACATTTGAAGAACGCGCCAAGATTGCTGAAAAAGCAAACTCAATTCTCAAGCAAATCGCTGAGCAAAGAAAAATTGACGTCATTGTTCAAGAAGCTGCTTATGTTAGCCCTAAGGCCGACGTAACCGATGATGTCATCAAGGCTTTGAATAGTCTTAAGTAAGTTTTATGCCCACCGCCAACGAGCTAGCCGAACAGTTTCAAGCAAGCTTGGTGGGGGAGGCCTCCCAAGTATTTACTGGTCTTGCTCCATTAGAGCTTGCACAAGCCAAGGAAATATCCTTCTTATCTAATCCGCTGTATCGTCAACAGGCAAGTGATAGCCTTGCAGGTGCATTGATTCTGAGTCAGGCTGATTTAGAATTTTTACAAGCGAATCCAAGTGCTAGCTCATCAAAGCGGGTCTACTTTGTCTCTAAAAACCCTTATGCTACTTTTGCCAGAATGGCGCAGTTTTTTGCAAAATCAAACTCGCCAAAATATGCGCCTGGAATACATCCAAGCGCGGCAATAGATGCCTCAGCTGTTGTTCCCGCTTCATGCCATATTGGCCCCTTTGTGCAAATTGGTGCTGGCGTCAAGTTAGGTGAGCGCGTAGTAATTCTGGTAAACACTAGTCTTGGAATGAATACAGTCATTGCGAGTGATACGCTGGTTTATCCCACAGTCTCTATTTATCACGACACGCAAATTGGTGAGCGCTGCATCATTCATAGCGGTGCTGTGATTGGTGCTGATGGCTTTGGATTTGCACCAGACTTTTCTGCAGCTGGCGGGGAATGGGTCAAGATCCCACAAACTGGCCGAGTTGTAATTGGCAATGATGTCGAGATTGGTGCTTCGACTACGATTGATCGTGGCGCGATGAGTGATACCATCATTGGCTCAGGAAGCAAAATAGATAATCAAGTGCAAATTGCGCACAACGTTACTGTTGGCGATTGCTGTGTGATTGCCGGTTGTGCCGCCATTTCGGGTAGTACAAAAATCGGTAATTTCTGCATTATTGGTGGCGCTGCTAATTTTGCTGGCCATTTAACGATCGCTGATAGAACTACCGTTTCTGGTAATACCTCGATCATTCGCTCGATTACAGAGCCAGGACAGCATTTCACAGGGGTTTATCCCTCAATGCCGCATAGCGCTTGGGAGAAGAATGCTGCCATCTTGCGTGGCCTAGATAAAATACGTCAACGCTTGCGTTTGTTGGATAAAGACAAGTCATCAGAGCCATAAGACTCGCTGGTAATTTAATACTAACTTTAAGTAGGTAATCTATGAGTAAAGCTAATGCAATCGACATTAATCGGATTTTGAAGTTGTTGCCACATCGCTATCCATTTTTATTGGTTGATCGCGTACTTGAAATTACGCCTCGAGAGAGTATTACTGCGCTTAAGAATGTCACTATAAATGAACCATTCTTTCAGGGGCACTTCCCAGATTTTCCAGTGATGCCTGGCGTGCTTATTATTGAAGCTCTTGCTCAGACAGCTGCTTTACTGACGTTCTCTGAAGAGCGCCCCGAAGATGCGGTTTATTACTTTGCAGGTATTGATGGCGCACGCTTTAAAAAGCCGGTATTGCCAGGCGATCAATTAATCATGACCGCTAAGTTGGAGCGTGAGCGTGCTGGTATCTATAAGTTCGCTGTGCAGGCAACTGTAGAAGGCGAGCTTGTTGCTGAAGCAAATATTACTTGTGCAGTTCGTACGAAAGGCGCGTAATGACTCGGATTCATGCATCCGCCGTAGTTGATAGTAAAGCTGAGTTAGCTAGCGATGTTGAGATTGGGCCTTATTCTGTTATCGGCCCCAATGTGAAGATTGGTGCTGGCACAAAGGTAGGCTCGCATACGGTTATTGAAGGCTATACGACCATTGGCAAAGAAAATAATTTTGCGCACTTTGCCTCGATTGGCGGCGCCCCTCAGGATATGAAATACCGTGGTGAACCTACTCAACTGATGATTGGTGATCGCAATACGGTTCGAGAGTTCACGACCATTCATACTGGTACAGCCCAGGACGAAGGTATTACTCGTATTGGCAGTGATAATTGGATCATGTCCTATGTGCACATTGCACATGATTGCCAAATAGGCGATCACACTATCTTCTCTAGTAATGCCCAAATCGCAGGTCACGTACAAGTTCATGACTGGGCGATTATGGGTGGTATGTCTGGTGTACATCAGTTTGTTCGCATAGGGCAGCATGCCATGTTAGGTGGCGGCTCTATCCTAGTACAAGATGTTCCACCATTTGTGATTGCAGCTGGTGATAAAGCTGCCCCCCATGGAATCAACGCTGAGGGTCTAAAGCGCCGGGGATTTTCAAGTGAAACAATTTCTGCGCTGCGTCAGTCTTATAAGACTCTCTATAAGGATGGCCTCAGTTTTGAGGATGCTAAGGTAGAAATCAAAAAAATGATTACAGCAAATGCAGCTGATACTGCCACCACAGAAAAACTGACCCAGTTTCATGATTTCATTGCCGCCTCTACGCGCGGCATTATTCGGTAAGGCTCAGCTTTGCCTAAGTTAGCTTGTGTAGCTGGCGAACCCTCTGGTGATTTACTTGCTGCACCAGTACTGAGCGCATTGAATCAAATTCCAGATATGGCTGGCCTAGAGGTCTATGGTATTGGTGGTCCTCGCATGCAAGCTCAGGGGATGCGCTCCGATTGGCCTATGGAGACTTTGAGCGTTCGAGGTTATGTTGAGGCAATCAAGCAGCTACCTGCCATACTCAAACTTCGGAAGGAACTCATTCAAAACCTAACAGGTGAAGGCCGACCCGATGTCTATTTAGGCGTAGATGCCCCAGATTTCAATTTAGGTGTTGAGCTTCATTTACGCAAAGCAGGTATTCCAACTTTACATTTAGTTTCGCCATCGATTTGGGCATGGAGAGCGGGGCGCATTAAGAAAATTTCCCAAGCTGTCGAGCGCATGCTGTGTATTTTCCCTTTCGAAACTGAAATCTATGATCGAGCAGGAGTGGCTTCAACTTATGTGGGGCATCCCTTGGCCAGTGAAATTCCGCTTGAGCCAAATACAAACCAGGCTCGAGAAAAAATTACTAAGACACTAGAGCTTCCTAACAGTGCACTCGATGGAATTGTCATTGCAGTTTTACCTGGCAGTCGTAGCTCAGAAATTGAACTGATCGCACCAGTATTCTTTGAAACAATGGTGGTCCTCACGCAGCAGCTCAAGGGTCAAAAGCTTAGCTTCTTAATTCCGGTAGCAACACCAAGGTTACGCGCGCCAATAGAAGAGCTCTTACTCAAAGCTAAAAATAGTCATCCTGACATCTCAATCCATTTACTCGATGGTATGGCAGATGAGGTATTAGAAGCATCCGATGTAGTGTTAATTGCCAGCGGCACAGCGACATTGCAGGCCGCACTCTGGAAAAAGCCAATGGTGATTTCTTATAAGGTGCCCTGGTTAACTGCACAAATTATGAAACGTCAAGGCTACTTACCTTATGTGGGCTTACCGAATATTTTATGTGGTGAGTTTGTAGTTCCAGAGTTATTGCAAAATGACGCCACTCCAGAAAAATTAGCCAAAGCTCTCATCGATTGGTTGAACCATCCCAATAAAGTCGCTGGACTGAAGGCCCAGTTTTCTCAAATGCATGAGACGCTCCGTCGCCCAACTGGCCTCCTAGTTGCGCAAGCTGTTGCACAAACTATTGCAAACAGTCGCCAGAAAAGAGTTCAGTTGTGAGTCTGATTTGGATCTGTGGCGTAGATGAGGCAGGGCGAGGTCCATTAGTTGGAGCAGTAGTAGCGGGGGCGGTAGTGCTTGACCCCAATAATCCTATTAAAGGATTGAAGGATTCTAAAAAGTTAAGCCCAGCACGTCGTGAGTACCTCTTTGAGCAAATCATGGAGAAAGCAAAGGCGTGGGGAGTTGGCGAAGCCAGTCCTGCAGAGATTGACGATATTAATATTTTGCAAGCGACGATGTTGGCAATGCGTCGCGCCATTGAGGATTTAACAAGCAGATTAGGTGCCTGGCCAGATAAGGCTTTAATTGACGGTAATCGTTGCCCTGAGTTACCTATCCCCTCTGAAGCAATTATCAAAGGGGATAGCAAAGAGCCAGCGATTTCAGCAGCATCTATCATTGCTAAAGTAACGCGTGATCGCCAGATGCAAATATTGGACAAGCTTCATCCACAGTATGGATTTGCACAGCATATGGGTTATCCAACCGAAGCTCACTTTGCAGCTCTCAAAGCATATGGCGCATGTGATGAGCATCGAAGAAGTTTTTCTCCTGTGCGCAAAGTTCTTGAGGGCATTACAAGTTAGCCATGAACTTCGATCTCATTACCTCTAAAGAAAATCCTCTATTTAAAGAGATTCGTAACTTACAAGCTACTGGCTCTAAAGGGCAGAAGGCTAGGCTAGCGAGTGGCCAGGCTTTATTAGAAGGCATTCATCTAGTGCAAACTTGGGTGGGCGATCCTGCCTTAAAGACCTTACTTACTTCAGAAATTGGTCTGAAGAATGTAGAAATCTCGCAGGCAGTCTATGAGCATATAGAAATATGTCCTGACACTAAGGTTTATCAACTTGATAGTGCTCTATGGGATTTACTCAGTGAGTTGGTAAATGCACCACAGATTGCTGGTCTACTTGATCTCCCAAAATCGTGCTTAACTCCGCCACAATCGATCGCTACTCTTGGTGGCGATGTGCTCATCTTGGATCGTATTCAGGATGCAGGTAATGTCGGATCCATCTTGCGTACTGCTGCTGCTGCTGGATTTACCCAAGTCATTGCTCTAACAGGATGCGCACATTTATGGTCTACCAAAGTTTTACGTGCTGGCATGGGTGCACATCGCCTATTGGATTTATATGAAGGCTGGTCTAATCAGCAAGTACTCAGTGCAGTGACGGCGCCAATGTTGGCTGCTACTGCTGATGCTGAGCAAGACCTGTTCTCTTTAAAGCAAGAGCTCTTGCATTCTGTTGCTTGGGTTATGGGTAGCGAAGGGCAGGGAGTATCAGGGGATCTTCTAGCTCAAGCTAAGGGAATCTCAATTCCGATCGATGCCAGAGTAGAGTCATTAAATGTCTCGACTGCAGCAGCAGTTTGCCTCTTTGAGACCATGCGTGCTAGGCGTGCGCTTCGCTGATGAGGCTCATTACAGTGGTAAGCGCAAATGAATTGCGATAATAGATGATCCTGTTGAATCCACTTGAGGTAATGCAATTGCACAAAGAAACTGATAGCAAAACTCTGGAAATGCAATAGGCATTACAGCCCGGTTGTTATAGCCGGTTACTGCCCCGATTCCAATTCCTAGGTCCCAGCCACCTTGACGATAGTAAGCATAGCGACCATATGTATACGCAGTACCCCGATAGTTACTGTTGTAATACCATCCTCCAGCAATATTCCAATTTTGAGAAACTTCTCTTTCAATTCCAAGGCCTGGGTTAAACCCGTTATAGCCTGATTTTGAATGAACACTGGCTCCATTAATTTGAAGATAAGTTTGCTCAGCCTGAATAACAATACTTGACAAGCTTAAAGCGATGAAGGTTATGATTTTAAATAATATTTTGTACGCAGATGCCTCAATATCTTTTATGTACATTTGGCGATAGCTACAATTTATTTTTATCATCTATTGAAGTTAAGCTCGAAAGAGGTCTTTAGAATATTAGCATTCTAGCCCAGAATGGTTTTATCGGATTTCATGGCTTGTAATACAGTGGTTGCAATCTCTTCAATCGATTTGCTGGTGGTTAAGACCCAGGGAATGGATTGTTTTTTCATCATTGCGGTCGCTTCATTAATTTCATAACGACAATTTTCTAGTTTGGCGTAATTACTACCTGGACGTCTTTCATTCCGAATCTCTGAAAGCCGCTCAGCATCAATCATGAGACCAAAAATCTTTTGGCGATAGGGTATCAAGTCTTTGGGCAGCTGCCCGCGCTCGAAGTCTTCCGGAATCAGTGGATAGTTTGCTGCCTTTAATCCATACTGCATTGCTAAGTAAAGGCTAGTTGGGGTTTTACCAACCCGAGAGATGCCGACCAAGATGACATCAGCCTCAACCAGATTTTGATTTGATTGACCATCATCGTGAGCCAAAGAGTAATTGATGGCTTCGATACGGTTTTTATAAGCCTCGGTGTCCGCATTGTGATGCAAGCGGTTCATAGCATGGGTTGATTTCATGCTTAGCGCAGCTTCTAGAGGTGCTACGAAGGTTTGAAACATATCCAAAATCAGGCCGTTAGCTTTGGCGACAATGCTATTGAGTTCAGTGTTCACCAGGGTGGTGAACACAATGGGCTGTACCCCGTATTTATTAGAAGCCTGGTTAATGCTGCTGACAGCATCATGAGCCTTATCAACACTGTCGACAAAGGGAATGCGGATGTGCTTAAAAGTGGCCTCAAATTGGGCCAGAATCGATTGGCTGAAGTTCTCGGCGGTGATACCGGTTCCATCAGAAACAATAAAAATTATACGGGTTTCGGTAGACATGGTTTTGGCTTAAAAGTCAGGGTCAGCACTACAATAGGATGTATTGAAGTATGCCCCATTTTGAGTGGCGGCTCGACCAGTTTTCCTACCCTTAGAGAGTTTTTATGTCCAACCAACAGCAACAAAATAGCAGTATGGCAGATGCCTATGTTTTGCCTTTTGAGCAGCTTCGCATGACTGATGTTGAATCAGTCGGCGGTAAGAATGCTTCATTGGGCGAGATGATTTCTCAGCTAGCTTCTACAGGAGTGCGTGTACCGACTGGTTTTGCGACTACTGCTTTAGCATTTCGTGATTTTCTGGAACACAATACGCTGACCGAGCGGATTCAAAAGCGTTTGGAAGGCTTGAACATTGATGATGTTCGGGCATTAGCGCAAGCTGGTGCTGAAATCCGCAACTGGATCGAAACAGCACCATTTCAGAGTAAGCTCGAAGAAGAAATACGTAAAGCATTTGCCGTATTGGATGATTCTGGTAAAGGTTCTTTTGCTGTACGTTCATCTGCTACTGCAGAAGACTTACCAGACGCTTCATTTGCTGGGCAGCAAGAAACATTTTTGAACGTTGAAGGCGTCGATGATGTTCTGAAGAAAATCCGTGAAGTATTCGCCTCTCTTTATAACGATCGAGCAATTTCTTACCGTGTTCATAAAGGCTTTGCCCATGCTGAAGTAGCTTTATCTGCCGGTATTCAACGGATGGTGCGTTCTGATTTGGGTGCTGCTGGAGTGATGTTTACTTTGGATACCGAATCTGGATTTGAAGATGTAGTCTTTATTACCTCTAGCTATGGCTTAGGTGAGACCGTCGTGCAGGGCGCAGTCAATCCTGATGAGTTTTATGTATTTAAAACTACATTAGCCCAAGATAAAAAAGCGATCATTCGTCGCTCTTTAGGCTCTAAGCTAATTCAGATGCAATTTGCACCTAAAGGCTCTACTGAAAAAGTACAAACTGTGGATGTCACTCCAGAGAAACGCAATCGTTTTTCTTTGGAAGATGAAGGCATCACTGAGTTGGCTAAATATGCTGTCATTATCGAAAAGCACTACGGCCGTCCAATGGATATTGAGTGGGGTAAAGATGGTCAAGATGGTCGCATCTATATCCTTCAGGCTCGCCCCGAGACCGTGAAGAGTCAAGCAGCTGGCCAGGTGGAGATGCGTTATAAGCTCAAGGGCAGTTCTAAGGTTTTAGCTAAAGGTCGTGCGATTGGTCAGAAGATTGGCGCTGGCCCCGTCAGAATTATTCGGGATCCTAGTGAAATGGATCGTGTGCAGCCTGGTGATGTATTGGTTGCTGATATGACGGACCCAAACTGGGAGCCAGTGATGAAACGGGCTTCAGCGATTGTGACTAACCGTGGCGGACGTACTTGCCATGCTGCGATTATTGCGCGTGAGTTGGGTGTGCCTGCGGTAGTGGGTTGTGGTGATGCTACCGAGCATTTACAAGACGGCATGATGGTAACCGTATCTTGTTCTGAAGGTGATGAAGGTCATATTTATGATGGCTTGATCGAAACCGAAGTCACTGAAATATCTCGAGGTGTGTTGCCAGAGATTCCAGTCAAGATCACGATGAACATTGGTAATCCTCAGTTAGCATTTGATTTCTGCCAAATCCCAAATGCCGGTGTAGGTCTTGCCCGTCTTGAATTCATTATCAACAACTACATTGGTGTGCATCCACGTGCGGTATTGGAATATCCGAATGTAGATCCAGATCTCAAACGTGCAGTAGAGAGCGTGGCTCGAGGTTATGCCAGCCCACGCCAGTTCTATGAAGATAAATTGGTTGAGGGTGTCGCAACGATTGCAGCCGCTTTTTATCCAAAGTCCGTGATCGTTCGTTTATCCGACTTTAAATCGAATGAGTATAAAAAGTTAATTGGCGGTTCACGCTATGAGCCTGATGAAGAAAACCCAATGCTGGGTTTCCGTGGTGCATCACGCTATGTCTCTGCAGATTTCGGAGAAGCCTTTGCCCTTGAGTGTGCAGCGATGAAGCGCGTGCGTGAAGATATGGGTCTTGATAACGTAGAGATCATGGTGCCTTTTGTACGCACCATTAATCAAGCCAAGCGGGTGATTGAGATGATGGAACAGCTTGGCCTGAAGCGCGGCGTCAATGGCTTACGCCTCATCATGATGTGTGAGATTCCATCAAATGCTATTTTGGCTGATCAGTTCTTAGAGTATTTCGATGGCTTCTCTATTGGCTCTAACGATATGACGCAGCTAACGTTAGGTCTAGATCGTGACTCTGGTATGGAATTGCTGGCAATTGACTTTGATGAGCGGGACCCAGCAGTAGAGTTCATGATTGCGCGCTCTATTGATGCCTGTCTCAAACAAAATAAGTATGTTGGCATCTGTGGCCAAGGCCCATCAGATCACCCAGACTTTGCACGCTGGTTAGTAGAGAAGGGTATTACTTCTATCTCATTAAATCCAGATAGCGTAGTGGCAACTTGGGAGATGTTAGGCGAGAGTTTAAAAACCTAAATCACTAAAGCAGCGAATAAAAAAGCCTAGATTGAATCTAGGCTTTTTTCTTACAAGTGCTAGGCATTTAAATCGCCTCTGGCAATACGACCTTTTTGAACTTCCCATTCACGCTCTTTGGTAGCGGCACGTTTGTCGTGTTGCTTTTTACCTCTTGCTAGACCAATCTCACACTTCACATTTCCTTTGGAGAAATGCAGATTCAGTGGAACTAAGGTGTAACCTTTTTGCTCTACCTTGCCGATAAGCTTGCGGATCTCAATCGCATTCAGGAGTAGTTTTCTGGTGCGGGTGCTATCAGGAACAATATGAGTAGAAGCAGAAAGCAGGGGGGTGATATGGCAGCCGATCAGGAAAAGCTCCGCCTTGCGAATGACAACATACGCTTCTTTGATGTGCGCGCGACCTGCGCGGATGGCTTTGACTTCCCAGCCCTCCAGCACAAGCCCGGCCTCGAAGCGTTCCTCGATAAAATAATCGAAGAAAGCTTTTTTGTTATCGACGATACTCATAGTTATTTAGCTTCCAAGAGCGATTATGGCAGACGTCTACAAGACCGTTTTAATTGGGCAATCAGCTGACCGAATGTATGGCTTGGTAACTGATGTGGCGCGATATCCCGAGTTTTTGCCTTGGTGCGGCGGGGTAGAGATTTTTGAGCAAACTGAGACGGTCCTGGATGCCAAAATTAATATTAATTTCAAGGGTATTAACCAATTTTTTCATACCCGCAATATCAACCACCGCCCAGAAACGATTGATATGGTCTTTGTAGATGGCCCTTTTAAGCATTTTTCGGGGCAGTGGAATTTCATTCCTTTGCGAGAAGATGCCTGTAAGGTCGAATTTAAGCTCCATTGGGAATTCAAGAGCGCCATTCTGGATAAGATCATCGGCCCTGTTTTCAGCCATATTGCTGGTACTTTTGTAGATTGCTTTGTGAAAAGAGCTGAGGATCTAGATGGCTAGCCGCACTTTAGATCTATTGCTCTGTGATGCTAGAAAGGGTGACCCTGTTCTCAGTCCATTTCAGTTCATTCTTGAAGATGGTGAACTTGCTACTGTGGGTTTGGCCTTGGTAAAAGCAGGTATTGCAACAGGTCAAGATGACCCAGTCCTAGCCAAAAAAGGCTGTTTTGGGGTCTTTGGGAAGCGTAAAGATTGGGATAGCCCCATTTACTCTGGAGATCGTTTAGAGCTGTATTCCCCGCTATTAATAGACCCCAAGAGCGTGCGCCGGAAGAAGGCTAATCAGAACCAGGATGCCAAATTCCAGGCTGCTGCTGCGAAAAGAAAGGCTAGGAGGCTATAATCTGTTTTTGTGACTAGGGGTTTTGTATGCGACTCATTCAAAAAGCACTCACTTTTGATGATGTGCTCCTCGTACCGGCCTATTCATCGGTGCTCCCTCGAGATGCCAGTCTGGCAAGTAAGTTAACTCGGGAAATTTCTCTCAATACTCCGCTAGTGTCTGCTGCAATGGATACCGTGACCGAAGGTCGTTTGGCAATTGCCATGGCCAGCGAAGGTGGCATTGGCATCATTCATAAAAACTTAACGCCAGCTGAGCAAGCGCGTGAAGTGGCAAAAGTAAAACGTTATGAATCTGGTGTTCTACGTGACCCAATCACAATTGGTCCAGATTTCACCCTACGTCAAGTGATTCAACTTTCTCGTGAACACGGCTTCTCTGGGTTCCCAGTTTTAGTGGGTAAAGAAGTTGTTGGCATTATTACAAACCGTGATTTACGTTTTGAAGAAGATTTAGATGCTCCAGTAAAAACCAAAATGACTCCACGTGAGCGTTTGGTGACTGTCAAAGAGGGCTGCTCATTAGAAGAAGCAAAACGCTTAATGAGTCAACATCGCCTAGAGCGCGTATTAGTTGTGAATGGCAAATTTGAATTACGCGGCCTCATTACTGTTAAAGATATTCTCAAGGCAACTGAACATCCTAATGCTTGTAAAGATAGCGAAGGCAAGTTACGTGTGGGTGCAGCGGTCGGCGTAGGTCCAGATAATGATGAACGTATTGAGCTGTTAGTGCGCGCGGGGGTAGATGTCATTGTGGTCGATACCGCTCATGGCCATAGTCAAGGTGTTCTGGATCGTGTTAAATGGGTAAAGACAAAATTCCCACATGTTCAGGTGATCGGTGGAAATATTGCTACTGGTGATGCAGCTAAGGCTTTAGCTGATCATGGCGCTGATGGCGTTAAGGTTGGTATTGGTCCTGGCTCAATTTGCACAACTCGCATTGTTGCGGGTGTTGGTGTTCCTCAAATTACCGCAATCGTTAACGTAGCTGCTGCACTAAAGGGCACTGGTATTCCATTAATCGCTGATGGTGGTGTGCGTTACTCTGGCGATATTGCAAAAGCACTTGCCGCTGGTGCTAGCTCGGTGATGATGGGCGGTATGTTCGCTGGTACGGAAGAGGCCCCGGGTGAAGTGTTCTTATATCAAGGACGTTCTTATAAGAGTTATCGCGGTATGGGTTCATTGGGTGCGATGGCTGATGGTTCTGCAGATCGCTATTTCCAGAGCGATATCGTGGCTAATGCAGAGAAGCTGGTGCCAGAAGGTATTGAAGGACAAGTTCCCTATAAGGGCAGTGTTTTAGCAATCTTGCATCAACTCACAGGCGGTATTCGTTCCTCGATGGGTTATCTGGGTTGCAAAACGATTGCCGAATTACATGAAAAAGCCAATTTTGTGGAAATTACTTCAGCGGGTGTCCGCGAGTCACATGTTCATGATGTGAAGATCACCAAGGAAGCACCGAATTACCATATTGATTAAAAATAAATGAAGGCTGAATTTAAGACTGGTTCTTTCGTGCACGACAAAATACTGATTCTCGACTTTGGTTCACAAGTAACCCAATTAATTGCTAGGCGTGTGCGTGATGCACGAGTGTATTCCGAGATTCATCCTTATGATTGTGATCCAGAATTCATTCGCAAATTCATTCAAGAGCAGGGCGGCAAGGGAATTATTCTCTCAGGTGGCCCAAGCTCTGTAACTGAAGCTGGCAGCCCACGCGCACCCCAAATCGTTTTTGAACTAGGTGTACCTGTTCTTGGTATTTGCTATGGTATGCAAACGATGGCAACTCAGTTGGGTGGTGCGGTTGCTTCTGCTGAGTCATTAGGCAAAGCGAGAGAGTTTGGCTATTCCGAGGTTCGTGCTCATGGCCATACAAGCCTCCTTAAAGGCATACAAGACTTTTCTACCAGTGAAGGTCATGGAATGCTCAAGGTTTGGATGAGTCATGGCGATTCAGTAACGACCTTACCACCTTCATTTAAGTTGATGGCCTCTACTGATTCTTGTCCTATTGCCGGTATGGCAGATGAAGAGCGCAGCTTCTATGCATTTCAATTCCATCCAGAAGTCACTCATACCATCCAAGGTACTGCGATTATTGAGCGCTTCGTACATGAAGTTTGTAAGTGCAAGCCTGACTGGGTAATGGGTGATTACATCAGCGAGGCTGTTGAACATATCCGTAAACAAGTAGGCGATGAGGAAGTCATTCTGGGCTTATCTGGTGGCGTTGACTCTAGTGTCGCTGCCGCTCTTATCCATCGTGCAATTGGTGATCAATTGACTTGCGTGTTTGTTGATCATGGCCTCCTTCGTCTGAACGAGGGCGATATGGTGATGGAAATGTTTGCACGTAACCTAGGTGTAAAGGTCATTCGGGTTGATGCAGCCAAAACCTTTATGAGTAAATTAGCAGGCGTTGCTGATCCAGAAGTAAAGCGCAAAATTATCGGTAAAGAATTTGTAGAAATATTCCAGAGCGAATCTGGCAAGATCAAGAATGCCCAGTGGCTTGCCCAAGGAACGATTTATCCAGACGTGATTGAGTCTGCCGGTAAAGGCAAGAAGGGTGCTCATACGATTAAGAGTCACCATAACGTAGGGGGCTTGCCTGAGGATATGCACCTCAAGCTATTAGAGCCCTTACGTGAATTGTTTAAAGATGAAGTACGTGAACTTGGTATGGCATTAGGTTTGCCCCGTGAAATGGTATATCGCCATCCATTCCCTGGGCCAGGCCTAGGCGTTCGTATTTTGGGTGAAGTCAAAGTAGAGTTTGCAAATCTTCTGCAACGTGCTGACGCTATTTTTATTGAAGAATTACGCAATACCATCGATGAGACAAGCCAGAAGTCTTGGTATGACTTAACCAGTCAGGCTTTTGCAGTATTTCTTCCGGTCAAATCAGTGGGAGTGATGGGCGACGGTAGAACCTATGAATACGTAGTTGCACTCCGGGCAGTTCAAACACAAGACTTTATGACTGCGCATTGGGCGCATCTGCCTCACGACTTATTGGGTAAAGTTTCTAATCGCATCATCAATGAAGTGCGTGGCATTAATCGCGTGGTTTACGACATTAGTGGAAAACCACCAGCAACGATTGAGTGGGAATAATTCTTTTTAGACTTCTGTCATAAATGCCAGAGCTACGTCAAACCGCCCTTGAACTATTGGCAATTACTGATCCGAAAACTAAGGTTGAGCGGGTTGGGCAATTATTTAATGATTATGATCAGCAGCTGATTGATCTAGATATATCTGCTGGCTTAAATTCAAAAGGGTTTGATCTTCCTGGTCGCCCACCTAAGCCCGAGTTGGTTCCTCCATTAACTGTTCCCAAAAGAAAAATGGATAGCCTCGAGGGCAGACTCTCTTTGCTGCACTCACTCGCCCACATTGAATTTAATGCCATGAATCTTGCGCTTGACGCAATCTGGCGATTTGCTGACATGCCTAAGCAATATTATGTTGATTGGTTAAAGGTTACCAAAGAAGAGGCTTACCATTTCAGTTTGATTGAAGCTCATCTGCAATCGGTTGGTGTTGCTTACGGTGATTTTCCTGCTCACAATAGTTTGTGGGAGATGGTTGAGAGAACGGCAGATGCAGTGATTGCCAGAATGGCTCTGGTGCCACGAACCATGGAGGCTCGAGGTTTAGATGCAGTCCCAGCTATACGAGATCGCTTCAAGCAAATTAAAGACCATCAAGTCGTTGAAATACTAGAAATCATTCTGAGGGATGAAGTAGGTCATGTACTGATTGGTAATCAATGGTTTAATTTTTTATGTGCCAAGGAAAGCTTGTCTCCAATTAAGACTTATAAAGAATTAGCCAGAACCTATTGCGCTCCTACATTAAGAGGCCCATTCAATTTAGAAGCTCGCAAACAAGCAGGATTTACTGCTGAAGAGTTAAGTCTGCTTGGAGCATAATTAAAAATTCTGGGGAATATATGAATTTATCGCGTCGAACATTTATTACATCTGTAGCCTTAGTGCCTGTAGCTTGCGGTATACCACTGTCCTATGAACGCGGAATTCCGGTTGCAGCTCCAAAGCCAATGCCCTTAGTCCGGCCACCCCAGATTGGTCAAGAATGGTCTTATATTAAAAAGGATATTTTCAATGGCAAAACTCTTGGTGTCATTACGGAACGCGTTTCTAAAATTGGCTCAAGTATTGTGATTGATCGCAGCACTGCAGATGGTGGAATGTTGGCAAGTGAGATTCAAACTTCTTGGGGCATGGTTACAACCGATACTCAATGGTCACGCTTACTTAACTTTAATCCCTCATTACCGCTGTGGCCACTTGAGCTCTCCACTAACTGGAGTAAACAATTTACTACTAAGTACAATGTTGCTGGCTATCCTGATTCCCAGTTAAATTGGCAGGAATATATGAGTGTTCAGGGTTGGGAAAAAATTACCGTCCCTGCAGGTGAGTTTATTGCGCTTCGCTTTCAAAATCTCATCAATTATGAAAATTCAGATCCAGCTAAAGTGGATTGCATTCGCAAAGAAACAGTTTGGTTTGCGCCACAAATTGGACGATGGGTAGCTCGTGAAGCTTCAGGCTCTTATCAAATTCAAAGCCAAGGTGGTGTAGTAGTGCTTGAAGGAAGTTATCAATGGCAACTCACTTCGTATAAGTAGATTCCATGCGTAGATTATTTCTATTTGTTCTGCCAGCATTACTGATAGCCATTCTGAGTGGGTGTATTTCTTCTCAACCTTATCCCGTAGGAGTTGTTTTGCCTTCACCAGATGTCGCTCCCAAAGTAAGGGTGCCAAAGGTTGGGCAAGAGTGGGTATATACAGTTCGTAACGTTTTTAATCAGGCTGTAGTCGATACAGTTACTGAAAGAGTTGTGGCAGTTGATAAAGAAGTGCGTATAGAGCGCACGGGAGCAAAAGCAGGACGCTTACCTGATGAGGTTCAATCTCCTTGGGGCTATATTTTGCAAGATCCCCACTGGGGTCCTCCGCAGCTATTTCAACAGGCGCTACCTTTATGGCCTGAACAATTAATTCCTAAGTGGACTGGTTTTTATCGAACCCGATATCAAGTTCCTGGTTACCCTAGCTCGACCTTCTACTGGGGATTAAATGTCACTGCAGTCCAGTGGGAGCAAATGACTGTGCGAGCAGGACAGTTTTTAACTTTGAAGTATCAGAACATAGCACCCTATTTTGAGAGTAATGATCTATTTCGGGTCCGTAATTATCGCCAAGAGGATGTGTGGCTTGCTCCTGAGATTGGGCGTTGGGTTATTCGCAGAGGATATGGGCGTTATATCACTTCTGGGGTCTATTGGGCTGATGCTTACTGGGAGGATTATCTTGAGTGGGAGCTTGTCTCCTGGAAGTAGGTAAAGCGCTTAAAATAGGTGTACTTTTATGTATACCGTTAAAGAACTCTTTCCCACGCTACAAGGCGAGGGCACCCATGCTGGACGAGCTGCTGTGTTTTGCCGTTTTGCCGGTTGTAATTTATGGAGTGGCCGCGAGGAAGATCGAGCAACTGCAGTCTGTAAATTTTGCGATACCGACTTTGTTGGTAGTGATGGTGATGGTGGTGGAAAGTTTGAAACCGCTCAAGATTTAGCGAATGCCATTGAGTCTTCATGGAAAAGTACTTCAGCAGGCCCTCAACAACGTTATGTAGTCTTTACAGGTGGTGAGCCACTTTTGCAGTTAAACGAAGAGCTTATTGAAAAGCTTCATCAAAAAGGTTTTGAAGTTGCAATTGAAACAAATGGCACTATCAAAGTACCTAAAGGTGTTGATTGGGTTTGTGTCAGCCCTAAAGTGGGTTCCGATTTGATTGTGCTTCAAGCAAATGAGCTTAAGCTGGTAATTCCTCAAGAAGGGCATGACTCCCTCGAAAAGTTATTAGCACGTTTTGAGAAGATGGATTATCGCAACCGCTTCTTACAACCAATGGATGGAGCAAATCTTAAAATGAATACTAAATTAGCCGTCAGTCTTTGCCAGAAACGCCCATTGTGGAGATTAAGCCTCCAATCCCATAAACTCATAGGTATTCGATAATCTGGTTAAGTCCAGTAAAGCCATTGATGAGATCTGAATGACAAGTAAACAACCTGCAATCTCCATTACCCGTCGTCTTGAATTTGATTCAGGGCATCGCATTCCCAATCATGATGGGCAGTGTAGGCATTTACATGGGCATCGTTACGCCATTGAGGTTACCTTAACGGGCGAGGTGACATACCATCCTGGTAAAGCTGATGATGGCATGGTGCTTGACTTTGGAGATATCAAGCGCTTAACAAATCAATACGTAGTTGATCTGTGGGATCACGCATTCTTAGTGGCCAAAGAGGATGAGGGCCTAGTTACTTTCTTAGCAACACTACCTAATCACAAGACAGTGGTGATGGAGCATGTACCTACGGTTGAGAATTTAGCTAATGCTGCCTTTGCTATTTTGCAGCCGGTATTCAGTAAATCCTTTGGCGGACGTCTTGAGCTTTCTGCTCTTCGTTTGTATGAAACACCCAATTGCTGGGCCGACGTACGCCATCCCTAAT
>Ga0114962_10001285_pt1 | contig 21797 bp, 28 predicted proteins | sample C_130820_MF_Meta_FD_87017 | JGI IMG/M metagenome (GOLD analysis project Ga0114962, IMG submission 87017) | Freshwater microbial communities from Lake Croche, Canada to study carbon cycling - C_130820_MF_MetaG | ecosystem: Environmental > Aquatic > Freshwater > Lake | place: Lake Croche, Canada... | reverse complement strand
ATTAGGCAACCTTCTCCAACAGTGTATTTAGTTTTCCCTGAATATCCTTGAGAAGTGATACAACTTCCAACATAGTCGGAAGTTCCTCTTCGGTTGCCTTTTTCTTTTTGACTACTTTTGGTTCGGCAGTTTCAGACGATTTCTTTACAGCGTCTTTGAACTCACGCTTCTTTATAGCGTCTTCAATTTGTTCTTTTGAAAGCCCAGTAAATCGTTGAATCTCCTCCATAGGTCGCTTGTCGTTAATGTGGTAATCCACAGCCAATTTTCTTATATAGGAGTTTATACTGCCCTCTGTACGGTCGTGTTCTTTCGCAATCTCTCCAACAGATTTCTTCTTTTGAATAGATGTAAGCAATTTCACGACTTCGTCCTCCTTCCACGGCTGACCCATTCGTGATGGATACTTTGATGGATCCAGCCCATACATCAACTTCTTTTCCGTCGTCATACTGCCGTTCCTACCGAATAGTTTTACTGTTCAAATTTATACACCTTCAGTGTCCTCAATTTTTGCGTCGTGTTGTAATCTTCGGTGTGATGTTTTCCCATTCTCCTTACTAAATGTGCCGGTTTGAAATGCCCGTTGGTCTAAGATCCATTCTTATAGGTCTGATGACGACGGATAGGGATGCGGCATCGGCTATTGCGTATGTGCTTGCGCGTCGACCAGAACAGACGCTTACGCGGCACATAGGGCACTCGTTTCAGACCAACGACCTCCGCCATCTTCTTTTTTATCTCCACATTGACCTCGATGAGTTCATAGTTGAGAATACCTCCCGATTCCTTACCTGTGGTCTGACGAATGAAGTCGTCGATAAAGAGCGAATGAGAGACCAGGACCAGGCTCTTCTTTCCCTTATCCGTGATGGCAGGTCCCTTCTGTCCGAGCCACTTCAAGAAGGAGTCTACCTGTGCATGTTCTGGGTCTCGGATATCCTCCTCAAAATAGGTGAAATCCCTGATTGCCGGCAGCCCCTTATCCCCTGTTCGTTCAATCAAGGTGCGCACCTGTAATTCTGGGCTCATCGGGGTACATTCTAGGGATGATCGCATAAGTTCTTGGATATGAGGAACAATGAGAATCTGTTTGGGCTTCAACAACAGATAGGCGGTCTGCTGGGCCCTCAGAAGCTTCGAGGCTCCTGTTACAAAGGGCCCCTTAATACGCTTCAGAATATGAGGCCTCAGGCGTTTCGCGGTCTGCCGCCCTTCTTCTGTGAGCTCGGGATCGATATACCGATCCGCATCCAAGGACTCAGGTCCCTGAACGACTCGCAACAAGTTCGTACATGAGACACCATGACGAATCAAATAGAGTCGTATTCGTGTCATTCCCTTATTATAGATGCGTTAATATTTTGGCCTAAATGATGTGCTATCTAGATAGCACAACCATGCTACATGTCTTCGTTGTCTTTCATAAATACATATTCGATGAGTGTTATGAGTCAATTCCGAGTGATATCCTTGCCAAATACTTTACATTTATCGCGGTCAATAACAAGATTCCAAAGGAATATACACCCAACAAGTATAACATCATCAATGAATGGGACCTCCCTGTCTATGATAGCACTTTACAGGAGCGAGGCTACAACGAGAATTCCGCCATATATCACGTATATGCCAACAATCTACACAAGCCCTATAGTCATGTAGGCTTTTTCCAATACGATATGAAATTTAATACGAATCCGATGGATCTAATTTTTGAGAGCATCGCCGATCCATCCAAGTACCTCTGTGTTATGCCGTTCACATTCAACGAGTGTGCCTGGGGTGAGCCTATTACCCAGCAGACAATCATTGAAGACTATGAATCCCATTTTAACACCGCCTTTGATACAACCCAAACCTATCCCATGGTAAATACATACATATTGCCTATAGCCCGCTATGAGAAGATTATGGTATGGATAGAATCTACGTATGATAAATTATATCCTTTAGCTATAACCGCACCGAATAGAACTCATTTCGGCCATATAGGAGGAATATATGAGAGAATGATGGGGTATGCGATTGGAAATGAGAAAATGACACATATAGTATTGGATATTGCGCATGAACATAACAATAAATTCAAAACACAATCCTATTAGTATAAGGAAATATGGATATGTAGCTATAACCATATGTCCTATATCGCAATCGGAGTATTTACAGATGCGAGCGCTAGCAGTCAATATTCCTATTATGCCTTCTCATCTACAGAGCCTGACCGACATAGTAAAAAGATCAAACGAGATATCTATTATCAGCTCGGCTATCAAGAGGCCTATCCAAATGATAAGAACACATTCTATGGGTGGTTCCATTATCTTTTAGAACTATATAGCGACCTAACAATAGAGGAGCGAGGTGATACCATTAAATGTGTTATTCGGCCCAATCATACCATCAATACAGATTATAAGATACTGGGGGTCAATATGGACTATAGCAATCCAATTCCACAGGGTAGCGGACAAGCCCGCGTCATGCCTCATCGCGTTATTCAGCCAAATCTAACGCTCGACGAAACCTTTATCAACGAGGATGCCCTCTTAGATCAGGAAGATAGCAGTTCAGACGACGAATAGGTGTGTTACTTTTTACGTGTAATGAATTGGTAGCCCGCATACAGGAACCCAGCACACAAGGCGATTTCCACAGCCCTCATCAGCATCAGCTCCTCCTTTCTCACAATCTCATGTGTCTTATAATAGGTTGGGGCTACATCACAGATCTTACAGTGATTATCTTGAATATCCGTCTTGGAGCTCCTCTGGCCGACCGTATATTTGGTGACGGTGATGATCTTCAGTCCATAGACTTGCTTATAGACGGCCGTCCAGAGGTCAATGTGTAAATGGAGCGAATGGCTCTCCTTCAGAAATCGTTTGGCACATTCCAGTGTCACAAAATAACACTGGAATCCCACAAACCCCTCTATATTTGCAACTAGGGGATCCGACTTAATGATCTCTGGATTTGTGCGCTGATTCGTCAGAGTCAGAAGCTCCCATTTGCTCGTATCCTTGAGAGTCGGAGACTTCTCAATGAGTTGATTCATATAAGGCATGAAATCTACAGGAACCTTGGCATCATCCTCAAAGATCAGCGTGACTTCTGCCTGATTCTGAACGACCCATTCCCAGACAGCAATATGGCTGAGGGCACACCCTATTCCGCCTGCCGTCGACAGCTCTTCATGGGCCCTTCGCGTCCGATTCTTGATGTTCTTCTTGGTATACAGGGGAATCCTAGGGTCGTTCATAATGTCGAGTGTGGATCCATCCACGCCGATGAATCGCTTGACATTTGGCATTCGTCGAATCCCAGGCTGTGATGAAAACTCATTCCATCGGTCTTTGCGTCGCTCCAAATTGATACAGAACGCCGGTATTTTATCGACCTGCCAGGCAGGCGTTTCTTTTATGTCGTAATAGGCCTTTTGATTCTCCATCCTCTACTAATAGTGATTAAATTTGAATGGTCCATGGTTCATATTATAAGATAAGAACCATGGGACACTTAACGCTTTTGATGGGATGTATGTTCGCGCAGAAGACAACGGAGCTTCTACGCCGAATTCGCCGCTATAAGGCTATCGGATACTCTGTGCTCGTCGTCAACTTCGTAGGGGATGTTCGTTATGGAACAAACAAGATCGCCAGTCACGACATGGACGGCTGTGATGCTGTCTGCGTCAAGTGGCTCCAGGATGTCGCACATCAAGTGGAGAGCGGATCCTATCAGGTAGTTATCATCGATGAGGGACAGTTCTATGGCGATCTGTATGCCTTTGTCACGAAGTGGGCGGATCGCTTTCCCGTTCATATTGTGGTGGCGGGGCTGGATGGCGACAGCAATCGGACCCCCTTCGGAGACATGCTGCGCCTCATTCCCCATGCGGAGGCCTTCGAGCGTCTCTCAGCCTTCTGTAGCGTCTGTAAGAATGGAACGGAGGCCCATTTCAGCAAGCGTATTGTTCGAACCGTCGAGCAGATTGCCATCGGGGGTGCCGATAGCTACATTCCCGTTTGTAGAGCCCATTATAACGAATAGGTGTGTATATTGAAAAATTTGACGATGTTATTTTTCTAGTTGTGCTGCTAGAGGTAAGTAGAAGGTTGTGTGTTTGTGTGATTGTCATGTCTGTTCTGCGGTCTATTGTGTTGTTTGTGCTTGTGTTTGTGTGTGTATCTGAACCCATCTCCTTGGCGGTTGGTGGTGTAGTTCTATTGGGTGGCGGAATGTATGCGTATTTGAGACCGGCGGCACACTATAAGGGAAATTTAGACGTCTGTATTGCATCCGCGGCCCAGTATTCAGCAAATCCTTGGTTCGGCTATTCGACCTGCGCCTATCCGAATGTGCGCGTCCAGCTAGGAATGAAGGAGCGCATACACTTGGATGGATTTGAGGTTATAACATCAGATAACAAGCGTGCCAAGCTATTCGTAGACACTGTTGTTATATCCAGGGTCTTGCCCGACGTTCAGCTGGATCTGGTGGAGGAATACTACATTGAGGAGATTCCATTCAAGGACGCTGTGCTAACAAACCCTATTAAACATTGTATTATGAACGAGGTCCATCAGATCACCTATGAGGCCTTGAAGGCAGATACTCGATTGGATGAGACAGTCAAGGGATATATCAGCCGTTGTATGGATCGATACAGCACGAGCTATGAGCCAACCAAGAATACCTATGTCAAGCTCATCAAGCTCTCATAAGAGTCTAAGAATCTGTATCTCTATTTTTATAGGGATGTATGTCGGCTATACCTATTTTGGTGAAGTCGAATATGATGAGATGCCCCCTCCTGAAGGGATTAAATTTCATGTAAAAATGCCAGCCTGTGTCGCATTAGAATGGTATAAACATACAGAATCCTTTGATGAACTCCATCGTAAACATATCGATTGTCCTCTAGAATTTTGGATTCCAGATATCGAAACGAATATATTAGAAAAAGCAACGAAACTAGCAGAAGATATGTATAGGCATCTTTTGAAAAAAGGTATCGATCCCCATATTTGTCGACTAATTCTACCTCAATCCACCTATATTGAATTTATTGAATCGGGCCCCATACATATATATAAACAGATTTGTTTGGTACCTGGAAAAAATAGTGAGATTCAGAATCATATAAATAAAATTACTAGTATTATAAATATATGTAAGTCAAAAAATACACCATTAGGCAACTATATGCCGCCGACACTTCATCTGGACTACGTTATTTAGTGCTGACATTTGCCGGTATAAGCTTCTTTGTAACAGGATCGTAGACAAGGCTCATAATAATCGCGCAATCCTTGTTCTTACTATAGTCGGTAAGTTGTTCGCACTGTTTTCGCCAGTAGCCGTTCCAGCCAATCTGGACCATGGCTAATTCCTTAAAGTCTCGAGGGAGGATCGATTTCGTAGAGCGATTCATCCTATTGAATATGGATATTGTGATGGAGCACACTGGCGTTGGATGCGTCTTTAAGTTCAATTTTTTTTATGAGGCATATATCAGTCTAAATCGCCTATACGGATATATGCTATGCGATCCGCTATCTGTATTATGGCGGTCAAGCCACATTCAGTGTGGCTCGAAATGTTAAGCAAGATTCAGAACTATGATGTCTTTGTTGTAGTTGATAGTCTTAATACAGAGTATGATGCTTTTTCAGCAGCATATCCATCGGTTCAAATTATTCAAGTGACGGATAGGGAATGTCGCGACCGAGGGTTTGTGAATTCGAGCCACATGGAGAACGCATCTCTTGTTTTTAATGAGATCATCGCATGGGACAGGGCTCTCTGCTACTTTTCGATAAGGGACTATGAGACCGTGTGGTTCTTTGAGGAGGATGCTTTTTTCTATGACGAGGAGACGATTGCGGCTATTGATCGACAGTATCCAGTATCCGATCTTCTGTGCGCCGATAAGGAGCGGGAGTCCTTGCCCCATGAATGGCAGTGGTTTTGGCCGGCCATCCACATCGAATTTCCGCGGCCCTATTTTCATGCGCCGATCTGTGCTACAAGGATGTCGAAACGCCTGTTAAAGAAGATAGCAAACTATGCTGAGACGCATAGAACCCTTTTCTTCATCGAGGCCATGTTCCCCACCCTCTGCGTCCGTCATAACCTTATATACGATATACCCAAGGAACTCAAGGATACGATTCGATGGCGTCATGATTGGAATACAACAAACACGGATAGGATGCGAATCTTTCATCCCATCAAAGATATGGGACTTCAAGAGGCAATCCGCAAAAATTTGATATCTATGATGTAAATATAGTCGGCAACAATGCTCGCCATGATTCTTACCGATGAAAAGATGCGATGGGTGATTGATCGCGTTGAGGGACGGGATCTAGAGGGAAAACTCAAGGAGACGCCCAACGGAAAAAAATGGACGGAGTTGGTGAAATCTCTGACCGATTTCTACACCAGTTCGCCCAGCTGCGTAGGGCGGCTCGTGATAACGACGGAACAGCTGGATTTCTTGAAGACGCTGGTCTAGAAGTATTCGAGGTAGATCTCCTTGTTCTGCTTCCAGGCCACGCGGATTTTTTGTTCGCCGTCTAAGAACCGCTGCACAGCATCCGCCTTTGCCAGATAGGTCCATCCGTGACCGGCATCAGGCATGGAATAGGCCCAGGCAACATGGAAGCGGGGCCATGTGATGGCTTCGCCATCCTCTAGGATAACGCGCCACTGTAATTGATGATCTTGATTCACGTTAATCATTATGGATAATTACTGAGATAGGGCAACAAAATAAAGAGGGCCTTGGAAGTTCAATTTTTTTATTCAGCGGCTGCCTGCGTCTTTGCCCTCGTTCGTTCCGCAATGGGGCGCTCGTCGAGCTCATGGAGCTTCCTCAGACAGAATCGTTCGAGATTTGCATTTTGTGTGTCGCGGGCGACTGTCAACATGAACTTCAGTGCCGCCAGCTTACCAATATTACGTTTTACAACGACTTCAGTGGATTCACGGAAACATTCGGTAAGGAGATTTATTGTTGCGGCGAGTATGAATCCCAGGAAGGCACCATAGAGACAATCTGTAAAGATATAGGCGGGTGACTTTGCGAAAGATACAAAGAACCCCATGAAGAACCCCATGCTAGCACCATAGTCGAGGCGCACAGGCCCCTTGACGAACGCCAACGTCCCCGTTAGATCCAAGTCATAGTTTGGCATTGTGGTTTACAGCGAATAATACCTAATTCTTTGTAGGGCGCATCGTCAAATTTTTGTAGTCGAAAAAATTGAAGATGGGACCAGGCTTAGAAGAAGGTGTCCTCACGTCGCGACTGTCTTTACTTCAACGTAAAGATACATACATATCTATCCATAGTTTAGTGACAAAATGCCAGGCAAGAACAACGCATCCGCAGCAAAGGGTAAGGGGTTTAACCGCAAGAACCAGTATGCGGACAAGGCCAACAAAAAGGTGCTCGGTGATATGCTATCCGAGGGATTTGATGAGAAGTCTATGCGAATTGCGAAGGTCACGAAGAACGTTGGTGATTCTCGCTTCCTCTGCACCCTATCGGACGGCCGTGATAACGTAAACGCACTTGTGCGAAATGTTCTGCGAGGAAAACAGGCCACCCCTATTGGTTCTGGGTCGCTCATCCTGGTCTCTCTACCATACTGGGATAGGGATGAGGCGGTAGCCCGTGCTAATGGAGGCGCATTAGTGAAGGACCCTGAGGCCTATGTCGAAGCCATTCTCGACAAAAAGACAATCAGAGCGTTAGACAAAGAAGGCAAGATCCCCCCTGGATTCCTGAAGGAGGGAGGTGGTTTGAGCGATGGCTCGGACGAAGATGGGTTCGTCTTCGATGATGGTGAGGAAGAGGAGGAAGTTCCCATGCCCGAGGAAGAAGAGGAAGAAGAAGAGGAAGGAGCGGCATCAAATTCATCATCATCGAATTCAGCAGCAGCAGCTCAGCCGAAAAAGAAGTGGACGGGTAGAGGTGGTGGCTCTGCGCCGAAAGGGGAGTTTGATATTGATGATATTTAAGGGGGACCTCAACCCCTGCGAAGCAGGGGTTGCCTCCCATACCCCCTGTCTTTTTATTTTCAATATAGAGATACCTTGAAAATAAAAATACAGGGGGTATGGGGGAGGCTGAGCCGCTTCGCAGCTCAGATGTCCCCCACAGGGGGTATGGGGGAGGCACCCCCTGCGAAGCAGGGGGTGATGTCCCCCACTTTGTCCCAGTCCGCCACGAGATGTTCCCACCAATTATGGAGTTTATGTCGAAAGATCATTTGAACCAGAGGATTCGACACATTATATGCATTCTCCTTGTGTCGCGTATATTCGAAGAGCGACACGCGGCCAAACGGCACATGACTCAAACGGATCCTTCGATAAGCCTGTGGTTTGAAGAAGAGCCCTGTATACGCAGAGTAGTCGCCAATTGTTTCATTTGTCAGAAGGTTATGGAAGACGGTTGTTCCTCGTTCTGTAACGGTGAAGTAGGCCGGCGCATAAGGTAACCTAGTGTCAGGGTGTATCAGGTAGGTTCCCGTCGGCCCTGCTTGATACAGTTCTGGAAAGCTCGTGATAGGGTGGAGTTTGATGGACGGCTTGATAAAGAACCAGTAGATGAAAGAGAGAATGGCGCAATAGTAAGACAGCTTCAAAAGTGTTCCGTTCATTATGTTAATATGGATATTTACTAGGAGGCTCAACAGCGTTAGGCGGATCCATAAGTTCAATTTTTCTTTCATCAGCAAAATATTAGACCTGCTATCAGTGACTTAGGGGCTAGGTGGGGACATTTCACTTCTTAGAAAAATTGAAGACCGAGATCTTATGTTTGATAGATAAGCGGTTCCCCCGATTACAGTAATTATCCATACTTTAACACACTCACAATGTCTTCTTATCTCTCTCAAGAACACGGTTATGACAAGGGCTCAGTTCCTCGCAACATCTGGGGCGAACGCAACTTGAATCCCTACATCTCTACCTTTGGCGGAACAGAACTTGTTCCCGCTATCAAAGGGGGGAAACTGGTTGGCATTCCTCGCAAAGAAGCCTGTGTTGTCTTTAAAAAACCAAAGGGACATCATGCCGATTATCGCAGCGATAAGGTGCTAGGATTCTTCGATCTGAAGGAAGCCTGGCAGCTTACCAGTTGCGGTTGTGACTCTGGTCGCTGCGCCTGTAAATCCCAAGAGAATTTGCCGTTCCACGGGGACTCCATCACGCCGCTCGGTGACCTGGACTTGACGAATTCCAACCATCTGATTCTCGCCCAACAGTTCGCACGCGACTGGCTCGGCGGCAATTCCACGATGGATACCCTTCACGTCCACACCCATCATTACTCCGCGCTCCAGTGTCTTCTCTTCTTCGCTCAGGATACGACTGCTCTCATCTCCGCCATTGTGCCACTTTGGCGCAACTTCTGCCGCGGACACCTGATCTTCCCTGCCTGGCAGAAGATCACCATTCAGATGACGCACGACACCATTCTCAAAGATCAGACACAGAAGATGATGGCGCATATGATGACACAGTGGCTTGCCACGGTCAAGCCTGAGCTCTTTGTTGACAGACCCCTCGTCCAAATCAACCGTGAGCTCTGGATGAAAATGCTGGCGACCACTCTTCGACGCGACATGCGACGCGGCAACTCCGATGTCAGCAAGAACAAGGGTCTTCACGCAATCTACATCCTAGTTCCCCTCCTGAGTTCGCTGGCTGAAACCAGCCACTTAACTATCGACACCAGTCCTCTCATTGATAAACTGACACGTGAATACCGTGCAGCCAAACACACCTTACAGCTGGGATTTTATGCCGTCCCTGGTCCTGAAGGAGCCTTGCAAATGCTGACTTCCATACTCAACCACTGCCTCACAAAGGAACAGACAGAAGAACTTCTGGCCTTCTGTAAGAAACACCCTGACCAGTCAAAGTTCCCTAACTGGGTTGAAATGGGAATAATCGCTCCTCGTCCACGAACTGCCATTGAAGAAACACTTCTAACAGGTCCCTGGAAAGTGTCTACCTTCAGCAAAGGCCTCACAGATACTATCGCCTCTGAGGTTACACCTGACCCAGCGAACCCTAATAAGGGCTTCCTAAAGTGCCCCGATAGCACAGAGTGGTGCGCCGTCCTTCTCTTACAAAAGGGAGACTACGTATTTACTCCTGACTACACGGGCATTGCCAGGAAGGCCAATGGAGAGATGGGACAATTCAATCCAGGCAATTGGCGCGTCTCCTATGGTCTGCGCGACTTTGGAGCTGCCGATGTGCTGGATCCGACCCGTGAGGGCTTCTCGTCCGCAGGTGTGCGCTGCGACCCTAGAATCAAAGGTCCTGGCAAGTGGGTCAAGCCAGGCAAGGATGACCTGGTGCCTGGATGTGACTATCCCATTCATATTCACTATGGGGACTACATGAGGGTCATAATCAACGGACGAGTTGTGCTACAGGTTGTTCTTAAATATAACGAGCATCCCTTGTTCGCCATCAAGGGTGTCTTCGCAAAAGTCGAGTTTGAGCCGGCGGATGCTAAGAAAGTGACTGCTGCTGCCGCTTCAAATAGTAGTTCTTCCTCTGTTTCCTGGCACGAGGCTGTGGCGACTCACCCTGCCTCTGGCATAGAGAAGCCAGTAATAGAGAGTAAGTCAGAGGACCCCTTTGTTACCAAGATTGTTGCGGAGGTGGAAGAAAAGGGAATTGATTCAGTCATAGCCTCCCTCTTACACGCGCAAATGCCTCAGGGAGAACTGACTCCCTTTGAAAAGGAGTTGGCAGCTGCTCTCCGTGAAATAGGGACGAAGGGGGTATCTTCCGCCATACAAATGGCGGATAAGATAGCTAATATGTAGAAAACAACAAAAAATACTATTTTTTTTGTTACTACCGGATTGAGAGTGTTTTTATGGTTGGCGGAAAGGGGGGGAAGGTTTTTATATAGTTGTTACTTATGCATAATGTGATAAGGGTAGCAGGTAGATCAGGAAGGGAGGTGAGGCCGCAAGAAGCGGCATACAGCATTTCGAGTGCGGGGGGCAAAGGAGGGAGGGCTCCAATCGGACAACATATGCAGCCCAGGTGTGTCAGGGTGTCTGGTAGGGCTGGCAGAATCGTGATTGGATTAAAGGAGATGTCGAGTGCTTTTAAACAATTCGGAAGGGATCTCGTCATTTCCGAAATGCAGTTGTAGGAGATATCTAGTATTTCCAGGGAATCAGGAAGAGTGCAGTCAAACACTTTGAGGGCGATGTTGTATAAGTTAAGTGTTTTTAGAGCCGTGTAGTGACCCAGATCAGGGAGTCGCTCCAGATTTTGTACGAGGTTAATTTTAATAGCCTCAACGTCCAGGGGAAGTGTCTTCAGTTCCTTTAAGAATTCACTTCGTTCAGAATCCAGCAGATATGTGCCATTACAGGTCTTGGTATATGTCTTTGTGGCAGGATTGTAGGGCATCTTAAAAGTATGGATATGTGCTTAGGAGAGCGCCCCTCTTTCATAAAAATAATGAGTTCAATTTTTCTTTGCGCTAAGAGGAACGCCATCCAGATAGATGAGGCTCAAGGGATCTACTCCCTCCTCTGAAACACATTTGCAGAACTCAAGGACATCAATAGAACAGCAGAGATACCACTCAAATGCAGGCGGATTAAAGACGGGGTCAGCCTCTGGTATCAAGCGATCCGGTCCATCATAGTCGGCCTTGAGAACGCGCACAACGAAGGTGCCATCGCTCATGAGCCAGACCAGGGTCCCGTTCTTGGACTTAGGGATCTTGACAGGGGTTGCGGTAGGGACGCGCTTAGCAAGGGATTGTCGTTCTTGGTATCGGAAATCGAAGGACATCTTGAAAGTATGGATATATGCTTAGAGCCTGGGCCTAAACTAGGCCCTTTCTTTAAGTTCAATTTTTTTGGGACTATTTACGTGGAGCAAATCGACAATTGGATGGATGATGACCTGAGCCACAGATATGGCAGGTAGGCGATTCCTTATCGGGTGTTTGCTTTGTACGACGGATAGGGATGTGCTTTGCTAGGCAGGATGCTTCATGCTTTTCGCATTGATCAGCTGCTGTAAAGACCTTATCACAGAAGCCACAGATCAGGTCCTCGGACATTTGGCTACTAGGTATAGCATAAAAAATATCAATTTTTGTTTCGCATTTATGATGGACTGCCGACTGCTGACTTAAGATTGTCGAGTTCTACTTTGAGTTGGCGGTTTATATGTATTTGCTGGTGAATATCTTTATAGATCTGGATCTCGGCTCTCAGGGCGGCTTCCGTTTGCCTCATGCGAACTAGAATGGCCTGAGGCGACTCATTGGAAGATGGTGCTGTGACCGAATTTGTTGAAGGTTGTTCTAGCGCATCGAGGCGTCGCTGTGTAGAGTCCATCTGATGCTTTAGCAGGCCCAAACTCTCGAAGAGCACGGAGATGGGACTACAGTATTTGCAGTCACAGTTGTCACTGCTGTCACAGTTGTTATCACAATCAGAATCAACAGGTCGTGCCTCCACTACATTCGGTAGAACCTCTGACTTGACCTCCTCCAATGCCGGCATATCGCTATAGATGTCCTGAATGATGGCATAGAGACTCTGAATCGGGTCTGTTACCAGATAGATTTGCTTCAAGGCATAGGACGGATCCTTTTCTATCATAGACTCAAGCTCCTCTTCTGCTTTGAGTCTATCATTGTGTGTTCCCTTTTGAAAGGTATCCGTCCTGAACGCATGAAGGACGGTCCAAGATGGGCGGACAAGATTCTTAGAGGACACGATATCAAAGTTGCCATCAGGACTCAGGTAGGCTTCACAGCTATCATCACTGATTCCTGGGACACGGACAGGTGTTCGTGTCCTAACAATGTCTTTCAGCTGTACTTGTTCCTCACGTCGGATATTTGCGAGGACATCTGTTTCAGCAGGGAGCTCGGACAGACGACTGCCAAGGGACCGCATTTGGTCCCAGGCCGAGTCCTTAAAGAATATCCGATCCAAGGCATACATCTGATTAGGGATAACGAGGGGACTGATAGGAGGAAGGGAGTAATCGTCCTGCACTATTCGGTGTTGCTTCATAAAGTAGAGAAGCTCCAGGGAGTGCAGATGTATGTGTTCCGTTATTTGCCGACCAGAGAGTGTAAAGGTTCCATCGGATACTAGGCGAATCAGATAAGGGAATTCGAAGTCTTTGAAGTGCACCTCTTCCACCTCGCCCTCTGTCAGGCGCTTAAGAGCTCTACGCTCGGCTTGGCGAAGGTCTTCAGGAATCTTTGGCCACAGTTCAAGTTTTGCCTGTTGTTTGAGTGAGGCTTCTAGTCTCGTGGGAAAGCACATCAAGAATGTCGGGATGCTACAGACGCAAGAATCGCTGCTATTCGCAAGGAGGCACTTGAGGGGATCCAAGGATTCCTGGATTCCGTGCAACTTGCGATACACATTGACGAGATGCCACAGACCGATAGGATAGGGCCTATGTTCTTGGCCCGATACCCCCTTCATATCAAACGTAACGCAACCGTTGGCATTGAGAAGGACGATGCCAGTCATACGCGGATAGGGGGTATGCTGGAAGGCAATATTCGTTTGGTGAGGGGTTCGCAGAAGAAGAGTTTCAGGATCTTGAGATGTCATTGTAAACAGTATGGATAGTAATAGGGTTGCTGGGAGGCTTGTCTCTAAGATGTGATAGATGAGCTTCAATTTTTGATGCAAAAAAATAAAATAACACTTGTCGTTATTTTATTTTTTATTTTTGTTTTTATTCAGCATCCTCCTTCTTTTCCTCCTGGAGGTTGAGGCGCTTCAGAACTATATTCATCTGACCCTCGAGTTCTCGAATCCTCTTATTAAGTGTTTCCTCATAGCGGCAGCGCACACAGTTACAGAAGTCTGCGTCATCGTCAGCCACGAAAGCGCAGAACAGTCTGTCCGTGCGATGGAAGAGATCATCGAGTCGCTTGTCCTGTCCGCAGGCACGGCAGTCGCAGGGAGTCTCATAGGGCGTGCAACCCGCGCAGTCACAAGGACCCGCATCAGACTCCTCCTCATCCACTTCTGGCTCCTTTAAAGGAATCCCTCGTATCCTAGCCATATCGCTATCCAGTGCTTGTTTCACAAAGGACGAATAGGATGGCTTCCAGTTCTCTAGCAGCGTATACAGGTCGTGGTCGCCAATGCGAAGATAGCGAATGATTTCCATGAGAGGAGAGCTGCGTTTGCCGAGCCCATATGTCTTGCAGTATTTGTTGACCCATTTCTGAAGGGGAATAGGGGGGTAATAGAAGGTTGACAGAACTGTGTTGGCGTGGGGATAGAGAATGCCCTCGATTCTAGGTCCTGTGCCTATTTGTAGGTTCACCACGACCCCCCTTGGAAGGCGCTTAGTCCATTGTCTACGAATGAGCTCGTCGCCCGAGATGAGAGGAGCAGGAGTTTTGCCGAGTGCTACGAGGAGATCCGTGCAAGCGGCCACTACATCTGGGAACTCCCCGTGGTGATCCTTGCGGAACTCCTCGCACTTAGCAATCACTACATCGTGGAAGGGGGAATGGCGCTTAATGAAGGGTATCGCAGTTGCTAAGTGGCGCATCAACTCTATAACAATAGGTGCTTTGACATCCTTATCATTCGCTGCGTGAACTTGGTCTAATAGGTCCTGAACCTTGGCGACTGCTGGGTCAATTATCCCAACAAAGGGGAGCCAATCATTTGGAATGGGCTCATCCACCAATAGGGTCTGGAAGGACTTGCCTGTCCTTTCTCCAGAAGAGGCGACCACGAAGGACAAGAAGACCTGTTCGGTGGTCTTGAAGTGGAGATATTTCACATCGTTGTGACGGGCATAGCTGTTGATAAAGTGCTCGATATGGCGAACCTTGCCGCCCGACTCGATTTCTAGACACTTCAGATAGGGATTGGTTAGAATGAGTGTGCCAGTCACGGTGGGTCCTGCTCCAAATTGGAAGGACACAGGGATGCGCTTAGGAAGCAATGCGAGCTTATCGTTAATTGTTGACATCTTGAACGGTTAAATATGGATAGTCAATTGATTGTCAGCCTGGGAGGGACATCCAATTTGGAGGGGCCCTGAGACTTCAATTTTTTCTGACAATAAAAAAAGAGGCAGTGGTTGGCTCTTTTTTTTGTATTTTTTCTAGTTCTTTTCAAGGGCTGCCAGTCTTTGGCGAAGACGATTGATTTCATTCCACAAGTCTGTGGTAGAGTGGCAACCATAGCACTGGCAGGGAGGCTCCAGTGGCCTGTGAAGATCGCATTGGCATTTCTCAGGACTTAGGCGACAGATGCGCTCCAGGGCCAGCTTGTCTACATCCTCATCTTTTGCGAGGACCAGGTGCTCCTTTTTGATATTGTGGTAGAGCATATGATAGAAGGTGACCGACCCAGACATGAGATACAGTAGGCGATCAACAAGGGTCCTGGGCTTCGAGGGCGACTTATACTGCTTGATGTATTTGTTGAACCATTGCTCGAGAGGAACCTTTCGATTATAGAAGGCGGTCTCGACCATGCCCGTCTTAGGATTGAAGATACCATGTTCGACGGGGCCATTGTAGATCTGGAGTTTGACGCATAGGTGGGCGCAAGGGAGAGTGGCCCAGTTCTCAAGAACTATCTGTTCTGGTGTGAGAAGAGGGGGAGGGACTTGACCCAGGCCAATCAGTAGCAGTCGGCAGGCCTTCTCGAGCTCAGGGAAGCGGATATGTTCTTCCTGACGGAATTGATGGCACTTGAGAATCATAATCTCCATCAGCTTCTGATTCCCCTTCACGAATGTTAGTCCCAATTCGCGAATGTAGTTAAAGAGCGTCACAACAATGGCAGCTCTGGCGGCTGAATCCACTGCCGCATCCACTTCCGCAAACTTCTGCTTAATGTAGATGACGATAGGGTCACTGCGACCGACATCCTTCAGGTTGTATGTGTGTGTCAGATGATGAAGTATCGTGTCGGTGGAGCCTTTGCCCTGTGCCACTGTGAAGTTCTTGAGGCAGTCGAGGGTGGCACGACTGGGGAGATGCAGATCAATTCGTTGCGCTACGTGGCGCTGGTAATGATTGATAAAGTGCTGGAGATTGAAGATAGTGCCGTTGTAGGAGATCTGTGTCTTTGCGAGGGTGGGGGCCGCGATAAACTCTGCGGTCCAGATGGGACCGCCAGGGAGTTGGAAGGTGACGGGAATAGAGGAGGGCAACAGTGCAAGCTTATCGATAGGGGAGGACATCTTGAATAATATGGATAGATGTGAGAGTTGTGCCAGCGGGGACAGCAACTAAGTAGCTACTATGGAAGTTCAATTTTTTCGGGGATACGAAAAATAGGGTTTTTCGGCCATAGCTTATTCGCAAGGATCCTAACGTATAAAGCGTTGCTTTATACATAGTATACCTGCTAGAAAGTATAACTTTCTAGCAGGGGTCCCCGCATGTATCCGTGATAATTGGATGATTATCATGGAAAATGTGGGGATTCTCCCCCACCTCTTCTTCATTCTCATCCTCTTCCAGAATGGGAGGGAGTGGCTGATAGTATACATTGTTGTCGTCGTTCACATGAATTCGATCGATATGTTTTGGCTTGTAATCTAGTGAGCTGACGACGACACTTAACGTGATTACGCTGAAGAGGCCGAAGAGTAGGTAGCCCATGTCTGGATTGTCATGTCGTATGGACGGCTCGATGGTATTGATCGGCCTATCCTCTGGCAGAATACAGGCGAGACTACTATCAGGGTGATAGCAGCCTAGGATACTGATAGGGAGGACGTAGGCAGGGAGGACGTAGTTGAAGGCCTGAGCGTCAATGAAGAACAGCATGAATGCGATAAAGCGGCTCATTTTTGCTGTTAAATATGGATAATGACTGATAGGGTGTGTCATGGAGACACCTGACTAGGGAACAGGCGGCCGATCAAGTTTTTCGGCGACATTAAAAATAGGATCTATACCAATAAAATTAACAGTATTGTGTGTATTGACTATATATTTTCTATTTACATTCAGGTTCTTGGAGGATCTTACGCGCCTCTATAACTCGCTTCTCGAGTTCACGGATTACCCTGACTTCTGCTGCAACCTTTTCGAGGGCGGCGAGCTCCTCGGTCAGGGCCGCTTCCTTTTTCTTTAGGTCCTCGGCCGAGGTGCTGATCAACGCTTTGCGATGATCGATGCGGCCCTGAAGATCTCTACAGCGAGCTGTCGCTGTCTTAATGTGGTGAAGATCTGCTAGCTCCATTCGTTGTGCTACTCTGCGAGCCTTGAGTTTATTCAGGACTTCTTTGGTGGTTGGCTCAACAGTCGCAACAGTCGCAACAGTCGCAACAGTCGCAACAGTCGAAGCTATCGCAGATCGTTGAACTATCTCGAAGCCAGCACATCCACAGCAGTAGGACCAGGGCCTATCAAAGAGGCAATCGAAGACGAGGGTATGTGTTTGTTCGCAACTGTGGCACTGAGTGCCATCCTTGTAAAGTCCCACAAATGGATGGTGCTTGAGGGGGAAGGAGTCATTGACCTTTACGACAGGATCAGGGCCGAGGCGCTCAAGAAGCGTGCGCTGTTCTGTAGTCAAGGAGCCACACTTGACACAGTCAATACAGTCCCAGTCCCCACCGGTGTCGACGAAGAAGGTAGATAAGTTCTTACAGATGCGGCAGGGCGTAGGTGAGTAGGTGAGATTGGCTCGCACGACCACAGGAACAGGAACCACTGTCGCAGGAACAACGGACGCAGAGGAATTACACGAAGAGTTGGATGAGACACGGGACTCAATCGCTGCGATGCGGTCTGCTACACGGATAGGTGCTGCCTCGTCGGGGTAATGGACTGTATTCAAGGATGTAGGTTCTGTCTTACATACGGGACTCGAGCAGGTTGCTCGCTCTGCCTTCTCCTTCGCGAAATGCTCTGTGAGTCGTTCATCCAAGGTAAGTCCCGTCTTACATACGGGACTGCCTCCCCCTTCAGGGGGAGGCGTATTACCTGGTGCGAGCAGGTTGCTCGCACCTATCTCGGCGTATCCACTGGGAGGAAGGTTCTCATCCAGGAGCTCCTGGAGTGAGGAGCCCTTGCGATTGCCCTCGGCCACGAACAGCACTGCCAGTAGGTTCGGGATATACATCTCATTACAACTGTATGATATATAGCCGCCCTCCGATTTGATGACATGATGGCGTCTGAAGTAGTTCAGGAGGTAGTTGGGAACCATATCCGTGCGATTCTTCTCAGCATTTGACGTGGTAACATCAAATACAGGGATTACGCCGCAGCGAAGCACAATGCCATCGAGGCGTTTGCCGCGATGCTGTATGTAGAGCTGGAGGCCTGAGGGGAACTTCATCAGTGATCGTTGAATGGGGGACATCTTATACGTGGAAATATGGATAAGTATCTAGATGTTGACCGCGGGGGTGTGATAGTAATAGTAGCGTGGCCGTGCGTCAAGTTTTCAGATCTACAAAAAAAAATGGATAGATAAATGGATAGATAAATGGATTATATATGTTTTTTGTGTAGTTTACTGGCATTCTGGGTTCTCTAGGATCTTGCGCTTATGCGCTATTTCATCTTTTAGTGTCTGATTCACCTCAAGCTGCGCCTCAATCAATATGAGTGTTCTGTGTTCTTCAGCAAGAACAGTGTGTTTTGCTCGGAGTCTCTCAAGGACTTCTTCGAGTGAAACGGCAACTGCCGTTTCTTCGAGTGAAACGGCAGTTGTCGTTTCTTCAGCCGTTTCTTCGGGTACTGCTGCTGTTGCTGTAGCTGTTGCCGTTTCTGTAGCAGTAGGGATGGCAGGCCAGGTTGCCTCATAGGTATCAGGCACATCCATTCGCTTACCAGCGAGCCCTGGAACCATTCCACCGAAGATGATCTGGGCCAAACTCTTGTTTGCGTAGCGACCGCGCTCCACAAAGATGTAGTAGAGCGGATGGAAGTTGAACGGGGCATCGCACAGAGTTTGCTTGTAGTGGATAATGAGCTGGGGCGCAGTGCTTATCAACTGGTTCCATCCATTATGGGTGGACTGACGGAAGCGTATGCCTTCAGGTGTTTGAAGCAGAGTGATACCCCCCTGTTGAGGCTGGGACTTACTCATCTGGACGTAGACATCCAAGCCGTGCATAAATGATCGCTGTGCTTCTACTGAATAGGCTTCATCCAGTTCATCATCCAAGACATAGGTGTAGGGTCTAGGAGTAGGAACAGGAGTAGGAGCAGGAGCAGGAGATGCGGACGAGTTAGAAGCGGACGAGTTAGAGGGTGCTACTACAGGGGAACCGGCTTTAGCACATGCTGCATCGCCCAGATCCAGTAAGGCCTGGAGAGAGACGCCAGCCGAAGTCCCCTCAGCAACGAAGAGGTGCGTGAGGATAGCGGGATCCGGCTCACAAGCTCGACCAAGCAAGCGACGGTTGAAGAAGTTGTCGAGATGCTGATAGACGATGCTCTTGCGAGTCTGCGATACAGGCAGAGCGTCTGAGGCAACGTCGAAGACAGGCCAGAAGCATTGCTTCCAGCCCATCTGCTTCCAGAAGGCCGGATCGTAGTTGCGACTAGACTCCTTGCGGAGCGTGATGCCAACGAGCTTCTTGCCGTCGCGCGCCATGTAGAGCTTGAGGCCGGCGTCGAACTTCATTAGGGAGGTCTCGATAGTTGTAGACATCTTGTATGTAGTAATATGGATAGTCGTAGGGAACTGTTGCCAGGAGCGTGTCAGCTAATGACGCAGGGCGACCCGTCAAATTTTCGCGCATACATAAAAAATAGTGTATTTCCCGTAATCGTTCATCGAAGCAAGCGACGAACATAGTTCCAGAACGACTGAGGGGCAGGCGGCTGTCGATACATATCGGGCAAGGGACTCGATATACTCAGTTCTGAATGGGGTTGTATATAGAACTGCTGTTGCTGCTGTTGTTGCTGCTGTTGCTGTTGCTGATACATCAAAGGACGCATGTCTATCGCAATATGATTGGGAGTCGTCATTCTGATCGTATAAGTATGGATATCGGCTAGGAGGCACATCCAGTCAATAGCGCTGCGGGCCGGTCAAGTTTTCGGCGTACATAAAAAAAATGCTGCCAGCCCGAAGGCTAGCAGCATTATAAAGGCCCATCTCGTCTTTTTCTGTTACTTTGCGTTACCACGTGCCTGGCTGTATACAGAAAGGTATATGGTGTTGATGGAGGTATAATAACCCCTCACCGCGCTGCCCCACACTCGCAGCGTATCGTCATAGCCCCCACCTCACCAGCATTGCTACGTCCGCCCATACCCCTGGAGGGGGCTACTGACCTGTGTCGAACAGGCTCTCAGAGGGACCCTGAGATGGCTCACTCCACCACTGTGAAGCTACACCTTATTTCTAGGGGCCCCCCACCTTCAATTTTTTTGGCAAATTGACAATGGGGGCACAAATACCCCCATATCCCACTCCCCTATAGGCCTGCACAGGCGCCCATATACCTACCTTCAATTTTTTCATAAAATTGACATACATCCCTGTATAGGCCCCCCAACAGGGGGGTATGGGGGGCGCCCGTGCCCCCCACCCCCCGTCAATTTTATAAAAAAATTGAAGGTATACCCGCTGACGTGCGCCCGCGCACATGTGCACCCCCGTATATACGCATCAATCAAGAAAAAAAATTGACAATGGGGGCTGCCAGTAAATCAGTTGTCCCCCACTGACACATAAGTAGGAACCTTCCTAGCATATATCCATATTTCGACACTCAAGATGCCATCAACAACTAAGACCACATCTAGCAAACTGACTGTCGCCCAGGTATACGCCCAGCTGATCGCGCAACGTGACGCACTAGCCGAACTCATTACCGAGTTCGCGCCTATTGCCACTGCCGAGACGAAAGCTGAGGAAAAGAAGGAGAAGAAGGCCCAAAAGGCCGCTCTGAAGGCCGCCGCCGAAGAGGAAGGGATCGAACTCCCCACCGCACTGAAGACTGCCTGGCAGGCCTTCTCGCTCGGTGACGACAAGCCCATAGATGGCGGCAAACGCGTAAAAGCTTCAAAGGATCGATATCCCGAGGAGTATGCCGCGTATGCCGCCTCGCTTGCGTCCCAGCGTGGAGCCACCACCAACTTCGCTAAGCTTGCTCGCGCAGCGCACGAGGGTATGCCCGTCGCCTCCCCCCCTCCTCAGGAGGAGGATGAGGCCGATGAGGACTACTCCGAGCGCTTAACCGAGTGGCAGAGCGAGTGGACGGGCGTCCGCTGGTCTCGCGACGGTGAAGCTGACTACCTCAAGCTCGAGGCACGCTACAAGGCTATGGCCGAGGAGCGTCGCTCCTCCGAGGGCTCTAGTTCCAAGACGGGACGTGTCAAAGTATCTGACATGTCCCCCGAGGAGCTGGAGGCCCACGAGGCTGCGAAGCTTGAGCGCCGCGAGGCACGCAAAGCGGAGACCAAAAAGAGGCACGATGCTGACAAAGCCGCGAAAGTGGCTGAGAAGGCAAAAGCTGACAAACTGAAGGAATCCGCGAAGAAGGCACTGAAGAAGGGCAAGACTGTGAAAACCGCAGTCGAGTCCGATTCAGAGTCTGATGCGAAGCCCTCCAAGTCCAGCAAGTCCTCTAGCAAGTCCTCCTCAGCCAAGCCCTCCGCAGCCAAGTCCTCCAGCAGCAAGTCCTCTAGCAAGTCCGTCATCGCAAGCACGTCCGTCGCAGTCAAGTCTACCGCCAAAGCGGCTAAGAAGACTGTCGTCGCGTCTGACTCCGAGTCCTCCTCCGAGGAT
>Ga0114962_10001284_pt1 | contig 21802 bp, 28 predicted proteins | sample C_130820_MF_Meta_FD_87017 | JGI IMG/M metagenome (GOLD analysis project Ga0114962, IMG submission 87017) | Freshwater microbial communities from Lake Croche, Canada to study carbon cycling - C_130820_MF_MetaG | ecosystem: Environmental > Aquatic > Freshwater > Lake | place: Lake Croche, Canada... | reverse complement strand
TACATCTACTCTCCAAAGAGCTAGACAAAGCTCAGATCAAAGCAGAAAATTTAGAAGAAGAGTTAATGCAATTAAAAGGAGACCTGGACGTGATAACCTTATGAGTAGCTACACATACGAATCATACGAATCTGGAAACTTTAAGCGCAATCTTATGAATGAACTAACGGAAGGTATTGGTGCATTTGGTCAACTTAAAAAATACCAAAAAGAGTCTAAAGAGATTGAACAAATCTTAGGCAAAGCATTAGGATATCCATGGTACAAAGATGACTCAAAAAACTTTCCTGACGCTACAGAAGCTGATGGAGTTTGTATTGGAGCTGAGACAGCTTGGTCATTAGCGATGCTTGCGGCAGATAAAATTAAACAACTAGAAGAAAGAAACACTAAGCTAAGCAAGCGGCATCCAACAAAAGAAGAAGCGTTAGAGCAGTATCATTTTATTAAAGCAAATAGTCGGAGAAACAAATGAAACTTACAACAGAGCAAAAAGAAAAAATTGTTAAAGCTAGAACAAAAGTAGAAGAGTTGCAGAACATGGCTGATGCGGTATACACAAAGCTTGTAGAAGATATAGGCTTCGATAAATACCACACACACGGGATTAATGATCTAGACTCGTTCAGAGCGAGTGCTTCAAATCCTGCTGACTGGCTATTTGACATCGTACATAACGGCGCACTATATCCTGAATGTGAAAACACACTGGATAAGCTAGATGAGGTAATTGAAAAATATCACGAGCTAGGAGGCGAGCATGGGGATGTTTGACAATGTCGTATGTAAAGCAGCGCTTCCTGCAACTGAAGAGCTAGAGAGCTTGAATATTGCCTGGGACAAAGAAATATTCCAGACAAAATCTCTGGATAGCTCGTTGGATACTTACACTATTACCGAGCTCGGTGAGCTGGTTGTTACGGTGGTGGAGAATGAATATGTGCTCTACACAGAAGCAGAGATTGCAAATATAAAACCCAAGCCTTGGAATGTCTACAAGGAAGTTATCGAGAAAAATAGATACGATAAACGTGTAGACTATCACGGCGTAATCACATTCTATACAAGCTTTGAATACACTGAGAAAGAGGACATGTGGGTCGAGTTTGCTGCATACTTTATATACGGCAAACTCGATAAAATTGAGTTAGTTAAAAGCGACCCTTTAAAATTGAATAGTTTCACAACACGAAAAAATGAATCCTTTGAACTTTGACGACCTGAAATCTCAAGGCTTTGTTGTTAGAGAAAGAATAGTAGCTGGAGAGACATGCTATCTGGTATTCCCCAGCGGCCTGGGAGTGAAGTGGACAAAAGACAATCTGATATACAGAAGCAGTATCTGGACAGCTGATGGTCGCCCAGTGTCCCTGGGCTTCAAGAAGTTCTTTAACTATGGAGAAGCAAATCACATTGTTCCTGACTTCACAGACGAGCAGATAAAAGATCACACAGCGATACCTATAGAAAAGATTGATGGGTCTTGTCTGATAGTTTCTAAGTTTGGTGGTATTGCTCATGGTGAGCTGATCGTACGCACCAGAGGTACTTTTGATGCAACTGAACATGACGCTACTGCCCATGAAATAGCGTATTTCAAAGAGAAATACCCAAAAGTATTCAGCAACTATCCTTACCTGGATAATTGCGCCTACTCATACATATATGAGTGGACTACCAGGAATAACCCGATCGTGGTAGATTATGGAGCTGAACCTAAGTTGAAGCTGATTGGCGTCATAGAGCATGAAAATTACTCTTATGTTCCGCAAGTATACCTGCCTGAAATAGCGATGGATCTTGGCGTGAGCACAGCCGATCACCTCAAGTTTCCATCATTCAACTCTCTGCAGGTATCGCTTGTGGATATGCGAAAAGCTGAGGGTTATTGTGTATATTATAATAACGGCCAAGACATCAAGAAGATCAAATGCTCCTGGTATCTAGCCGCTCACAAGTTCAGAAGTCAGTGTACACTAAATCATGTGCTTGATCTGTACCTGGCCAGTATTGAAAAAGAGGCGAAGTCTGCAGAGAGCTTTATCAAAGAACTAGAGTCCAGCTTCGACTTTGAGTGTGCTCCTCAAGCTAAAGAATATGCTTATAGAGTATGTGACGCATACGCAAAGACCTCAGAAGAGTTACTTAAGATAAACAGGTTTGTATCTTCTCTGGATGCAGATACTCGAGAAGGAAGAAAACATGCTGCCGAAGTTATTCAAGAAGCCTACAGTAAACAAGGCAGAACGCAGTATGCTTTCACTATACTGAACAATCAAATGCTGACAGACCGACAACTTAAAAACTTAATAGAACAATATCTATGACACGAGAACAACTAGGCGTATGTGACGCCGTGGCGAAGCATTTTAAAATAACTAAAGCTAAAGTAAGAGCCCAAGCGGAGCTGTACCTCGAGCAGAACGGTCAGTCGCCTGTGCTAGAGATAGCCGGACCAGACTCGGAGCTTTTCCTAGGTACATCAAAAAACAGCCTTGTCTTGGGTAAAATGATGTTTTTTAAATATCTGGAAAGAACAGACTTGTACAGCGATCTGGTGAACATGTTCGGTAATTACGCGCCTGAGGCTGTCGCGTTCTATTCTGGCGGTGCATTGCTTGTGGTTTATCAGGCTGAAGAGTATTCCGGTAGTGGTGGTGTGTTTGTACGAAAAGAGAATGCTCGGTCGGGCTACGCTATAGAACCAATTGCGCACTACCTCCAACAAAACTATCCAATATATCTAGAAGAATGAGCCGATTAAAACTGTCAGAGCTCGCAAATCCTTGTGAGTTCGTTATTTCGTTGATTAGAGAAAATCTGAATAATCCAGATGACCTTAGCAAGATAATGCTTGCTGTTGAAAGCTTGCTCGAAAGCTATGAAGATGAGAAGTTTTCACCTACACTAAAACAGCTTCAAGCGCAGGCAGATTAACTAGCTTAAATTTGGTATAATATATTGAGATGTTTAGAGCCCTCAAGGGATCACCTATGGTTGGTGATCCCTTTTTTATTCCTCTAAACGCAAAGAAACAAAAAAGATATGAACAGAATAATGATCCCTCAAGAATTGGAACAGGCAATCTCGACTCCCACAGCAGCTATTACAGCTGCAACACAGGAATATAAAAAGCAGCAACAAGTAATTGATGCCTCTTGGTTGGTTAGTGCGGTGGAGGCTTCGGCTAGGTATGTCGATCAGAATGGTAGACAGCTGCATAAGCATCTGTTCACCCACGCATTCAACCGGCCAATGGTGTACATTGCAGATGAGAGAAACAAGTACATAACAACAACGGATGAATTGATCACGCTATGTAGTCAAATTCAGGATGTCTACCCTGAGAAAACCTACATGGGAGCAGATCATGCAGAAGTGCATGTGTTGAAATGTCGTTTGCCTAAGGCATATACGGCAAGAGTGCCTTATGTGAAACTGCGTCACGTCCCGAGTAGGTTCTCTGTTAATGATGGCGTTGTAGTGAAACCTCTTCCTCCCAAAAATGGCGGAGAGGTTACATGGGTAACACTTTGCAGAAAATTGCTACCCATCTACTCTAACAGAGAATTGTTTGAGTTTAGCCAGAGTGAGATCACTGCAGCATATCACTACATCACACTCAAAATCCGGAAAGAGAATCATTCTCTTAAAACATGGTTTCCAGGTGTAGACGTAAATTGTGGTGTGTGCTCTGACAGGGGCGACGAGTTCGTCCTGGTCGGTCCTCATTTCGAAAGAAAAGAGTTTACTCAGTCAAAAACAACGTTAACCCTTGGAGATCTTTAATATGCTAAGAAAAAAAGTATTAATAATACTCACAGCATCACTGGGAGCGCTAGGCGCATACCAGTTGGTGAGTGGTAGTGTACCTGTTGGTGTGCTATACACAGCAATAACTACACTACTGCTGTCTGCTGCGTCCGTTGGGGGGTTGATTCAGTACACTTCCAGGGAGATGCAGGACTTCAGGGAAGTGTACAGGGAGAAAGCCAAGATGGCTAAATCCAGAGAAGAAGCACTTACGGAAGCGTTGATTCTCAAAGAGAAAGAAATATTGATACTACAGGCTAATCTGAATGAGACATCAAAAGGAAAAGCGAGTGAAACCCGCGCGGGAGGCATCAGTATTAATAGCTTGTGCGACGAATAGCGATCTAGGTTCGACTGTGTTGGCTGCCCGCGCCGCGAAGGAAGTCTTTGATGAGTACAATCATAACAAAGATTTTTACGCGGATATGTGGGCGTTCAATTTCAACAGTATACGCTCTTCCAAAGAGTATAGAACTATATGCTTCGGTGATGTGCCACCCAATGAAAGGGAACAAATAAGAAGGTTATATAAAGATAAATTTAGTGACAAAAGTACTGCAGAAATATACGACGCTCTCGGAACAGAGAGCACATACGTATGTAAGTATTCCCCTATTGAAGCGAAATGGGTTTACATGTACTTGCAAAAACATAGGACATGGGAGTATTCAGAAAAAAACACAGTTTCTTCTGAAGAAATATGTCGCCGGCTCAACGATAAAGAATTAAGGGAATACCTGTTGTTGTTCTAACATAAAATATTATAAAAAAAGGAAGATCCTTCGGGGTTTTCCTTTTTTTTAGATATCAGCAATGCTATAATAAGTTATATGGAAGAAAATAACGGTAATCACCACGGTTTCATGATCCCGGAAAGTTTTTTAACACAGCTTTCTGAATATACCAGAGGCTATGTATTACTGGTGTGTAACGAAAAAGGAGAACTATATGCTCACGAAGCGTTTGACAACCCTGTTATTAAACTGGGACTTATTAACTTTGGCGGACTCCATATATCTGCAGCTATAAAGCATATGCAGAACATGGCTCTGAAAGAAGAGCAAGAGAACTATGGTGGTGAAGAAGGCGATGGAGAAGCGGAGATCTAGAGGCAGCTTTCTACAAGCTTAGCTTCACGCTCTCTTCTACCTATAAGCCCATTACCCTTTTCCCAAAGGCGTTTCATGCTTCTTATCTGATTGGCAATATCTTTATATTTTTTATCAGTTACTAGCTCTTTTATAGCTACCATCTCTCGTCTGGTGGGACCACGCATACTCATACCTCTGTTGAATACTAGAGAGACCAGTGCTGTCTGTGCTCCACTACAAAGCTTCTCTACACCAGGGAAAGCTCTTACAGTGTATCTTACAAACTTGGGAAGGATATACATCTCAAATACTTGTAATGATTCTTCCCATGTGAACGTTATACCTTTCAGTTTCTTGGTATAGGCCTCGGCTATGAGTCCTTTTTTGCCCCTACCATTCTGAATAAGGTCGAGCTCATGTTCGGTGGTTAATGACTTGAAGATAGCGTCCACTTCTTCTTTCGAGTAGTAGCCTATGTCTATACCCACCATCGCTGTAGGTCCACTCATACCCTTGGGCCAGATAAAAGTACTCTTGTATACTTTCTCGTAATATTCTTTACCACCAGTCTCCTGCTCAACTATGAAATCTATTCCTTCTTGCTCAAATTTCATATTATTCCTCTTCTTCGTGTAACTCGTAGTCGTCCTCTTTATCATTACCGACAATCTTTTGAGTGATGTCTACTGTTTGAATTGTTTGCTGTACAGATGCGCTGCTAGTGCTATTGTACTTAAGATCTACAACAGCCTGTCCCCCAATATAGACAGCCATAATGGTTGCAAATACCTCAATTGATTTTGCGAACATTGTAGAGAACGGGACAATAAGCTCTGGTGTTTTGCTCATAGAAAACAGTACAGCTATACTAGAGGCATAGAATACTCCAAGAATGATAAAGCCTGAGAAAGTAATAAAAAACTTCTTAGAAGCTAGATGATTCATGTTTTCCATCTCTTGCTTTTGCTCAGGAGGAGTACCAGGAGGAGCTACACCATTTTGAAGAAAAGATGCAGCTGTCTTTGCGATATTTGCTAATTTACTAAACATACCTTAGAAAAATAAATTTACCCCCATGTAGCCGACCCCGAAAGCTGCGACAGGTCCTACGAAACGCAGCATGAACGCCCATGGCCCAGCCACAACAGTGAGTATTGTAGCTATTGTATTTGCTCCAAAATGAAGATATAGGAAAGTGAAAACGAGCCCCACGATATAACCAAGTAACGATTTAACTCTATGATATCTGACTAGAGTGGATTTGCTGTTCTCTTTTTCAAGATCTACCTTTGCTTGCGCTTTAGCTACATCGTTTGTTTTGACGACAAGCTGCGCATAGTAAGCATTCTTTTGTTTCTCTTGCTCGTTACCCCAGTTTTCCATGTTCTGCAGTTTAACATCTATGTCAGCTTTATCCTGTCTAAGCTGAGCTGTTTCGTTTTTAGCTGAAGACAATGAGGCATCAAGAGCGCCTATCTCAAAGGCTAGCTTATGCTTGAGCTGTGAGTTAAAAGATTTGCATTCTCCTGTTGCTAGTGCAGCGTGACAACTCAAAATCAGTAATAGAATAGATAGATTTCGCATAGGCTACTCAGGTATAGAGTTGATGAGTATCTTGATTCGTTCTATTTGAGAAGACGCCTTTTTAAGGGCAGTGTCTAGCTCGTTGATATTATTACCGAGCGAACTTGTGTCGCTAGATGGAGGAGGCACAGAAATTGGTGCGCCCAGAGACTGAGCTTTATCTTTAGCGCAAGACGAAAGCAATAGTCCTAGTATAATAAATATTAACTTAGAGCCCAATTTCATATGTGTACTCTAGCAGTTGCGTTGACTGTTGTCCAGCCTGAACCCCCCCCCTCCATTATAAGTGGTTATTGTGGGATAATACTTTGAATCCGGTATTCATAGCATGTAGCTATGCCGGAAAACCATTAACTAACCAGTAAATATGGAAACTATCTATTTTGAGGTGCAGACCCTGGATAATTGGAACGGATGGGAGACCGTCCGTTCTTTTCTGATGTTGGAAAGCGGGCTGGATTACATCCAGCAGCTTAGAATGCAAAGTCGGCAAGAAAAAACAATTAAGCAGTACCGGATAATAAAAACAACGATCTCGCAAGAGGTTGTTGATTAACCGCCGAAGTACATGCTAGGTTTTTTCGATTACAGTTTAATCAGCTATAGCAAACCTCGAGGCGGCGAGAGAGGCTATAGTATGATCTGTAATCATGAAAAGTGACCGAATGGTCCACCTAGCTAAAGGCGAACAAGATGCGCCTCAAACCCGGATTAAGGCTGTGCCCAGGGTGAAAATCTTCAACCTATGAATTATAGGCAATGGAGTAAAAGCGTTAACAGCGCTTTTTTTAGCCGTCAGCTATTTCAACAAAGCTCTAGGGTTGTTCGCATCAGCCTGCCTATCCATCCTGGCTAACAACCTGCCCACATCAGCCTTCAGGGACTCTTGCTGTGTGTGCTGCGCTGATACATACCACGCAGCAAAAGCGACCTGACCTACGATCCCCATGAAAGAACCAAGTATAACCCTTTTCAAGAAATCTTTCGTACCCACATAATCGTCAGCGGCTTTTTTGACAGTCTGCACATCTGAGGATAATTTAGATACTTCCTTTGTCAGATTATCAAGAGTACCTCTTAACCCGTTCCTACCGTCAACACCGATACTGATATGTTTGGCATCCCTGGCCATTTCTCGGATCTCGGAAATAGTCTTTTCTAATGACTTTAAATGATCTTTTGTGTCGGCGGCGGATTCTTCTAGCTTGGTAATCTCAACATCTGTGAGTTTTTTCTGGCCCTGGAGTTCAGTAATCGACGTAATCACTTCTTGTTGAAAGTGAGTTACATTGGCTGGGTTGAAATCATTGGCTCCTCCAGAGGCAGAAAAAGAATTATCAAGCATATAAAAATAATAAAGTATAAATGTGTTTTGCCGCCATTACATACCTTTATTATATAAAAAACTAAGGTTCTTGTCGCTTTATAATTTCTATTTTTTCTTCTGGGTCGACTTGCTCTTCGTTAGACACGTAGTAATTCAGTTCTTTTTCATTATAGCTCGCAGTGTCTTCCTCATCTTCTTTTATTTCTGCACTATCAGCTACCTGGGCTTCTTTTTTGCTGCCCCTGAAAACAGATCTAACGGAGTCATTATAGACTTTGTCAACAATAAGCAGCTGGCTAGTGCCGGCCTCGCCAAGATAAATACCCTTTCTAGGTACTTCAAAAGCATGTTCAACACACGTCCACCTACTCCCTGGAACACCCAGAGAGATAAGTGCTTCGACTCTTTCGTGAGGTATATCCTTACCACTGACTACACATTTATGTCTTTTTTTAGCCATATTTGTTACTGCTGAGGTTGCTGCGCCGCTTGTTGTTTAGCCCCTGACAAGCCTTGAGACCTAGACTGCGAGGTCATCTGCTCAAGCTGCGATTTAACTAACGCATATAGATCCTGGTCTTGTCCTTTAATTTGCTGCAACTGAGATCTTCTCTGTGCTCCGTCCTGCGGGAACAACTGTTGGGCGATTTGCTGCGCTTTTTCCAAAGTGTCCTGAGGAGTGCCGCCACCCCCACCTCCTCCAGCTGGAGCTTGTCCGCCTCCGCCTGGTTGTCCTCCTGCCCCCTGCTGCTGTTGACCCTGTAGCAGCTGCATGACATTTTGCTGGGTAGACTGAGCAAGCTGATCTTTTTCCTGCTCTTCCATTTCAATCTCTTTCGTAATGCGGTCTTCCTGCTTTTTCTTACGAATCTGATCTTCGTAATCGAAGTTGTAGAGTTTGAGCAATTCAGACCTGGCAATAGCGTTAGCAGAAACTAACTGGCTAATGACAGACTTACGGTCCATGTCGTCAGAGAACGTGATAGGTATAAGTGATATCTTTGCTTTAGGTAGACCCATGATATTACCTATAACCATACCAAGATGAGCTAAAAGCCTATTATAGTTTGCTGGGATTACTCCCCAAGCATTTTCAAACATACGAAGCATAGGTCCTGCTGCTTGTGTCTGCTGCAGGCTCATCTGAAACATCTCTACTGGGATATCGAGAGCGTTAAGGATAGCGTTCTTCGCATGCTCCATCATCTCTACAGGAGCAAGCTTTGTACCTTCACCACCCAATTGCTGATAGTTTAACGGGAAAGGGAATTTATGGTATGCTCCAGGATCGCGTCTGTGCTCATCGATCATATCGTCCACAGCACCTGTCCATACAGCACCATTCTGGTTAAGCATTGGATTGGCTGCTGGGTTCGAGCCGTCGCCCATAGTAATAACCCTAAACGGAGCAATGTCTTCAAAACAGATAACCTCATTATACCTTTTCAAGGTCTGAAGCATAAACAAGTCTTCGAACAAAAACATACTGGGAGGTATAGCTTTGCCGTCTGTACGTATGGTACTAGGTGTATCTAGTTTAAGATGCACAAAGTTCTTTGTGTTGAACGCCAGCATTGTCTTATTATTTACGCAGTCAAAAATAACCTGCGGTGTTTTCTTGCTGTAGAACTTGTTATTCTTTGTGGTGACTTTTTTGGCATATTGCTGAGGGATGTCCCAGAAATATTCTGCCTCGCCTGTAGTGTCTTCGTAGCGAATCTTTATTTCTTTAGCTGGCCAATGCACGACATGGATCTTATCTATATCTGTTGAAGGTTTGTCGTTAATTTTGTGCTCTCCCTTGTAGCCGCACTTTAAACAAGTCATAGTGTACTTACACTTATGAAACTCGTAGTTCTGCAGCTTATCAATATTGGTAGTCTTGTTACAGCTGGGGCAAGCTAGATACCGGTGAAAGCCTTGGTTTACAGTGATGAATTCGTTACCGTAGGCCAGCAAGTTTAAACCAGCCTTCGAGCAGATCTTCTTCCACTGAAGCTCGTCCAAGACCTCCTGATATTTGTTTTTAGCTTCCTCATCATCGCATTCGATAGTTACAGAAGTAATAAAGTAGTTAGCTATACGGTTTAAAGCCTGCTTATAAAATCCGTTTCTATACAGGAAATGCTCAGCCCATAAAAGCATCCCTTCAATATTCATCGGCAAATATTGAAGAGGTATATTATAGAATGGATTGGAGTAGCGGTCTCTTCCATTGTCGCCTACTTTAAAGTAGGATTGAGGGTCGTCAGGTGTGGTCATGATTATTCTTCTGGCTGTAAATTGTTAATAGTGTCAGGCTTCTTAAGCTTATCTTTGTTTTCCTCGTCGGCTACGGCATAACCTTCTAGATCGTAGTAGGCTGCTTTTTTAGCGTTGTCGAAGTCGCTTTGAGACTTCTCTGTAAGCATTCCGTTCTTTTCCATTGCGTTATTCCTGATTGTCCGCTGGTACTTTAAATAAAACCATAAGTTTTTTATTATTATCTGGCGAGTCAAAAGTGACTCCAGGGTAATACACCTCAAATTTCTGCTTGCCTGGAGTATGAAGCAGCAGCATTTCTCCCACCTTGGGTTCAAACACAACAGCATCTTCATCTGAAAAGATGAGCAGGAAAGCTAGCTCGTGCTCGACGAGGTCTTCTACCTTGGCTTTTATTTTGCCGAAATCGTTTTCGAATTGTACTGAAATTAGCTCTTTCATACTGGGTTCGTATTGTTCTGGGGCACTATTTACTCTTGCAAAACTCTCATTAACATAGTCCTCAAATGAAGTGTCAGCTTTTATAGGTTTCTTGGGTTGTTTCTTTTTAGCTTGTTTTTTACCCAGAGATTCGCTGACTTTCAAGGGTGTACCTCCACTACGGATAGCTAGTTTTGCTATATCTAGCTGGCGAGCCATAAGATCTTTTTCACTACCGTACACAGAAACGCCATCTGACAGTATTTTTGCTCCATTAGCTGAGTATACGGATTTTGCTGGATCCGTGCTCCCGATGACTATGTCTCCTGTTCTGTAAATGCTTGAGTCGTTGTTTGCCATATTTATTGTTTGTTTTTTTGATTTGGGTTACTGTATGATACTACTACCCTATAGCAACCAAATTATTGTAAAAAATGCCAAAAACTATCCAACTCATCAAAAGAAGCTCTGTGGAGGTACCAGAAATTTATTCTATCAAGCTGGCAGTGGAGGCTGTGAACGCTCAAGATATGTCTCCCAAAATATTCATCAAGCAAAGAATTAGAAATTTTGCGAGAGACAGATTTGACGACATTTTTGTAGCTGTGTGTACACCTACACAACTCGAAGACTTTCCTGAGGACGCTCCTAGGGAAGATAGCTCCTATTTCAGAACCGATAGTATTGAGCTGGTGGGAAGAACTGCGGAGATGGTGCAAGAAGTTTTTAATTCTTTGCTTTACGAAGTTAAAAAGCTTGTTGTAGATTTGAACGACATGGACAAGTTGGATGTTGCGCAGAACTATTTGATAACGCCTGACGAGACAGTAGTTTTCTAGAAAATTACTATGATAATCAGGATCAAAGGGTTCAATACAAGTACAACCAACAGAAAATGCGTACAATTTTAAAAACAAGCTAAAATTGTACATGTGTTGTTCAAGTTGTAAGTAAGTTGGTCTTATAATGTTATGCAAAAAATCAGAAAAAATCCCGCAATTCTGCAAAATAAAAAAAATGTTTCTGCCTCTCTGCTAGATGAGTGCTTGAAATTGAAAAGGCAAAAAAAGGGTGTAGCTGCCTACCTAAAAAGTCAGGGCTACTCGTATGAGGAAATCGGAAAAATCAAAGAAAAGCTCAATACTTGTGAAGGAACATCAAAAGTGTATGTGCACGTGTCTCCTGATCTGCACGAAGAAGATGAAGAAAGCACTATCGACTGGGCGGGTAGCTTGAAATTTACAGATAAATACACATACAACAAACAAGATGATAAGTATGTGATGTATTTGAAGGCAGCCAACGGTAATATTGTGCTTACCGGTGACGTCGTCAGGGGAATTAAAGAGAATTATTCCAACTGGTATGGAGAGGAACACTCTATCAGTCAGGTGTGCCGTAACTATAGAATTCCGCGTAACTATCTGGTCGAAATTCTGAAGGTTTTGGAGATCACTCATGATTCCGAACCTATTACAAACGAACAACTTAACGAAAAAGGTGTTACAGAGATCACTAACGACCTAATTCAGAAGAAAAAGTTCCAGCTCTATCAAGCTTTTCAGAAGAAAAGCTGGCAGGAAACAGAAGAAGCTGCAGCGAAATGGTTCAAGCTAGAGGAAGGTGTGTATAATCCATTCACAAATTTCATCAACTCTTGGACTCCACCAAATTACTCACCAGTAATGTATAGTGGTCCTACCCAAAAACAAGATAGCTTAAAATCTCTTGTAGTTGGTTTATCAGATGTTCACTTTGGAGCGAAGTCTAGTCAGAAAAGCTCCTACCGTGGTAAGGGTTACAGCTCAGAAGAAGCAGAAAAATGTATTAAAAAATATGCGCAAGAAATTGAAACGATCGTTAAAGACAGAAACTATGGCCTTGGTGAATGTGTTCTTGCTTCCTTGGGCGATATTTTGCACACCACTGGAGCAGGGTTCACCACTAAGGGAACTATGCTTGTACACGATTGCATCAAGGAAGAACAGTTCGCTGTCGCCTTCGACAGCATTGTATACCTCATCAACACGCTTCTTTCGCTCTTTGAAAAAGTCAAAGTCAAAAGCGTAAAAGGTAACCATAACGACTTTGGAGACTGGGTTCTTTTTAAAGCTCTAGAAGGTTACTACAGACAAGAGAAACGTATCGAGTTTGAAGTGTTTCAAACAGACCACGGACTATTCAAGATCTACAGCACTCTCTTTATCGCATCGCATGGTTATAGTGCAGAGTATAAAGGAAGAATTCCTACAACAGGCAAAGCCAGGGAAAGCTATATTGCAAACCTATTTCTGAGTAAGCCTGAAGCACTAATAGGAGTTAATCAAAAGATTCTCATTACAGCTGACCAGCATCATTTAGAGATGCGTGAATATGCTGAGTTTGAGCACTACATGCTTAGTACTACCGTAGCAGGAGATAAACATAGTGAGTCTATGGGTATGAATAACCGCGCAAGGCAGAGCTGCTTTGTTGTCGATACTCAAGGAATCAAAGAAATTGTTTACTGCTATGGAGGAAAATGATTTCTACCCTGGTGACGAAAACAGCTATACCGAAAGCGATCTAATGCAGGCAGCTGCCTCTGATAGAATAGATTTTGCTAACTTGACTGAAGGGCTCCTCGTCAACTATCCGTACTACGCTACTGACGACATAGCTCCTACTATGTATAACCCCTCGGTAATTTCTTTTCCAGTTGTAGCGGCCATGGAAGATAAGGTGGCTGAACTCACAAGAGAAGTAAACATTATCAAGTACGAGCTTGAAGAACTGAAAAACAATCTGCTAAGGTCAAAAGAAGCTCTAACAAACCAAGAGCATAGAAAGTTAACTGTAGTATGAAACTTAAATTCGTTTGTTCGTTAGCGCTTGTCTTTCTATCCTCTAGCTCAACAAAAGCAGGTTTAAAAGCAGAAGATCAATTGCCGGGGTTTAGATTGCAACTTGAAGAAGAAACATATCTGACATCTAAATCAGGTGTAGCTAGTCCTGAGCAAGTGAGTAAAGCTCAGCTGGGTAGAACTGTGCGGATATATAGAACTGATGGCTTCTGCTATACTGGAGTAGTTACAGAGATACAAGAGTCTGAGGGAGTATTCAAGATTTACGGCAAAATCAACAATGTAAAGAATACCCAGTTTGGTTTTGTACTGGCTGCTGGTGGAATATTTGCTGGCGCTGTATTAGAAACTGACGAAGATAAAGCCTATGTGTTGGAATTGAGCCCTGAACACAAAGGGTATGTGCTTATGTTTACGTCAAAATATCGCAAGCCTGCTGCTTAATATTATTGAGGTTTTATTGGTATAATATATTGAAGACAGAGTGTTAAGCTCTCAGCTCTAAAGATGGGGTCGTAGCTCAATGGTCAGAGCAGGGGACTCATAATCCCTTGGTTGGGGGTTCGAATCCCTCCGGCCCTACCTTTAGAGCTGAGAGTTCTTTGTCATAACAACCAACCAATAAAACAATGCAAGAACTAGTAGAAAAACTGAAAAAAGAAGCTGCTTCAGTGGCAGCAAAATTGTCCTCCCTGAACCGGGCGGAAAAACTCAACGAAGAGTTGCAGGATAATATCTCGAGTCTTGCAGGCCTCGAGAAATATTACTCGGAATATCGGACGGAGCTTCTAAACAGCAAAGCTCAGTTAGAAAAAGAGCTAGTAGAAATACTGGAGGTAACTGCCACCTCCGAAGAGAAGCTAAACTGTCTAGGTAGTCGAGTGTCTACTAAATCACAGACGGAAAGAAAGTTTGATTTCCAAGTGTTAGAGGTAACAGGCAAACGTGATGGTTATTACATCAAACCAAAATGGTACCAGATTGATATGTTACTCATGGCCCGCAGGTTCGCCATGAGCCTTGAGCAGGCAAACGTATGGGTTGCCGAAGCTTGTATTGAAGGGCGGACCCTTTACACAGGAAAACGTAAAAGGGTGAAACTAAATCACCCTGATGCTATGTTCCGCTAGAAGTTAGTTTGGCTAGGTGGTGAAATGGCAGACACAACGGACTTAAAATCCGTTGAGGAGTAATCCTCGTGTGGGTTCGAGTCCCACCCTAGCTACTTTTTTAAAACAAATGAAAGCATTAATTGTCAGTATAATCGCGGCAGCCACAACAGTCAGTGCAATGTTGTGGTTTAAAACAACAGAACAACCAAAGACATACTACAGTACAACTATGGCTGTAGAAATGACTCCTCCTGAAGTAAAAGCGCAGGAACACTGTGTAAAGTGTGAGTACGGTGCAATGCTGCCTGACCCGGAAACAAACAAGATCAGATGCACTTACTGTGGGAAAGGTAAATAATATGAATATGAATCTATTGCTATTTTTGATGTTCTTGGCTCTCACCATTTTCGATGGTATTGTATTGGGGTTCGCTCCATGCGGTACCGTTGAAAAATATATATTTGCAGCTCTTGCGCTTTCGAGTGTTAAGGGTATGCTGCTAGCTATCGACTGTCCGTTCGACTAGGTTTTATGCGCCCATAGCTTAAGGGATAAAGCAGCGGCTTTCTAAGCCGCTAATCCAGGTTCGAGTCCTGGTGGGCGCACACCTTTAAAACTAAACACCAAAAAAAAATTATTTTTAGATATCAACTATGAAAACACTGTTTGCGATAATGTTTATGGCGGCTATGGCTTTCGCCATCACAATCAATATATCCCCTAAAGAGCAAGTTACTCTTCGCGAAAAAGAAGAACACTATGAGGTAGAACCTAAGTTCACACACTGCCATGTGTGCAAAATAGGTGTATTATCATACCATAACGATGGGGTAATAAGATGCTCTCATTGCGGTAATATAAAAGCCCTTGAGTAGCTTTTTTCTTTGCCTATGCTGTAAAACCTGTATAATTACAACATGGACAACAATACTGTAAATAATTTTAAAACTGGGTTTATTAAAAAAGCGCGGCAAAGGGGCTTATCTCCTATAGAAGCAGATAAAATCTGGAAAGTCGCAGCTATCAACCCTGAAGCAATGGAAAATTTGCTGAAAGGTTTGCGTAGAGGCACAGCTGCCACAGGCGGAATTCTGGGTAGTGCTGCAGGAGGTCTCGGTGGAGCTGCTACAGGGCTAATAGCTCCAGGTACTCATCAAGATGCTGCAGGTAATGAAGTATCTAATTCTAGATTAGAGTCCATGTTAACTAGAGGTCTCGGTGGAGCGGCAGCGGGCGGAGCTATTGGAGCTGGAGCTGGCGCAGGATACGCTCACCTTAAACTGCGCCCACGAATGAAAGATCTTGCGAATAAAAGTGAGTTTGCCCACAACGCTATAAATTCACTAAATTCCAAAGATCATAATATGGAAGACGGCTTAAATATGCTCCGTCTTCTGCATGCAAAAAACCAGTTCGGCGCGCGCTCACCACAATATGGAGAAGTTATACAAGAGCCTGGTATTAAAAAGTTGACGGACTTGATTAGGGGCACAAACGATAAAGCTGCTTATGGGCAAGCTTTGAACATTCCAAATCAAGGAAGTTCTTTGGTTCCTCAGGCTATTGGAGAAATTAAAGCAAAAATACAGACACTCAAACGATTAAATGGACAGGCCGCACCTGATCCCACAAAGGCAATATCTATGCCACAAAAAGAACAGGGCATGACTTCGGTGTACAACCTACCCAAAAAGAAATAGCTGCAATTAAATATGCTTAACTGACCCACATATCGTAACTGGTGTGTGGGTCTTTTTTTTAGCCCTCTGACCCCCCCCTTGTAGATCTAGAATATAGCTGTTATAATTATTTGATTAGAAAGGTAATTAACTTATGAAAAAGACAATCGCAGCGTTGGTAATAGGGTTAATCGGGTTTTTAATAGTAGGTAACAACAAAAAGCTCATAAATACAGATATCGCAGTGTCATCTACAACTGCAGCAGCCGAGCTCATACGGTTCGATGAAGGAAAAAAAGAGTTAACTTTCTCGATCTCTGGGCAAGAGATCGTCGGAAAAGTAAACTACGTTGCAAAACGCATAGAAGGAGAAAAACCAAATGGCTGGCATTTGGGTGGAGAGTTCCATGGCGGAACTTTTGTGTTCTCTTTAAGAGGAGATCAAGCAGAAGGGATGGTAATGCTGCCTGAAGAAGGATTGGTGTGGGTGCTGGAAAACTCACTCAAATTCGCTCCAGCATGGAGGTTGCGCAAGTTGGCTGAAGTAGCTTGTGCAGAAATGCCAGTTGTTAAACCCGAAGGGGCTGGAGCAGCTGCCGTAGCAACTGTGTCTACAGTCACAACTCAGGCTATGGTACCAATGATGAATAGCAAAGTTGGTGCGAAGAGCACCATCCTGTTAGATTTCGTTGGTGGTAACATCCAGGATCCGGTATGGAATGGAGGGAGAGCCTTTGTGGCTGCTCCTGCCAATTTCACATTAGATCAGCTCAAACAGGCATATGATGTCGTGGCAGAGCGCTACGCTGCCTTCGACGTTAATGTTACCACAGACTACAGCATGTACTATGCTGCTCCAGTAAAACGGAGAATGCGGGCGATTTTCACCACCACTGATTTCATCAGTGGATATGGTGGATATGCCTATATTGGTAGCTGGAGAGCCTCTGGGTCTGGGTGCTATTCTTCCACTGTTCCTTGCTTCGTGTTCGTGCACAGCACGGGCAACGCAAAGAATAGTGGTGAATGTGCTGCTCATGAAGTGGGACATACCTTAGGGTTGAACCACGACGGTAAGACTGGTGCAGGTGCAACTGTGTACTATTCAGGTCAGGGTAACTGGGCTCCTGTAATGGGAACCAGCTACAGCAAACCTATAGTTCAGTGGAGTAAAGGTGACTATGCTTTTGCAAACAATAGAGAGGACGATATTAATGCTATCGCTCTCAACATTGGTGCAGGAACTAGTGGCTTCTGCTATAGCTCGGTGAATAACGTAGCTAGTCCTGTTGTATTGAGCGGCTCATTAGCTGGAGTAATCAGCAATAGCAGCATGAGCAGTTATTACACTGTAAATGTTGCTAATAGCGGTTCTTTGACGGTTAGCGTTAATGTTACCATCTATGGTGGGCTTAACAGCGCTGTCGAAGTCAGCTGCAATGGGGTTGTGCTAGGTAAAAGCAATCTCACCAATAGCCTCAATAGCAACCTAACTCTGCCAGTCAAACCTGGCGTGTATCTGGTCCGTGTCAGCGGAGAAGGTGAAGGTGATCCATTGACTACTGGCTACAGTAGCTATGGAAGCGTGGGCAGTTATATTGTTTCAGGCACTCTGAAATAGCTTATAACACCAAAAAAGACTCATATACCTTAGTTGGTGTGTGGGTCTTTTTTTTAGCTGTCAGATACAAATAGTTTCTTGTACAATGAAAACAGAAACAACCAGAGTTGTTAAAACTTTATTAGAATAATATTTAATTATATTACCGCACGCCAAAACATATCAACATATCATGATACTCTAATATGTCCCTGTACAAGCATCTCAAAAAAGAAAAAATATTCACGGCATTAGCTAAAATGGCTGCTGCTAAAGATCAGCCTTTTGTGGCACCAGAGATAGGGGCATTACCTGACCTTGAGAATAATAAAACAAAGGAAATAACCAAGCCTCTCACCGAGCCAGAAGAGCTGGAACCGGCTAAACCTATCAGCCTACCAGTATCCAATAAGTCTATGACTAGCAATCAGAGTCATAGTGTGTCACGAAAACCAGGAGAGGTATCAGCTCCGCAGAAACAGCAGCACTTTACACCTATACCGAATAACAGACTAGCTGATCCTATGAGCAAGATGGCTAGGAATACAGGAATAGTGGATATTGATGGTAACACTTATATTAACGGCGAGGACGTTGAGCTGTTGGGTAAACTAGGTTTCGTGGTAGAGAATTATTGTAAACTAGAGAAAACAAGTGAGGTGTTGGATCTATATAGCTATATAGAGAAGGTTGCAGGTGTGCCTAAAAGTGTAGCAAAGGCTGTAGACAAGGGTGAAGCTTTCAGTGGTTCGTTTCTAGAGGATATGGAATATAGTGTTCCAAAGGGATATGAGATCAAAGGTGATCTGTGTTGCCCTAAGGAGAAGAAGGCTGAAGAAAATCCTCCGGAGCTATCTTCAAGTAATCAATTTATTACACATCACAGTCCAATAAATATGCCAACAGAAATTTTGGCGCAACAAACTAATAGGCCTAGTGGTTGGAATGTGGCCAAAGATACTTTAAACATAAATGATACTGCTCCAATTGCGGCCTCGGGGTTAAGAAAATTTGTAGGCAACGCTGCAAATTTAGGAACTAGACTAACAAATAAACTTAATAAGTTTGTACCTGGAGTTGGGATAGCTGTCGGAGAAGCTAATACACAGCAACGGCTAGCTCAAAATGTCCCAGACACTACAGGGGCAGCGATAGATAGGTTTGGCGGCGTTGCTGGGGCTGTACCACTAGTCGGGACGGCTTTATCTTTAGGTGCCACAGCTGTTAATACAGGACGGGATTTCTATAATAGCTTGGCTAAAACTCCTGGCGCTCCATACCTGCCTCAGGACAAAAATCCGGCGATTAAAACAAATATAGCTCCCTTACAACAGCCGCCAACACAAACACCTAATGCGTTATTAGCCAAAAGCGGTGCAGCCGTTACTTTGTACGATAAATTAAAAGATATTTTAAATAAGGAATCTAATGAGAAGACAGCTTCGGAGGAGGATTATGTATTTACGCACTACAATCCTCACGGAAAACATAAAGAATTAAGGCCTCTAACCTATCTAGAACTGCTCAAAGATCGCTCGAGAGGAAGATGGGAGAATAAACCTGAACTGGCTCAAAAATATGTAGACGACAGAAAAGAGTTTGAGGCTACTCTGGGCAAAGAATTGCTTGGGGCAGGCCTTCCATATGACTCTGAGAAATCTTTTCTGTATGGTGCTGTAGATGGTCATGAGAGATTTGGTCAGCCTGGAGCATATCAGCATTTGGCTAATATGCCTGATCTTGATAAGACTTTTTTCACAATTAATGGTCTAGACGATAAAGATCATATAGGACGAGGAAAGCAAGGACTACTCAACACTATAAAGCTCTGGAAAGAAAATCGGGACAAGCTTAAGGATACTGAATATATGGGCATGACTATCCGTCCTAGAGTCGAAATAATGACTCAAGAGTGTGTAACTCCTCATACAATAAAAAGACTTAAAGAAAAAACCGCAGCAGGCCGTTGCTGGGAAGGTTACAAGCCTGTTCCTGGTAAAGAACCATATAGCGACGATAGCTGTAAACCTGTAGTAGCTAAAAAAAAGAAAGAGAGTGAGCTAGAGAAAGAAGCTGAATATAAGTGGCATAAGAGTAAAGATCTTCACAGAGACGTCACTAACGGCAGGCATTATCCATTTTCGTTTCTTACTGGAGAAGCTAAAGAGCTCGTAGACGCAATCAAGAATAGAGACATAGCAAACTTTAAAGAAGAGATAGGGGATACCACCTATGCTGCCCAGATGTTAGCTGCACAGGCTACGGGATTAAATCACCCTGTTCTCGCCGACCTCAGTAAATTCTATAAAAGAGAAAAAGCCTGGAAAGACATATTCAATGAGAAGGGTGGTACTTATCACCCTAAGCATATGGAGGGCGGCAGTAATTATGCAAAGCCTAGCAAAATCATTAAAGCTTTTGCGAGTGCAGGTATAAAGATTAATCAGACAGAAGCTGAGAGAATAGCTGATAAATATACGGGTGGCAATATGGAGAAAGAAGCCACTCACGAATTAAAAAGCAGTAATATCAAGGCTGTAGGCTACGATAAGAAAGAAAAGGAGCTGGAGATACACTTTCATAGTGGCGGAGAATACAAGTATAGTGATGTACCTGCTAGTCTATTTCATCGTCTACTGAAGGTGAAGAGTCCTGGTAAGTTTTTCCACAAGCATATTAAACGAGACAAGCCGTTCGAGTATGAGAAGGTTGCCTCGTTGGGTAAACTAATGCCTCTAGTATCAAAAGGACTCAATCCTTTATTTCATGCCGTGTCTGGAGCTAATACTGAAAGTTTTATTAAACAAAAAGTACCTAAAATCATGTCTGCTAGTGAAGGAATTGCTAGAAATCTAGTGCATGATACAGAAGCTATGGTGGGTCAAGCGAGACAGCCAGGAAGTTTAAATGTGCTGCCAGCATTGTCTCCTCAAGGGGCGCACTACAACCACGACGCACTTTTAAAAGAAACCCTTTCAGGGAAGTTCAATACAACAGACCCTTATTTTAAAAAGTTTACGTTAGATAGTCATGCTGGGCGAAAAGTCCGTGCAGCTATGCCTGGACATGTAGGTGCTTACGCTAACGAAGAGTTATTAACAACTTTGAACCCTGGCGGGTCTAAAAATTGGGGCACCGTATCTTTTTCTCCAAACGGCCCTCTGCAAGAATATGGAAATGTTGGGTTGGTGGCAAACCAATCGAAAATGCCTCCGACAGCCATATCTCATCTAGTGAGAGCAGATAGTGGTGAAGTACAGTTACCTTCGAGACTAAATCCGCAAACAGGAAACATACATCTTCCTGCTGTTGAAGGTAAGATATTTTATATTCCAGGCACAACATCTAAAGACCAGATTCAGGCACTTATTGCGCAACACGGCAGACATAATGTGGTCCCATGGAACAGAGCCAACAGGAATAGATTCTCCTATCTGACCAAATCAAAAAAACTACAAAACGTACCTGTATCTAACTCTAGTCAAGGGAACATACCTAGCCATGAGTTAGCTCAAACCGATCCAAATTTTGCTGCGCAGCATCAGCAAGCCCATAAAGATCTAATAAATTATTTTGAAAAAGATGGAAGTTTAAAAAAGATTGCAGGAGCTACACCGGAAAGAATCAGGGAGCTCATTTTAAAGGCAGCTAAAGGATGTAAAGAAAGTAGTGCTTGTCTAAGTAGAATGAGTGCCTCTAGAAAAGGTAAACCTGCACCTAGAGCAGTTAAAGTTAAGCCAGCAACCGTACCTACTAATCAACCAGCGGCTGATGCTCAGGGTATGTTGCCATTTGCAGCTTCACATGAGTTTGAGCTAGCGAAAAATAATGTGGATCCAACTTACAAAATAGATCCTTCCAAGTATCTTGGTAAGCAAGGTGAGTTAGAGAAAGACGCAACAACTATAAGTGCTTTAAAAAGCATTATACGTACTCTTAGAGCAAGAGGACTCAGTGAACGAGAAGCTTTAAGCTTATTCAAGCAAGCAGCTCCAGGATATAGAACTAACTCTCAGATCGGTTCTGAGATAAACAATATTAACGCTAATCCAATCAAGACTACTGGTAGT
>Ga0114962_10001282_pt1 | contig 21823 bp, 4 predicted proteins | sample C_130820_MF_Meta_FD_87017 | JGI IMG/M metagenome (GOLD analysis project Ga0114962, IMG submission 87017) | Freshwater microbial communities from Lake Croche, Canada to study carbon cycling - C_130820_MF_MetaG | ecosystem: Environmental > Aquatic > Freshwater > Lake | place: Lake Croche, Canada... | reverse complement strand
ATCCTAGGCAATTTTTAAGTTTTATTGCATTATAGTGGCCAACTAATCGAATATCGTAGAATTGGCCGCCACCTGGAACTGTGTTCATAAAAATACCAACCCCCGTTCCTAATGTATAGGTAAGCGGATTTCCAGTTATTGTAGTTGCATTAGTTTTCTTAATTATACTGAAACCGCCCATATCCATGGTAAAGAATCTAGCACCGGGGCTTGCACTATCATCAATAATAATAGCTCCAGAATTTGTAGCATTTGCTACGGTATTATTTCTGTAGTCATAGATAAATGACATACTAGATCCCTCGCCTTTAATGGTAACTCTTCCTTGCGGTTCATCTTGGTTAGATGTTGCGTTAGGCCATGTTATTGTGAGGTTGTCGGTGATCTTGTAAGCGCCGGCAGGAAGTAGTACAGTACCGCCGTTGGTGCTTGTAGACAATACATCAATAAGTCTTTGTATGGCCACGGTGTCGTCAGTGACTCCGTCACCCACTGCACCAAAATCTTTTACACTGTATGTTTCACTGAATTTAGCTACTAATGTCCTTGATGTGCCGGTGCTTACATAACCATTTGAACTAATAACGCTCGGAGTGAAACTTGTTGATCCTTGTACACCAATAGTTCCTTGATTGCCTTGAAATCCTTGAGCACCAGTTCCACCATTTGTACCGGCTGCACCTTGAGCACCTGTAGCACCAGTTCCACCATTTGTACCGGCTGCACCTTGAGCACCTGTAGCACCAGTTCCACCATTTGTGCCGGCTGCACCTTGAGCACCTGTAGCACCAGTTCCACCATTTGTGCCGGCTGCACCTTGAGCACCTGTAGCACCTTGGAAACCTTGATTGCCTTGGAAACCCTGCCCTTGATAGCCTTGAAATCCTTGAACGCCAAATGATCCGGTGTAACCTTGATTGCCTTGGTACCCTTGAGGACCTTGAATAGTACCAACATCATTAAATCCACTAACTGATCCTGTACTAGTATAAACCCAAAGATGACCATTACTTAAAGAAATATATCCGTCACCTAATGCGGGACTAACAATTGAAGTCAATCCCGATGAATTAACAACATTACCTTTAATATTGACACTAGAGCCATCTGATCCTCTAGTACCTTGGAAACCTTGATATCCATATGAACCAGTATATCCTTGATTACCTTGGATGCCAATACTTCCAGTATAACCTGTATCACCTTGAAATCCTTGACCACCAAAACTACCCGCATATCCTTGATAACCCATACTTCCCTGGAATCCTTGAAGGCCTTGGTTACCAATTGATCCAGTATAACCTTGATAGCCTTGATAACCCTGAACGCCAAATGATCCGGTGTAACCTTGATTTCCTTGGTACCCTTGACTACCAAAACTACCTGTATAACCTGCTGGCCCTTGTAGGGAGCCGGAATCAACAAATCCATTTGTTGAACCTGGTGTTGAAGCAGCTGAATATATCCAAAGATGTCCTGTACTAGAAACAAGGTACGAGTCCCCTAATGTGTTTCCACTTGATGGCAAATTAATAGTGTTAACTACAGCACCTTTGATATTGACAGATGTTCCATCTGTTCCTTTAGATCCAACATATCCAACACTACCAAAATATCCTAAACTACCAGTAAACCCAATACTACCAAAATATCCTGCAGAACCCCGACTGCCCATATAGGCAGTATCACCACGTTCTCCTTGATAACCTATACTGCCACTGTATCCTTGAAAACCTTGGGAACCTTGACTACCCATATATCCTGTATTTCCCTGGGCACCTTGATAACCAATACTACCAGAATAACCTTGATTACCTCGACTACCCATATAACCAATATCACCTCTTGATATATTTGAGAATTGTTCACCAAATGCTTTATAATTAAAACGTTTGGTTATGCCGTTATCGATTACCAACAGATATGTTTGATTATCTGTTGCAGTAGTCAATACCGGAGTTTGTGTAATTTTTGTCATCTTATATTCCTTCTAAAGGTTGTCCATTTTCATCTAATAAAACTTGGCCACTATTGTCCATCAGTTCAAAGTTTCCGCCATAATAGTATTTGTCTGGTAATTCTGCAGGTTTTAACTGTAAGAATCTAGCAGGTACTGTATCACTATCCATTAATGTATGTGTTTGATTTTCACCTTCTACTGTATTCCATACATCTGATTTTGCAAATTCTTTTTTTACAATAACAAGTTTAACATTATTTGATACGCCTTCTGCAATATTTAATGTTAATGCTTGTGTAGATGTATTGATAGTTATAGTAAATTCCGGAGGTTGATAATTTAATCCACGATAAACATATCCATTTATAGAATCTACTTCAGTGGAGTTAGTATATACCCATACATGATTTGTTGCTGTAATAATATAAGCAGAACCCATTACTGTTGTAATTGGTAATAGATCAGCCGAGGCTAATTTATTAGTATTGATTATTGCTTCGGGACTATCATAGGATACAGTAATATCCTGATGTAATATTCCCGACTTACGTAATGGTCTTCCACCATAAAATACTTCTACTTGATCAACCGCAGATATTGCGGTTGATGTTGTTAATGTATTTGATACAAAATAATCATCCTGAGCAGATATAGCACCTAGACTTAATGTTATGCCATCACTGTTTATTCTATGTTGTGTACCTGTATTAAGAACTTTCGAAGTTTTACTAATATTATAGGTGTTTACATCAGATTTAGTAAATTGAATTTGCTTGTAAATATTCTCCCTAAACGGAATATTTTGTTCAGGACTTTGATCAATTACCCTTGTATTTTCTTGAGAATAAAAACTAGGCGCTGTACCTAATGTACTTCTACGTAACTGACTTAAAACATTTCCAGTTACATTAAAGAATTCAATACGTTCACCATCAATAATTACCACACCGGGTATTTTCTTTTTAACCAATGGAGGAGTAAGTACAGTAGCATCTGCTACGTAAATTTCAGTATCTGTAAATTTTAACGGTTTAGTTAGATATGTAGTATTTTGTTTAGACAATCTTTTAAAGTGTGTTCTATTAAAAATATCATTGAATATTCTATAACCTAAAATTGTAGATGCTAATTTTTCACTGCTGATACTTTGTATAATAATATTATCGTCAGGAGAATGATAATATTGATCACTTACCTGTATAGTTACTCTATCATCTAATATTTCATAATCTGTTTTGCTAGTTATCGGAACGCCATTAAATTCTACCCAAACATAATTGTCATCAAGTACAGGACGACTAATTTTGTATCTTCTACTTGGATTCCCATCAAATCTTTCTGTTCTCATCAACATACCATCATGATCAGTATATGTAATAACATTATAAAAACCGCGATTAGGAACTATAGAATTTACATCTTTTGGATCTGATAAAATTAAAGTATTTCCAATTATATCATAATCATATCCTACCGGAACATCTCTATTCCTTGGTAAACCAATAACAGCTATTGTAGATTTAGTTTGTAAAGCCACTGGATCTATATTTACAGTACTATCAATCGAATTTACTGAAAAATCAAATCCTGCTCTTAATAAAATTCCATTAATATAAACTCTTACATTACTAATGGTAAATGTATCAGCTAGGTGATCTTTATGATTATCAATTCTAAATGTAGTAACGGCTGGTCCAGTAATATCATAGTAACTAATAAATGGTGGTAAAAGTCTAGTTCTTCTACCATTAACATCTTTAACTTCTACAATAGCCTGTCCTACCATAGGTTCAGCAGTGCCCGGTGATTTTGTTAATGTATAATAACGCTGAGTAGGATTAGAGACCTGAATAGTTTCTTGATTAACTTCATTAAAATATCTATAATTGTTGGCAAAGAACCATGCTTGAACAGTATTAGTACCGGCAGGTAAATTATAAACATTTACAGCAGCTCTATTATTATCATCATTTGAATAAGTTAACATATAACCATAATTGGTAGATGTTGTTACTTTAGAAATAGATTTTCCATTTACTGTGACATATGCACTCTTAATGCTACCATAGTCTGATAAACTTTGTAATTGAATAAAAGGTGTATTATCTGTAATAATTACACAATCAACTACACCAGCTTCAGTTTCAGGACGTCCGCCACCAATACCTAATATTGTATATCCTAATCTACCATTAGTAGATTGTGGAGGGATAGTAATTTCATTAGTGTTCCAATTGATAGAAAATTGAGTTGATGTTGTAAAATTAGTAGTTGTAGTATACTCTAACAAGTTTCCACCAAATGTAACAACTATATTTCCTTCGCTAGGGGGAACCATGCTTAATGTGTTAGTAGTAGTTGTACCTGCTAGTACATCAAATCCATTAGCAAATACTATAGGAGCACCTTGAGGATTTTTAGTATAAACATTAATACCTATACTTTCTGTTACATACCCTGGCACTAATTCTTCAGGAGCATAACTTGACGAAGCCGATAAGAATATATCTCCATCAATGGTTAAATCTTCTGGATTAATACCTAGAGCATTTATTCTTGTTGAAGTATTCCAGGTGCCACCATCAATAGCACTATCAAGTGAATTATTATTTGCATCATAGTTCCAAAATTCTATTCCATATCCTGGATATACTGTTCCAGATAATCTAGAACTAAAACCTACAGTCCTTGTTGCTGTATTAATAGAAGTAATAACAATGTCAGTGGTTGTGCTAAATTTATTAACAATAGATCCTGTTATATTAGCTTGCTGACCCACAGTTAATCCGGTAGTGGTTGTTAATACTAATGTACTGGTGCCAGCAGTAGCAGTACTGGATATTGTAGTATTTGTATAGTAGGAAATATTATCTGCCCATGCAGATTTTCCAAATGGTGTGTAGGAAATATCCCAAGCAGTGGTATAATCCAATGGTAAAGTAGATATTACAGTATCTGGATATTCTATACCGTCCATTAACTGTGCTAGGTCCGGTCCTACCATTCCAGATGTTGCAGTATAATAATTTAATATACGTTCAGTGGCTGTTAATAATTCAATATTTTTTATATATGTAACTTTTAAGACTTGACCTGCTTCTGGATCAAAATTTAAGAAAAATATTCTATTGAATTTTTTATTGTATCCATTATACATTTCAGTATAATATTCTATGGTATAATCTGATCGTAGAACAGATCCGCCATCGAGAGAAACGTCTATTTTAAATTTATCAGGTTCGGCTAGCCAATTTAAAACAAATTTATTATCCGAACCGTTACATACAAAGTTATCAGTCACTGATAAATTTCCAATTTGATCTCTCTTATTGGTTCTATCAAATTTCATACCAATTTTATTGGTACGTACTGTCCCGCCTACAAGCTGTGCATAAGCAACCGCCGGAGTTGTTTCACCACCGCCTACAAGATTAATTGTCGGAGATGTTTTATATCCGTGACCTGAATTTACAATATTGATACTAGATATAACACCAGAATTAATATGTGCAACTGCTGTGGCTCCGGTTCCGGTATCCCCAACTGCTGGTATTATATCAACCCTAGGGATATTGATATATCCACTACCGCCGTGACCTACTGAAATATTTCCAATAGAATAAGAATTATTATCTTTCCAGGATTTCCAAGGATATATATCTAATAACGGATTAGTTGATTCAACATTACTAAATTTACCAGTAGATTTATTATAATATGTAGGCAAATCAAAATCTGTGGTATAAGTTTTAGTTGATTCTAATGTTGTATAATCTGTAGTAAAAGTTCTTATATTGGTGTGGTATGGTTTAACTTCATTTACATAATTTTCAAAATATTCACTATTTTGCATTTTATATATAGTACGTTGATCCAATGTTCCGGCCAAATTCTTTACATTAATAAAAGAAGTTTTAAATGCCCAATCTAATAACTTTTGTTCAGACAAAGCATATTTTACTGCTTTGAAGAAGAACAAATTCCAATTAATTTTTAATTCATTAATGAATATATCTTTTTTCAGAGCAGATAAAATATATTGAAGTTCAAGATCCGGAGTCTGGTCAAATAATGTTTGGTCATAACTGTTTACATAATCAAATCCATAATCATTATTAGCAAAATCCCAAATAGTATCTAATATCTGTATAGTACCTTTTTCACTATAAACAATATTAAATTGATCACTAAATGATCCAGTAGAGCCAACTGCAAGTTTTTCTAATATAATATATCTGCCATCACCACCATTACGTACTTTTATATATTGTCCAATTGATAATGGTACAGTATCAATTTCATAGACTTCATCTACTGTAGCTGCATAATCAATAAATTTATTAAAATCAGCACTAGACCAATCTTGATATTTCCAATACATAGTTGTATTATATTTTTGTGTATTAGCTCTTAACCATTCTTTTCTTAAAGTATCATAAACAAAAATTGTCCATTTATTATTATATACAGAATCGGCCAATACAATTACAGTAAATGGTCGAACTTTTAACATAGGAGGTTGATCGTCTGGAAATCCACTTCCTGAATCTGCAATATTAACAGAAATAATTCTTCCCGATGAATCAATTTCTGTGGTAATTTTAGCAGATGATTCTACCGAACTAATAATTTCAACACTAGGTGCAACCTTATAACCAAATCCCACATTGTCAATACTAACGCTGCGAATTTGTCCATCTTGTACTGTACAAGATAATTCCGGCAATGCAAGTTGTCGAGTATCAATAATTGCCAATCCTTCATTATCTTCTACAATTTGATCATAGGCATGACTATATTCGTCTGGTATAGAATCTTGTTTGTTTAAATTAGTAAAATCATAATTACCAGTAATCTGATTTTCAATTAATACACTATTAGTAAATTCTATTAAATTTCTTAATGCTGCTTTTCTATCTTTAAACAATGTTTGTTGAGGTCTAATTCCTATACCATAACGTGTTCTTGAAGATAATGTAGGATCAGGAACTAGATTACCAAAGCTATCATGACCAATTAAACTGTCAATTAATTTTTTCTCAAGTAATGTATTAGGCCTGCTTTCTGCAGAACCCTCTTGAAGCAATAACCATTCTGTGTGTTTAGGAATAGTATTATCAATAGAATCTGTAGAAATATTAATGTGTATTCTATCGGCTACTAATTCTGCTCCAATATTAGATAATATAACAGCATTTTTAGATATAGGGGCAATATATTTTAATCCGTATGTATTAGGATCTTCTATGATAGAAGATACTTGATAACTACTAATTCTTCTGTTTTTAACATCGGGTATTATTATTTTATTTTTTACCCAATAATAATAACGGTTACTAAAAAGACCAGTTGTGGCATCATAGGTTTGTTTAATAGAATATACACTATCATCAATAAACTTTGGTGTGCCACTAATACCTTCAGTTAGACCTGCTGAAGTATCTGCTATGGTATCCCACTCACTAGGCAAATATTCAGAGCTAACCCATTCATATACATCAATTTTAGAACCAGGGAATAATCTTCCCCAACTATTTTTTCTAAAAGTTGATTCACCTTGTTCGTACCATTGATATTTTACAGTACTTAAATCCCACCATAATTCTCCAACATGGTTATCTAGCCAATTAGTAGAAGAATCAATTACAGTTGTTGAAGTGCCTACTGTATATACAGCAGGATCAAAAGATGTTTTGTATTTCAATTCTTGATCTGCTAGTCCACCTATCTTACCTTTTAATGGATCAATAATATCTAAATAGTCAATAATTTCTTCATTAAAAGAATCAACTAACATTACTTTCTGCATTGTGTTAACAGATACTAGATTATCCTGATAACGTAAAGTTGTTAAACTGCTAGTAGTAGTCGACACAAATTTATGGAAACCACTATTTCCAGTTGTGGCTATACTTGGTCCAGGAGCACCGACATAAACAACATTAGAGTCAACTGATATACTACGACCAAAATTAGTACCAACTATTGTTTGTGGAGGATACAATTCTTCGACTAATAAGAATCTATCAAATTTTCTACTATAAACATAAACAGTACCACTAGATTTAACCCCATCATAGAATATTGTAGAATTATAATCAAACTCTGAAGATGAACCAATTGAAAGATTTGTTTTATCAAAGGTTGTGGGTAATTTACTATTAGTACCCATTGATGAAATAGCCAACGTATCTGCATACTCACTAATATTTAGAGAAGAACCAAATTTCATTCCTGGTCCAGATAAAGGATTAGTAATATCTGATATAAAAGTAAACAATGAATTTATTTTCTTATATACTGCAACTTTACCTAATGACTGATTATCATTTCTAGTATTTGGTGCAGAAATAAACAAATAATCCCCACTAGGAGACATTGCCATGCATTCACCAAATCTACTATTTTTTCCATAACGTGACTGAATAGTTTGTCTAAATATTGTACCCGAAAATATCTGTACAATACCAGAATTAGAACTGTAACCCGGTGCGCTAATTGCTATATTTTTAGAATCGTCAGATCCTGCAATACTATATCCCCACTGACTTCCACGACCAAGTGTAATAGCAGCATCAGGTATTACTGTTGTTGCTGTTGTTACATCAACCAATGGTAAAGTTGTTGAAGTATAATAAGGATTAGATGTAGCTGTGGTAATAACTGTAAAAGCATAAACCGTGCCAGTTCCTGTATTTGCTGTTTGTGGGGCACCTACTAGTAACAATTTTGTATCTGCATTACGTTGTACAAATAATGAAGATCCAAATCTTTCATAGCTTGAAGGTCTAGGACTTAAAAGAACAAATGTACGTGAATTTTCATCATTAGCTTCGGCATCAATGCTGCTAATTTTAACCAGACCTTCATGCACAAATGATGACGGTGCTTCACTACTTGAAGCATTTCTAACAGAACCAATACTACCGGTGCTTCTTATATTTCCAGCAGCAGGAGCTCCAGCAAATATTAATCCATATCCGCTGTTAGAAAATAAGTGATCGTCATAGACAACAGAATATCCAAATTCATTAGGAGTATTAGGAGCTGTAGTTTGATAAAATACATTATGATTTAATGTATATTTAAATTTAAGTCTAGAATCTAAATTATTGTAAACAGATATTCCGCCTTGATTATTATTCTCATAATTACCGGGGGCGCCAACAACAAATATGTCAGAACCATATCTATGGCTTATACTCCATCCTAATTTTTGACCATTTTGATCTGGAGAACTATATTTAGAAATTATTGAAGAATGATTTTTTGTTTTTTCATAAACTACCCATTTTCCAAATCCATCATCATTTACCCAAAATTTAGTACCAATTGGAGATTTAAGTAAACTATCATCCGACGGCAATGAATCAAAATTATTAAATTTAGCACTTTCAAATTTAAATAATTGTGCAGGAATTGCAGGAGTATTTTCTGCAACAACAGATAATGTTGTTTCTACTGTAAACTTATCTAAAGTTGGTATAGTTACAACAGTATAAACCCCGTTAACAATGTTATTAAACTGAGAAATAGAAATAACTTCGCCGGGGATTAAATTATGTACATCATTTGTAGAAAAAGTAAGTTCTGCTCCTACCTCTGATACAACAACCTCAACAACTTTAGCAGATATGTTTACATATCTTAAAATATCCCAACTGCCATCTTTCTTAAAACCTAACCATATTGCATCACCTTCGGCTATTGAATTAGACGCAGCAATAGACAACAAATCAGTTTCATTATAAGCAGTAAAATTAACATCATCTATTCTTACATATCCTGCGGTATTCAACAAGAATTCAGTGTCGGAAGTTACAAATGTCGATGATGATATATAATCTTTAGGCGTAATAATGCGCTCGGTACTATAGTAGGTTAAGTCACTAGGAGAAGGAAGAGGTTTAACATCAACAAAACTAATTATTTGAGGATTTTCAATAAATGTTCCTTCAATTAAAGGAACTTCTAATTCTTGATATGTTTCATAAGAACCATATTGACCAATACGAAACGCCCATTCTTCTGTAAAAGTTACTTCGCCCTGTAGGTTATGTATACTAGCCTTGGCCAGTTTACTGATAGAATTTTTAGTTCCTTTTTCTTTTATAAATCCTTGATAGAATTTATATTGAGCAATTGGATTGGTAAAAATATTATTTAGATAAACACGTGGTGTATAACCAATTAAATGTTGCGCCATCTGTTGTTGGGCGCTATCAAAGTTATCAATGTCTAAACTATAAAAATCTTCAAACTGATTAATTTTATAATCAAAGTTAGGTAATAACCCTGCAATTGGTTTGCTACCAAGCACATCCCACTCTGAGAAATTAAATTTACTAGAAGATACAATTTTTTGATTGGCAGAATAATAATTTCCGCTAAATCTTACCAACGCACCAATTTGATATTCAGCATATTTTTGCCAATCGGATATTTGTGCAGTATCATAGATAAAGCCAGGACTAAAATAATCTCCATTCCAATTAGCTGTTCTAAATCCTGACAATTTCATTCGGTATTGACGATAACCTGTTTCAATGTCATATATAGTATCATTGAAACGTGTGGTATTGTTGAATACCATTGCGTGTTCTTTTTGTACAGAATGAATGGTTGCAAAATATATACCATCTGTAGAATTAGGTGTTTGTATTGTAAACACACCATCATCTCTAGATATATTTAAATTTTGTTGAGGCATTGAAACACCATTAGCCTGCAATATACTATATTCGTAAAAACTATCAAAAATATTATCTACTACAGAATTAGCTAATTTATATTTGAGTTGGCTAGCAAAAGGACTTAATGTAATAATACTATTTGTTGCCCAATTTTGTGTAGTCCAATACAAGAATTCTTTGCCTGTAAAATTCCAATCGATTGGAGATGACAGGTCTGTATTATATTCATCAAATATAAATCCTTGACTTTCTAACCACTTTCCATAACCAATTATTAAATCATAGATGTCTTGAATATTTGTATATTCTGTTCCATAAGGTATTTGTTTTTCAATTGTATCAAATTTATTTGCAATTTGTACAATTGCTCCACCTACTGTAGGTAAATCAGCTAACGGTTGAAAATATGATGTATTAAATGTTGAACCACTTTGGTGGGAAGTTTTAACTCTAAAAAATCTATTATCCTTATATACTATCTGTCCTGCTTGATAAAATTTACCGTTAGCTGAAACATTAGCAGTAGTTGTATCTGCAGAAGATAACCCAGTTGAACCACCTGTAGTACTACTAGCCCATGTTACATACGATTCAGATATACCACCTACTGTAATTACAGAAGTATTAACAGTACGCATAGGTTCGTAGACAGTAAAATAAGGATGTAATTTATCATATCCTTTAACTACAAATTTTCCATTACTACGCTGTACAATAATACCAGAAATGTTTGACGTTTTAATTGGATTACTGGTGTTTAATATTAGATCATAATCTTCTTGTGGTAATAATGCGCCGGGGCTAGTAGAAGTAGGATCTATTGCATCAATGATAACTTGTAATTTATCTTTACTTACAAATCCACCCACTTTGTAAAATAAATTAAAATCTAAATAAGAAAGATCTTGTACTAATTCTGTAATATAATTTGAACTACGCTGACGGCCTATTTCAGAAATATATACACTATATCCGCTGGTTAATTTATTATCATCACCGTAGATAACAGATTTTTTAGGATTCAAGAAAATATGATCTTCACCATATGTCCATTGCCCTGCAATATTTTTAGAAATCCTACTAGTATCATACATCATAGATGCATACTTGGCAGGTTTTGTTAATGCTAATAATTTTTGTACTGCAAATGGCCAATAGCTACTACGACGCCATGCTGTTTCAGCAGGACTATAATCTCCAAATTTCCAAGATTGATACCTTCCATATATTGTCCAATTTATTACTAATGATTCAATATTAACTAAGTTGCCAGTATCATCAACTGGTAAAATTGTGTTCAATCCTGGACGAGCATATAAAGGATTTATTTTTCCAGTATTACGATCTAACCCTTGTTCAAGATCATTCCATAATATTTTATTACCTGCGGTATAAGGAGAAACTCCATATGTTTTTTCCCACCAAGTTGGTTTATCCGCAATACCTAACATTTCCCAAGGATGTGTATTAGGACGATCGGTATCGTAGAATTTCTTAAAAATTGCACGCCAAGATCCATTTACTGGTTGACCCAATGCTGTATTAAATCCGCCTTGATAATTCCAAGTACGAGAATTTGATTCTTCAAATGAACTATTTAGAGTATAATCTATTCCGTAAAAACCTGCCCATTTTAAAAAGTCAATGCTTAATATTTTATTAATCTCGTCATTAGAATATTCACTATTTCTAAATGCTCCAGCAAATATTGAATTAACATCAAATAATTCTGAACGATATTCTGCTTTAATATTGTTGTAGATACGTTTTTCAAATTCAAGAATAATAGCATCTCTAAAATCATTGTAAGCAACAGTGATACTACCGTCATGGCCTTGAATTACATTTACAGGAGTTGAATATGTATAGTCTTGATAAATTCTAGGTTGATATTTTGGATATAATCCTAACTTACTAGGAGTAGGAGGAACAAAACAACCCAACGTGGAATGATAATCATTAATGATTAATGTATCCCCAACTGATAATGATTTTAAAATTTTTACTGTAGAATCAGCTACTTCAAATTCATAGTCAATACCGGATAATAATTGATTACCATTAAGATAAATTAAAATTGAATGTGTACTTAATACTTTTGGATCAAATTCACTAGCCAATGGATAGATAATATTACGTGAGTTAGTGACTGTCCAAGTTCTTGATTTGTTATCAGTTCCATATGCAATCATATCTGATAGATAATATGGAGATTTTATATCTTTATCAAGATTTATTTCTGTCAATACCCTATCAAGATCTGTTATAGGATTTGATAGATCACTTATTTCAGAAATCTTTTTTAATAACAATATTTTAAATTGATTGTATTGATCACCTGATTTAGTTATTGCATCAATAACACTATGTTCTTTTTTACCTATAAAAAAATTAGCAAATGACATTGGATTAATATTTGATATTAATCGATTTCCATATTTTGTTTCGTCTGAAAGATCTCTTAAATTACTAGACCCTGGAAATTCTCCTACAAATCCATTAGTTTTATTGATCATGGTGTGAAGATGATCGCTTAACTCAGATAATGTTAATGATGTGATCGGCCCATTGAACGGATTATTAGTCAATCCTAATGGTGGTTCATAATATCCATTAGAATTAGGTACTGCCTTAGTTCGTATTTTTAATAATACATTAGTTGATGCAGGTAATGATTTATTAAAATTAATTAGATACTTACCTGAAATTTTATCAATTGTATAATTAGAAACTACATATCCATCAACAAATACTTCCAATAATAAATCAACAGTTGTTGGATTGTCAATTGCTGTTAATTCTATTCTAGAAGTTTCTTCAGTGGTGGATATTACTTGTAAAATAGGTATTTGATAATCGGCGGCAGTTTTCCACACATTGGCAAAAGTACCATCAGCAAATTTACAATATGTAATTGCTGTGGATATTTTTATTTCCTGATTATTAACAGATAATGAAATAACATCAGACGTAAAATAGTTTTTAAATAGATAACTTCCAAGTCCAATACTATTTTTATACTTTAAAGGAAATCCTAAAACTGTGTCATTAGTACCAGTTCCTACTTCATATCCAAATATTTTATTACCAGTAAAATTGCTAAGGTGTTGTTTTTTATCACTATAACTATTTCCTTTATCATCAAATAAATCAAATAAAGGTGCTTGATTCAATGATGTGCGTTGTTGTGAATATTGCCAAAAATCTCCATTGAACCACCAATTTGTACCAGCAAAAGTTTTTCCTAGATTTACTCCAACACTAGACATTGTGAATATATCACCGGTATCGACTAATTCTAATTTAAGGTTTCCATCAATGGTAATGTAGTTAACTTGATAAATTTTACCACGTACTCTATTATTTGTATCTGCATTAAAAACAACTCGATTTCCTTGTTCTAATAATACGCCATCAACATAATATCCTGCAGATCCTTCTATGATACTAAATGCATCTTTTGTTATTGTATCAATGAGGTCAATATTTTTTAATCCTAAAGATCCAAAATTAAATAATTTTAAATCTGCTTTAAATTCTACGATGGGACGGTTGGCACGTTTGTCATCTGGATATGTTGGTTGTAATCCATTGGCCAATGCAGATACTTTAATAACATCAGCGTGTACCCAACGATTATTTTGGGACCAGGGATTTAAATCTTGACTAGCCCTATTGATAGTAATGTAATCCGGAGTGGTGGGTAACGTTTTAGAATTATCAAATGGAAACTCATCAAAAGGATGTTCGTCAAAATGTTCTGTGTATAAAGTTGCTATTTTGGTTGCGCCTGATAGCAAAGAATATTTTACTAGTTTAATTGCAGTTCCAACACCTTCAACAAAATATTCATTATCTAAATAAGATTCAGGAAATGTTGATCCACCAAATCTTACTTTCATTCCATCAGATAATTTTATACCGGAGACAGAAGTGTATGTTGTTTTTCCTAAAATATCATTTTCAATATTAAGTACAGTATATCTATTGGTTACAGTATCCAATGGGCCTGTTATTAAAATAGCTTCAGGACCATTAACTAGCCAATAGTAGGCCTGATAATTTATTAACTTATCCCAATCAATATGTGGATTATAAGAATAAAATTCTGTTCTATATAATCTATCAAGATTATTAACAATGCCTCCACGAGTAGAAATTTCATTGGTTAAATCATCAAGACCAATGACATCATTAACAACACCTAAACTATCTTTGACTGTTAATGCAGGTTCTAATTGATATGATTTTCGTAATGGGAGTGTTTCTGAAATATAAAAATCAGTAGACGCAACATAGTTTGGAGTTAATTTAGAACCAATAAAACCATCAATACGTTCTAGTTGAGGAGGTTGTATTAGTTGATCAATTGTACTAGATAAGAATTTTTTATTCTTATCTGTTTTTAAAAACTCGGGTAATAAATTGACCGACTTAATAACTTTATTTGCCATATTTAATTTCCGCTATTTGTTACTATTGTATAAGTTGTTTTTAATTGAGAAGCAGTAATAGCATCAATTATTTCTATGTCCGCTGAAGTTGCACCGTTAATAAAAATCTCATTGCTCAAACAAGCAATTTCATATAAACTTCCAAAATTGTTATTTGCCTTAGGTACAATTATAAAATTTGTTATATCAGGTGTCATAATATTCATTACATATGTTGACAATTCACTGAAGTAAAATGATTGACCAAAAGACCAATTTTCTAATAAAAAGAAATCTTGAATAGCATTTAATATTCTTGTTTTAATTTCGTTATCACTAATAGGTATCGATGCATTTTTAACTGCTTTAAATGTTGCCTGTAAATTTATATTTGCTTTACTTCCAAATAATGTTTTATATTTAACAGGTTGAAAAATCATCTCGTCACTAATAGTTTTAATGGGCTCTAATGTGTTTGAAAAATTTTGTTCTAAACTTTGGCTAGTAGGCGGTAATGGTTCATTACCTATTCCAGAAGTTAGCCACGTTCTATATTCAGTATCATAGGAAGAAGACAACAAGTAGATATCAATAATATTACTCTTACTAGGATCAATTCTTCTATCCTCTCCGCTATTATGTATATAATGGAATTTTAATCCTATGCGGCCTGGATAGGCAAAATAGTTTGGTTCATATATCCAAGGATCAGATGAATTGATAGCAGCAGTTGTATAACTTTTTACCACATTATAAGATTGGTCATAAAAATAATATAAATCTCCATTCTTAGGTGTACCTATTACTTCGTCAGGAGTAGGTGCTGTATAAAACTGAGATTGATCAGATAATTTATATCGTAGACCGTCTGCTAATTTTTCAAAATATATAAATTTATCTTTATAGTTTGTTGCTGAATTTGTACTTAATGGTTTTACTATATTATCAAATGCATCCGGATCATCAATTTGTCCAGAATTATTATAATCATAGAAACTTACTTTAACTTTTTTAGGTTCAGAATAACCATCAGATTCTACAACAGGAGCATCAATTTGCCAGCGATAATCTTTACCTATACTTACAGATGTTGATGTGTTTGAAGTGTTTATAGATAAAACTGATATCTGATCTTTAATTACTGTATTAGAAACAAAATCATAATTTATAGAATTATCATCTATAAAAAACGCAGTTTCTTTATCACTTTCAAATATATAATCAGATATTCTATATCTTACTCTATAATTTTTACCCGTCCAAGTAAATGCTATTAACCAACTGGCATCCTTACTAGAATTTAATGAACTATTTTGATTTAATAAACTAAAAGGACTATTTAGATCAATGTTGGTATCTGATATAATATTCCAAGTTCTAGTTCTATCATTTATAGTTAAACCAAAATTTCTCTTGCTTAAACAAAGAGTTACTATTTCATTTTCAAATGCATAGGTAAGAGTACTAACAAATTTAGGAATAATTTCTACAGGAATAGCCAAACTATCTATAACATTGCTTAAAATTATCGGACCTGTACCATTATCTAATGCGCCTGCACCGGAATTTGCACCATCACCTATAATTTGTATAACTTTTGTCCAAATATAATCTACTGTAGAATTACCTTTATTAGCAACAATTTTACCCGCCGAAGTAAAGTATTTTCCTGCCGGTGGAACAAATTTAATCATTGACCCGGGTAAAACATATTTAAAATTATTTACTGTGGCGCTACCTACTACAATAGGAACAGCAGGATTGGTAGGTATTTTAAAATATCCCCTGCTTTGATTAGAAATTTTATTAACTTGTTCCCAAACTATTTTTGGTTCAGATATAGTATATACATTAGGTCTAGAATATTGATCAAAGTAAAAAGACCTTAATGCAGGTAAAGAAATAATTGGTTCTAATTGTTCTTTGACTACTGAGAAAATTTCATTACGATTAGTAAATTCAAAATCAAAATTTTGTTCATGTACACTTTTATACAAGAATCCGTCGGCAGCAAATATATTAGTCTTACTGTATTTTCCACTAACATCACTGAGATCAAAATATTTACTAATACCACTAGATACTCTGTTTACACTTTTAACTTTAAGAATATCATTACTTAATGTTAATGGTGCAATATTGTAATCCTCACCTGTGACCATTCTGTTTTGTACATAGAATGCTTGAGGGGCCTTGCTTTGTATACTAGCATTAGATTCTGGGCCGGAACTATTATTCACTGTATACTGTAAAGACATGGTCATTGTTAATGTATGACTTTGACCTAGTTTATTTGTATATGGAATATCAACAACAATACCACTCAGCTGTTGTGGTTTAATAGTATACGTTAAACCATTACTTTGTCTGTAAAATACTCTAAATTGGCCTTTAGGTAAATTTCCAAAACTACCATCTGCAAAATTTAAATCAATTTGATCATTATCTCTAGACGATACACTATATATATTTCTGCTATTATTAGAAATACTATTATAGATAATATTATTGCCTATAAGATCAGATACTCTTGTCCATTGATTTGTATAATTACGATTAGCATCAAGTTGCCATAACCATACATCACTGTTATTAATATTACTAGAATTAACTCCAACAATTTCATTAGGCACAGGAGAGGCTATGAAAAAATCAGAACCACTTAATGATCCTTGACGAAAATGTGTGAAAAATCCTGTGTTTGCACTGCCAGAACCTTGATTATCATTTTTGTATATCAAACTAAAGGTAGTACCGGGCTTAGGAACTTCTTCATATATAGAAGTTGAATTAGAGAATGATGATGGGACTATTTCAAAATTCATTATAGTTCCATTTATGCTTTTAGCAAAAGTATATACAGGAACATCTGTATTAGAACTATTGATTCGATATTGTTCGGTTAGTATTCCGTCAATATTTTTTCTATCGTGCGGTTTACCGAATGAAAAACTTCCCGACATAGAAGAATTCATTATGCTGATAAATTGTTGATACCAATTTGAATTTGTAGGATCATTCCATAAAACAGGAATATTGGACAAATTTGTACCATTACTATCTATTACAGCATCTGAAGTAGAAATAGCCACTACTTTTAAAAAACCATTGGCTGGAGAATTTCTTTTAGGAGTGTAGCTAATTAATTGAGCTAATCTTAAAATACTATCACGGCGTTGGGCTGTTTCTAAAAAGTTTTCACGAGCATTTAAATCAATACGAAAACTTAGGTTTTGCCCTAGGTAAGCAATTAGATCAATTAATGCAATATACTCGCTGCTTTCAATAAAATCATTGAAATCTTCAGGATAATTTTCCTGAAGATTTTGAATCATTGTTCGACGTAAGGTATCAAAATCGTAGCTTTGAAAGTCCGCATTTTTAAAAGATTGGTATATTTTTTTCCAATCTTCGGATACAAGTAGTTTGCTGTTAGTTGATGGAATCATAATTTTATTATTCTATACCGTATTTATTGTAGTAATAATGTACGTATATTATTGTACACTTAGTCCTAATTTCTGATCAAAGATCATTTTCATAGAAGATGATTGATCAGTGTCTCGAATTTGTATTGTTAGTTCTACAACATATCCGCTGGGATAATCATTTAAGGTTATTTCAGTAGGAACTGCCCTAGGATCAAAATTACAAATTTTAGTAATATCATCTACTAACAGTTCTTTAACCCGGTCAGTCATCGGTTCCATTAATAAATCCCATATAATGCAACCAAAATCTGGATTCATTAATCGTTGACCTTTTTTAGTATTAAAATGATTTAATATATCTTGTTTAATTAAATCTATATCGTAAAGCTGATTACCATAGGTTGAAGCACCAACTGTGCTAAATCCTTTATAAAATTGACTTTGCTGAGGTGCCTGATTATATACGGTGTTGGCAGTATTAATTTCAATATTCTTATAAGGCATAAATGTTCTCAGTTTAATTTGTTAAATCTTCGTGGCCAGGCCACGGTTCATGTGTAGGAGCACGAGACACAATGGTATTTATAGGATCAGTTTTATATCTATTTTTGCCATTCCACGGTTTGTCTATATCAGTATTAGGTAATGAATTAGTTGGCAACAGATCAACTGATGCTAAGGTTGCGGATGATGCTTTTGGACCATTCATATGAATCTCACCAGCAGTTTCAAAGTGTGAACCTTTACTCAATATATTAGTATTCTTTGCAGCAGTAAAATTATTATTACCATCAGAATTTATATTAAAATTAGATGATGTAGCAAACTTAATATCGCCTGCAACTTTGTGATCATAAGAACCTGTAAATAAAATTTTACCATCTACAGCTTCTACATTCATTGCTTTTTTAGATTTCATGTTTATATTGCCGCCGGCCTCTAAATTAATATTCTTGTCAGCTAATACATTAAAGTCGCCCTGAGTATGTATGCTTACAGAATCTGCTGCATATATATCTATTTTGCCATTACTAGTCAATTCAATCCAAGCAGTGCCCTTGCTGTTAGCAATGTAGATTAAATCATTACTATTGTGCAGTAAAATTTGATGACCTGTTCTAGTACGAATTCTAACTAATTCGTTATCTCCGTTAGAATCACCGTCATCCATAACAAATGTACTACCACCTAATCTACTCACAGGAACATTTTTTTGTTTTGGTGAAGTTGGACCAACATACCCAATTAATCTTTTTGGACCATTAATATCTAGGGGTCCTGGAGTACTAATACCAAATACACTACTAGGTGCTTCTCGTCTAGCTGAACTAGATGTTATACCTCTTACATTGTCAGTTAATAATCCTTGTGCCAATAATTTGTCAGCAAACGGATGTACTGGTTTTTTAATGGTAGATACATTAGGATTATTTCCAGTTAACGCTTTTTTATTCAACTCTGCGACAGGTAATGTATCAGTATCATATTTGTCTTTCTGTCCAGTATCCCAAGCAATATTGGTATCGGCGGCAATTCCCGGAAGCATACTATTTTGATATGTATCTTGTACACAGCCCATCCAATATCCTTGATTTGGATCCCCATCTACAAATATCACCATAACTGTGGTACCAATGTCAGGTGGTATCATCCACATCCCATAACTTTTTTGTACATCTCCAAATTTTTCAGAACTGTTACCTTCAAAATCTTTAGATGTAACTCCATAGAACGGGTTAAGATATCTTACAATATAAGCGTCAGGTTTAGATAATTTATTGTTCGGTACTCCTCGCATTAATACTACTTCTAGTCCACCCATATAGGTAGGATCCGAATGATTAGTTATTTTTGCAAGATATGGGCCTGGAGTCGGTAACCTACCTTTTGTTCTTTTTTCAATGGACATATTAATTTTAGAAAGTTATTATGGTGTCGGTGTTAATGTAGTAACTATATTATTAATAACAGGGATAGGAGTGGCTACTGCGACAGGTGCAACAGCTTGTTGATTTAAAGTTTCTGGATTAACAAGAGTTCGGTCAATTCTAGGTAGATTTATTTCTGCGTTAGATTGATTGTTTGAGTCCGGTTTAGTAATCATTACCTGTTTAGCATCATCGCCGGGTCCGGTACGTGTTTGTCCAGGAAGTCTTAATATTTCTAATCGTTGAGTAAACAATCCATTTCTAAAATTACTGGTTACTCTATTCACTTTATATACTCCACTATATTCAGTATTTTCTTCGCTAAAATATACTTGACCATCTTCTTCAAATTTAGAAATATCTATAGGGTTTCTAAAATTTATACTCACGTAAACTTCACCACGATTATAGGCAGATTCACCATTAACAGTTTTACCAAGTTTTTCTATATCAGGATTATAGTTACCCATTCCGCCTGTGACTAAAAAGAAAGGATCACCTAATATTTCTATTTCGCCTGTTACCATACCAACTGGAGAATTAATGATAGCTTCGTGCATATTTTTAGACATTACCGAGAAAGGATCAGGTTCAAACCCTCCACTTTTGCCGCCATCCCCAGTTGCATCACTAGACTCAGCTGTTACGCTTCTTGTAGAAGTTGGAAATATACTTTTTGCATAAGCAGCACGTTGTTGCGGGTCTTGTAGATTGTTTAATTTTGGCGATGGTAAATTATCCGAGTTAAGATTGTTAGTTCCTCGATTATTATTGCTATTACCCATTGCATATGTTGCTGCTTCAAAGAATAAATTGTTAAATTGAATTTTAAAATTTAAAACATCTACATTTTTTCCAGTATAGATATAATTATAATTTCTTAAAACAACGTTTTTTACTAATAAATCTACATTAACAATCTGATTTGCATAGTTAGGAACATTAGTATAATGTACCTTGTATGTAGAAATTACATAGGTATATTTTTGACGAGGTTTTCTAGTTACCTTATTAATACCTCCTAGATTGGTCATCTCTATGTTTATTAAAAAATAATTTATAAAACCATAGTCATCAATCTCTCCAGGAGTACCATCTATACCTATATTTTTTACAATAGCTTTACCAAATTCACTGTCTCGAATAACAGCCGCTATGCATTCATGTATAGCTTGAGCTTCTCTAAAATTTACGGTAGGTTTTGAAGAATTAATTTTAGGAATAGTATGTCTTGTAGTAGGTGTCTTTTTGCCTTTAGTAACCTCGTGACCATCATATCCCTTTGTATCTTGAGCTTCAGGAAACTCATAATTTTCATTACCTTTTTGAAATTCGCTAATCTCAGAATTAGCTATAATATCTATAACATTACTAGTTT
>Ga0114962_10001279_pt1 | contig 21867 bp, 24 predicted proteins | sample C_130820_MF_Meta_FD_87017 | JGI IMG/M metagenome (GOLD analysis project Ga0114962, IMG submission 87017) | Freshwater microbial communities from Lake Croche, Canada to study carbon cycling - C_130820_MF_MetaG | ecosystem: Environmental > Aquatic > Freshwater > Lake | place: Lake Croche, Canada... | reverse complement strand
GACCCCCGATTAAATAAGATGTCTGTTAAAAAACTAAAAGCCAATTTAAACAGATTTAATAAAGCACTTTATGAAAGATTTCCTGATGAATAAAACGGCAATTTAAAATGAGCATGGGTCTAAGACATTACCAAAGATAGAATGAACAAGGGATATGCTCAATCTCCTCAAAGATCGGAGACGAACTATTTTATTTGTTACAAGAGCGGCGGCTATGGATATTACCCGGAATCAGTCGAAAAAGGTCTTGCGGCGTCTGAGCTATATACGAGAAATGGTTCCGTTATCAACTGCAAATCATTTTCGGATTTGAATTCATTATATACTAATATAAATAATCAAACTCCCGCGCCTCTCAGACCTGATATACAATGGATAATGGAAGATCTCCATAAACCTATTTATTTTCAAATAAACGGAGAGACCCAACAAATATTACGACTCGTCAAACGAAAAACAGGCGTTGTTTCCGATCTCAACCAAAAATCTGTATCTTCCGATTACAGTATATTTTACTTGCCCACGTTTGTGAACTTTGATGCGACGAGCGCGCAGTGTATATTCGATGCAGTATATGTCTCGCGTGTAGGATAATGTCATACCAAAGTTAAGAACTCACCCGAATGGGGAGTGGTAAATGCCGACAAGACGTTAAAATGATTTAGACCCGCGAACAATTCAAACCGGCACTTTTTAAATTTAAAATTGAATGCGTCAATCTATTGTTTTTATATTAAATAATGTCTCATCTTGATTCGGAACTTAACGCACTGCGTATTAGGCTTGCCACTTTGGAGGAACAAAAGCGTATTGACTCAGAAATTGCGTCTGAAAAAAAGGCATTTCCACTGAAGACACTTGAGGGTATAATTGATGAAAAGAGGAAGAAGATTGAACGCAATTCCTATTCTAAAAGCATCCCTCTAGCAAGGTTCTATGATCGGGAGAAGGTAGCATTTCTTGAACCTATATTTAATATGCTTAAAAACATTCAAGAGCGTCTAGATGCCCTTGAGAGGAAGGACTGATTTGATTTATCTGCCGCTTTGAAATGTTTGGCGGTCTAAATGAATGTCTGTTAGACGATCATTTAAAAAATAGCATTTTTATAACTTATCTGCGGCTCTTGCGACTCTTCGACTTGCGAGTCTTCTTAGAACGCTTCGCACGAGTCGCATGGCGTCTACCACCACGCGCACCTTCCACATGGATTCCATGTGTATTACGCGCAAATCCCGTGCGGCCATTTGTGTGCCCCATCACCGGTCCGAATGCACGGGCCGTAGATACATGGCTAGGAACGAACTGAGTTTTTACCCTATTAACTCCTTCATTAGTCGCCAACTTAACGCGGCGTTCAGCAGCCTCGCACTTATGCTTTTGCTCCGCCGTCGGGTTCGATGATATGCGTTTGCAAATCTCGGCCAACGTTTCCTTATCGCCATGTTTATCAGCCTCTATAACGGCCTTATTAGTGATTTGTAAATTCGGCGCAGCGCTAACAAGGACTTTCGCAACTTTAGGATCATAACGTTCTGCCGCGAGGTCTATGATGTGCTCTCCCTTGAGAGGGCCCTCCTTAATCTCTTCATTGGGATTTGCATGATGCTTAATAAGCACCTCTACACTCTTATCTGCGCCTTCTACTACGGCAAATGCGAGAGGAGACAGCTTATCCTCATTTTTAGCTTTAATAAGGTCCTCATTTTTGTTAAGAATCTCATTCACTGTATCCTTCTCATCCTCTAGGATAGCATCAAACAATGCCTTTTGGGACATCTCTACTTAGATCCCAGATTTTCATTAAGGAACTTCATGTATCCGTCCATGTTACGGGAACCAGAGTATTCGACCGTCTCACCATCCACCGTCTCCAGAAGGAAGGTCGGGAATCCCTTGATCGGCTTTCCCTTGGCCTCCTCAGGCTGCTTCTCGGGCTGAATCATACGCACCTTGCACTTCACGCCGCCAACTGTGATTGGGCTCTTGGCAATAAGCTCCTCCATATCGGGCTTGGCCGTCTTGCAGTGGGGGCACCAGTCGGCATAATACATGGTGAAGATGTTCTCTGAGCCGCTCTGGAATCCAGATAGGCGACGGCTATAGAGAAAGAGGCCAGCGAGAGCCGCGGCCAGAACGACGAATACGAGACTGAGCTTCATGTTGGGTAGTGACAGCATCTAATGAGCATTGCGAGAATTCCACAGGGTTAGCGCACGATTGTTCAATCGTTCCTTGAGGCGGATACAGAGAAGAAGGGTCGCGTCGGGATCGAACCACTTCATCGTGGAGGTGCCGGAGAGATTTGGCCAGACGACATCTTTCGTGTATGTGCCATTCTGAATAGGACAGGTCACGTTCTTACAGAGGGGCTCCACGATAGAGGGAAAGGGCGCGGTGTCGAGGGAGATCTGGCGAAGACCGCCGTTGATATTCGTGTAGGGAGGGACCGTATACTTGAAGCGGACCATGGGAGACTCGTATGGCACGAGCTGGAGGCTGCGGGGATTGAAGAGGCCTCCGCAGGAGGTTAGGATGGCATTTAGGGCAAGAAGGAGCATTTATACAGATATATGGCGAAAGAGGTTAAGGCCCCCCGCTATATTATAAATTAGGATGCTCGTATTTCGAAACCGGAACTGGATAAAGGTCGACCTGCCGCATGATCCGATGTTAACGCCGGCGAATCGGCAGAGTCTTGCGGCGGCGGCGGCCACGGCCATATCGAGAGGGATTCCGCACGATAAGGCAGTTTCTATGGCGGAAGTGGAGATTTATGGAGATATTTTTCAGAATCATGTATCTTTAGGAAACAGCATCGCACCCCAGAGAACAAAGAAGAAGATGCCCGTATGAAAGAAGAAGCCGAGTGGCGTAGGGGAGCCGGCATCAGCAATATTAAAGAGCCACCCGAAGACTCTCTGTGTCATCTTGTAGGTCTCTGGATTAGCGATCAGGAAGAAGATCAGAGTGCTGTAGAAGGCATACTTCGCCTTTATCGCCGTGCTCATTTATATGAGTGGGGGATTTAAAACCTACTTGCCGCGTTCAACTCGCGCTTTACGCTCGTATACTTGCTGCATATAACGGAATCGCGTGATTCATATGCGCAATATGCATCGAGTAGGGTCTGGTTCGGACGATTATTATCACGTATATACTGCTTCACATCCGCGGGTGAGCCGGGTGGAGGTCGCCCAGTTCCCTTTTGGACTTTCAAGACTGAATTCAGAACCTGTAGAGCGGTGGTGGCCTCCGCATCTGTCCAAGGGTTGCCCGGACTTCCCTTGACGCGCGGGGCAACCGAGACGGGTCGCGGGGCAACTGTGACGGGTGTCGGGGCTACCGTTGCTATCCTGCCTGATCTCGAACCCAGAGTAGAAGGGTCGCGAATCGCCTCAGGTATCTCACAGGGTAGCTCGACACTCTGCATATACTTTTGACTAGCCACGATGAAAAGAGCCAGATAGTCATTAATGGTCAGTGTCCGATATGTCCCAGTGAATCCGAGCTGGCTTCCAGGGCTGCCCAGTTTCTGTTCAAGCATGACCTTGGTAGAGGGAGGCGGATTATAGTAGGCGCTGATTTCACTCTTTTGAGCCTGCGTGAGTGTCGCAGAATCGGCCCTTTCAATCTTCAAAAAGGGGTCCAACTTGTTGAGAACATCCATGTAAGAGCCGCTACCCCGTATCTTATCGACGATCTCCAAGAGAACATTGTAGTCCTCTTTATTATTAGAAAAGAGCAGTTTCATAAAATAGTTCACATAGTTTGATAAGAGACACATATTCTTATTGAAGGCCTCCTTGTTACCACGAAGCCCATTAATGCGATCGATCAGAGTCTGGAGCTGGGACGATCGCGGCATGGGTGCTCCGGAATCGAGGGCGGCGGAAATGGCGGCCAGATCAGTGGCAATCTGCGCATTTGCCTTTCGTAGAATGGCATCCTTCTCGGCCGCGAGAGACTTGTTCGCATCAGTCTTTGCCAAGTTCTCCGCCGTGAGGCGTCGATTTTCATCCTCTAGGGAGGCCATTCTATCAGCATGAGCGGCGGCATCAGCCTTTAGTTGCGAGATCATTGCGTCGGTGCTCTTGCCACTATTCTTCAATGAAGCCAGTTCGGCGTCGGCCTTGGCCTTCTCCTTTTCGATAGTGTCATTGGAGTGTGTGATGAGGGCCTTGTATTTATCCTGGTGATCCTTCGCGGCATCATCGCAGGCTTTCAGCTGCGCTCTTGCATTCTTAGACTCCTCCTTTGCCGCCGCTAGCTGTGTCTGAAGGGGTTCTAACTCGGCCCTCGCGGCCACTAGATCCCGCTGGAGGGAGTCTGACAAGGCGGCCGCCGCCGCTAGTTCGGCAGTTGAGGACGCCGCCGCCCCAGTGTGCTTATTCGACACGTCTGCCAACTCTCTCTCGAGGGCGGCCACTCTTGCTTTCTGTGCATTGTAGTCTTCAGATGACTTGCTCATATTAGCCGCGACCTCCTTCGCGTCGTTTTCCGCCGTCGCCCGAGCCTCAATGGCATCTCTTAGCTCGGCCGCAGCCTTATCAGCGGCGGCCTGTGCAGCGGCGGCGGCATCGGCGGCCTCGGCCTTTGCTGTGGCAAGCGCGGTAGTTGTTTGCGCAAGCTCGCCCTTTATCTTTTCGAGTTCGGCCTGTATGCCGCTAGTGGCGGCGGCATCGGCGGCCTTGCCTCCTTGAAGAGCCTCCAGCTCACTAATCTTACCGGCCAACTCGGCCGTCTTGGCCGCGAGTTCGGCCCGCGCCGCATCTCTCTCGGCTGCGGCAGATGTGGCCGCTTCCTGCGCCGCCGCCATGGCCGCCTGAGCAGCCGCCAGAGCATTCTCGGCCGACTCCTTTGCCGCAGTGGCCGCGGCAAAGTCGGCCTGGGCTGCTGTAAGAGAGGCCTGGATTTCCGTTACCTGGGCCGCCGCCGCATCGCGCGCCTGGGCTGCCTCAGCAGCCGCCCTCATATTCTGGGCCACCGCTGCATCCCGCTCTCTGGTCATGGCGTCTAGGTTGGAAGCCACGGCCTGTTTATCGGCGATCTCATTTGCCAGATCGGTGGCGGCTCTCTCTGCCGCCGCCGCGGCGGCCGTAGCTGCTATGGCCGCCGCCGCCACTGCTTCACGCAGCTCGTCCTCTAGACGTCCAATGGTGCTGGCGGCCGCGTTTAGTTCGACGGTAAGACGTGCGATTTCAGCGGAGCTGCGCGTGTAGTTATCAACGCAAAAGGTCATAATCTTAAGAACCTTATCGTAAGGCGTTGGATCCTGTCCGTCGATTTGTGCATCCAGATCAAGATCGACGTTGGGAAGAAGGTCCTTGAGTTTCTGTAGGAGTTCATCCTGTTTCGCCATGAGAAGACGATTGAGGTCGGCCTCAAGACCGAGAATACGCTGCACAAATACTGGCTTATTTGCTCTCCCAGCCACATATGCCGGATCGTCGCTGACCTTTTCCACGTTTTCAACTAGATCCTTATAGGGCCCCTTTTCAGGTAGAGATGGATCAAAGTATTTCAGAACAATAAAGGCAAACTTCTTTACGATCTTTTCGATCCGCTCTTCTTGCACCGTATCGACACCGGGTGTCTCGACCACTGTGCCGGTCTCACTCAGGGTTTCGCATGGTCCCTTTGCGGACTGGATTTTCTTTATAAGAGCAATGAGCCGGTTCGCATGACTGATCTTTGCGACTTCTTGAACAGAGAATGTCTCATTGTTATAGAACTTCTTAATATCCTCTTGCAGAGTTGAGAGGCGGCGTTCAAGCCCTTGCATGAGACCATTCTTGTCGGATTCATCGCAAAGGGCGGCGGGGTCGTCTGCCTTGAAATCGGAGCCCTTTCCGAAATACTTGTTTATAAGAGCTATCTGGGAATCACCTGCATCTTCGTAGTAGTCGTTTATGGATGCAATATCTGGATGCCGCTTGAAGTTGAAGCCGGATGTTACGAGGCGGACACGCTCACCTGCGATATTTACGTCGAGATTAATGCCTTTCACTAGTTGATCTCTGGCCGCCTTAAGGGCGGCAGATGTTGAGCCGAGGCCGGCTCGAAGCTTACTAAAGATGCCCGCGGCCCCTTTACTCGTAGATTTACCCATGGATGAGCGATTAAAGGCGTCGATGCCATATGCTCCGAGAGCGCCGACACCGGCGGCTCCTAGACCTGCGGCGGCTCCCACGCCGGCGGCGACTCCGAGGCCGGATCCGAGAACACCGGCGGCGGCCGCACCGGCAGTTCCTGCGGCCGTTCCGACTCCGATACTGGCTGCGGCGGAATCTACTATGGGGTTTGTCAGGAATCCTTTTGATTCGGCCGTCGTTGCTGCGGCTGCGGCAACCTCTGCCGCTGCCACGGCTGCAGGTGCAGGGCCCGATGCAGGACCCGATGCATCGATAAGGATAGGGGCAGGAGCAGGAGCAGGAGCAGGGGCAGGCCCTGGCAGGAACTTACCGCCATTATATATTATGTGCACTGGTTGAGCGCCATCAGTTATGATGTCTTTCGTATTATCAATGTTCGATGATGAAAAGGAAACCCCATCTCCATCTATAATAACAGGCTTGTGCATGGCCCACGAGGCCGCTATGCCCAATATATCAATGTCGGCAGGATCGACATTGTATCCAGGCGTAAGAATCGCCTTTACGTAATCTTCAAAGGTTCCCTCCCCGCCCCGACCCTTCCAGGCCTCCAGTGATCTCTCCTTTATATCTTTTATGGTGACTCCATTATACTGTCGTTGATCAAAAGAGTTGTTTTTCAGTAGCATAAGATTCATGGATCTGTAGAAAGTATTTTCATTATTTCCAACTAGGCTAGTTCTAAAGTTAGCCCCATCAGCCATTCTACTTAATATATACCGTGAAATACTAAACTTAAGAATCCCCCGAACGTTAGATACTAAAAGGCCTAAGCAGCCGACACTATACTCTTATAATGGCCCAACCTAAGCTATGCAACCCATGGAATCCTAAAAATGTGGTCATCACTGATGCGGAGGTGCGTCGTATTCTTACAGCCTACGGAGTCACACACGTCTTCAAAGACCTCAGCCTCTTCAAGCAGGCATGTGTCCACACCAGCTACGTTGATAAGTCGGAGGCCTGGTCGAAGCAGGATGAACCCATGGTTCTTGTGCCAAGACCTCCGAATTGTCTGCCTCTTCAAGCGGCAGACAATGAGGAACTCGAGTATGCGGGAGACGGAGTGCTGAGTGCCGTGGTGGCGACCTATTTGAAGGAGCGCTTCTCGGGACAGGGCGAGGGGTTTATGACGAATATTCGCACAGAGATTGTTAACAACGATCGGCTCGGAGAACTGGCCAAGAAGATCGGGTTCACACCCTGGCTGATGATTAGTCGTCACGTAGAGGACGTGTGCGATGGGCGTCAGAATCTGAGGCTGCTCGGGAGTATGTTGGAGGCCTGGCTCGGGGCCATTTACTATTCGGCGGGCAAGGGCGGGGCAGGTTTCGAGGGCGTGCAGACCTTCGTGACGAATGTCATGGAGCGCCATATTTACTTTGTTGAACTGATCACAAAGAACACGAACTACAAGGATCAGCTGCTACGTCGATTCCAATCAGAGTATCACCAGCCGCCGCGATACAAGGTCGTTAGCGAGGATGGGCCCTCGCATGACCGCACTTTTACGATGGGCGTGCTGTCACCGGATGGAAAGGTTATTGCCACGGCTACGGCAAAGAATAAGAAGGAGGCTGAGCAGGCGGCTAGTCGACTGGCGCTGGCAAAGATGGATTAAAACCGGCTTTACCTATAGATGTCGGGTGCGAGACGTGGATTCACCTTTAAAACGAAGGTGGGGCAACATGCTCCCGAGGCCTTCAAGGTGAAGCCGGAAGAGGATTTGGATGTGAAGCCCTCGAAGCTTACAAATGGCGTCAAGGCCATGTTTGCGACATCGAAGGCGGTCACTGTAAAGGCAAAGCCTAAGGTGGAAAAGCCTGCGATATCAAAACCTAATCCGGTCATGTTCGAGTCAAAGGCCAAGCCCGCGAAGCCTGTAGTTGTTTCGGATGAGGAAACGGAAGCCCATGAAGCCCCTGAAGGTGAAGCCCCTGAAGGTGAAGCCCCTGAAGCCCAAGCCCCTGAAGCCCCTGACCTAGATTCATTAGCCGACATGCTCGACGCCCAGGTAGAGACACCTTCCCCTGATCCGCTAGGCAATCTTCGTGAAATGGCTGACCTTATAGAAGCAGAAGAGAAGAAGGATCTCTACTCAACAACGGCCCCTGCCGCCTATGTCCCAGAAACACGCCGTGGCTTCTCCGAGTTCATTAAACAGACATACTCAACCTTTGAACTCCCAGAGGTCCCCGTAAGTATCGAGTCAGGCGACAAGTATCCCTATCAGAAGTTCGTGCGCGATTACATGCGCAAGGAGTCGCCCTATAGAGGTATTCTCGTCTACCACGGTCTCGGATCGGGTAAGACGTGCACATCCATTGCTACGGCCGAGGCTCTCTATGCCTCCGCCAAAAAGAAGATTATCGTAATGACGCCGGCGTCGCTCCGTAAGAACTTCCTCTCGGAGGTCAGCTTCTGTGGCTTCCGCCACTTTCAGCTCCGGAACTTCTGGGTCAAGCTGGACCCTGCCGACGCGACAGTGGTTCTCTTTGCGAATCAGATCCTCGGGCTCTCGGGGGCCTATCTTAAAAAGGCGCGATTCGTCTGGGCCCCCGATTTCCGTAAGACTGTCGAAGAGTCCAACTACGATTCTCTTGATGACGAGGATCGTCAAGAAATCCGCAAGCAGATTATCTCGATTCTCGACTGGCATCCTGAGAATAATCCGACGGGTCGTATCCGCTTCATCAACTACAACGGTATTTCCGCCAAGAAGCTTCAGGCCATCGCCTGTGAAAAGGGCCCGGACCGATTCTTTGATAATGCCGTAATAGTCGTCGATGAGATTCACAATCTAATCCGTTACATGCAGGGTGTCATCGACCCCTACCTCATCAAACTCAAGGGCTTCAAGCGCCTTATTGCCCCAGAGGACGTGACGCCGGGCCGCTGGAAGCCTACGCTCTGTGGCCAGGAGAGCCGCCTATATGCCCGTGGCTACAGCTTCTACCGGCTGCTGATGGATGCCCAGAATAGCAAGATTGTCGGCCTCTCGGGCACGCCGCTAATCAACTTTCCAGAGGAGATCGGTATTCTTGCCAACGTCCTACACGGCTACATCAACATCATCGAGGGTGTAATCGAAAGGGTCGGTGCGGACGCGCAGAAGCAGATTCTGGATCTTGGGCGATCTCTTCCATATACGGACTTCGTCGGAGTCAAGCAGGACATGACGGGCGGAACGAAGGTCACGATGACACTGCTGCCCTATGGAGTTCGGAAGATCGAGGGCGGTGTCGAGCGTATCCCTCCTGAAGAGGAATCGCCGAACATTGATGTGGTCATGACCTCTATAAAGGAGGCCTTCTCGACGGCCGGTATGTTCTTTAGAGGTGAGGTGACGGCGCGCTCTAGCCCTCTTCTGCCGCCCTTTAATGACACCTTTGCGAATGCCTTTATTCAGGGCGACGGGTCTGGTCTCAAGCCTAATGGACCCAAGGTGGTCCTAGTGACACGCCTGAACGGGCTCATCTCATATTACAAGGGCAGTCGCCTCGATCTGATGCCGCGTATCAAGGTCGACGAGGTCGTGCGTGTCCCCTTTTCCCTTTTTGCCCAGCGTGCCTATGCCTTGAAGCGTGGAGAGGAGGCCTCGCGCGAGATGAAGCCGGGATCTGAAACGGGCTTTACGGGGGCTTGGACGCAGGTCTATGAGGTCTCGGAGAAGTCGACCTCGAGCAACTATAAGATGGGGTCGCGACAGGCGTGCAACTTTGCCTTTCCCTCGGAGGTCGTGCGGCCGTCGGGGTCGGCTGTGGAGTTGAAGTTGGAGGCGGAGACTGGGGCGGTTAGCACGGAACTCGTGACGCTGGCCACCGATGTTTTAGAGGAGTCGCCAAAATATGAGGAAATAGAGCTGGGGCCGGACGAATATATAGATGATGAAGTCGAGCAGCCATATTATATCGATGAAGCGGGGAAAGTGATACCTTTAGAGGGTGGAAATCCGTCTGGATCGATCGCAGATACTCTCGTGAATGCCTCTCGTGTAAAGGTTCTTCCATCTGCTGCTCCAGATGCGGCCCAGTTTGTTATCGATGTCTTGGAGGGCACTCCCGAAGAGTCGGCCCCCATTCCTATTCCGGAGGCCCTACCCATTCCGGAGGCCCCAGCTCCCGGAACCAAAGGAACCCTAAAGGCCATCCGCGATCAGATGCTAGCCGACTGCAAGGCCGGTCGCAAACCCGGCGAGAGCTACGCCGATGCCTGTCACCGGGCCAAGCAGTGTCTCCGTGTTCTTCTAAAGGATAGACTTCGTCTCGGAAATCTCGAGACATACTCTCCCAAGTTCGCAGAGATGCTGAAACGCATCGGCTCTCTCGACGGCTCCAGTCTCGTCTACTCGAACTTCCTCGATATGGAGGGTATCGGCATCTTCCGTATCTGTATGGAGGCAAACGGCTACGCGCCAATCGAGATCATCCACACGGCCAGTGGCCTCGGCTTCTCCAAGGCCACCCAGCTCTCATTCAAAAAGGAACAGCCCCGTTATCTCTCCTTTACGGGCGGTGAGAAGGAGGAGGCGCGCCGTATGGCCCTGAATCTCTTTAATGCCAAGTTCTCCGAGCTCCCCCAGTCCATGAACGACATCCTCACAGCGGCCGGCTACACGGACAATCGCAAGGGGCAGCTGTGCCGTGTCTTTTGTATTACGTCCGCGGGTGCCGAGGGTCTTTCTCTAAAGAACGTGCGCGGGGTCCATATTATGGAGCCCCACTGGAACGAGGTCCGTCTCAAGCAGGTGAAGGGTCGTGCCGTGCGTATCGGCTCCCATTTGGAGTTACCGGAGGCCGATCGTGATGTCTCAGTATACAGCTATGTGTCCGTGCTAGGGGAAGAGGCCCAGCTGGCGCGCGAAGGAGACTGGCGCATTGACGAGACCATTCGTAATGTGGATCGCGTTGATCGTAAGGATGCCGTCAAGATGGGTCTCCCCATTCCCGCCACGGCCACGGAGTATGTTTTGACCAGTGACGAGCGGCTCTATGTGATTTCCCAGAAGAAGAAGCGGATTATCGATGAGCTGGAGTCGGCCATGAAGTCGGCGGCAGTGGACTGCGAGCTGAGCTACAAGCAGAATAAGGACGGGACCTTCAAGTGTCTGCCTCTAAAGGGTGCGGTGGGCGACTTCGTGTATACACCGGATCTAGATGAGGATATCGCAGAAGCGGCGAAATTCTCATTTAGCGAGGCACCGGTGGCCAAGGTCTCCTTCCAGAAATACAAGGGAGCCGTGTATAGAATGCGTGAAATTCTCGTCGAGGGTGTCGTGACGGGTTTCGAGATGTTTGCGAATGAGGACGAGGGCTTGACGAGGGTTATTGGGACGTCTGGAGTGAAGGCTGGGAAGCCGGGTCCGCCGGTGACCTTAAATCAATGATTTAACCTTATCCTCTCATACTAAACTTACGTTTAGTATTCACGGTAACCTTAAATCAATGATTTAACCTTATCCTCTCATACTAAACTTACGTTTAGTATTCACGGTGACGTTAAACTAACAAGATCCTGTAGGAGATTTTCTCTGATTGATTCGAGAGTTTTGATGATGTCTTTTGAAGTGAGGCGGAGCTTTTCTTCAAAGTGCATGTGCCAGAGATTATCAGATATTATAGATAACATGCGATAGGCGCCTACCTTTTGTTCGTAGGTGCGCATCGCATGAAACTCCGTAGTCGCCGACGCCATGATTCCGTAGTAACGTGACATCTGGTGCAAAGGATCTATATAGGGCATACGCTGGAGGTTTAGATCCTACAGATAAGCTATTCAAGGAAGGCTAGATCCCTCCCTCCCGTTCCACGTCCCCTGTTCAGCCAGCGGCGGATCCGCCCATAGCGCCACACCCCTATGAAGCATCATTTGCCAGTTCAGCTCCCAGTCCAGGCACTCTTTAAAGGGCACCATAGTTTTCGTGATCGCCTTTAAGAACTTCTCGGACAGTAGCATCGAATCGCAGCATCGAAAGACCCATTGGTGCGGCGGTCTATAGAGCCGCGTCGGAGCATAGTAGCTGCCCCCAACAGGTCTCGTATTACAGCCCTCGCCTAGACTGACATAGTCCCAGTCCTCAGGTAGGCGCGTAATAATAGAGGCCAGTCGATCCATAAAGTCGGGGCGCAGCCAGACGTCCGATTCAAAGAAAAGTGCCGGGCCGCCTCGAGCCACTGCCTGTCGGGCAGCTTCTAGGAAGTTCATACAGAGGCTGATTTCTCCGCGGCTCAGGCAGGCGGCCTTGAAGGTGAAGGCGGGCACGGGCCTCACCAAATAAGGATCGTAGGCCTTGAAGATTTGCTCGGCGGTCAGATCGGACCCCCAGGTGGGCGCGCAGATCTGGGGCTTGAGTCCAATCTCTAGAAGATGCGGTATGAGTCTCTCATAGCGCGCCTTCTCCTTTTCAGGATGGCAAAGGACATAGGCCGTGTCCATTTACAGGGTTTATTTCAAAGGTTCTTAGGCGGAGCTACGACTTCTACGTGTTCTACGTGTTCTATTCCGGCTGCGGCTGCGGCTACGGCTGTGGTTGCGACCATTCAGGGCATTCTGCCACTCCATACTTCCGCGCGAGGCCTCTTTGGCGAGCTTATCGACCATTGTCTTGAGCGCATGAAACTCGGATTCGAGGCCAGATAAACCCAGGCGCTTTCCGATGACCGCATACATCTGGCTAACTTCATACAGGTGATCAGGCATTCCCTGCTGGTTATTCGGGACCTTTTTGCTTTCTGCAATGGCCTCCCGCAAGTCGCGCTCGATCACATCAAGACCTCTTCTGAGAGCGTTTATGTGTTCCATCTGCTATAGGGAGTTAAAAAGGGGGCGCTTGCTTAAGAGAATCACTCCATAAAACTCCAGTATGGACAGCATCGTGCAGGCAGTTATCCGGAAGTTCCAGGAACGGTCTGAACTGGGTATCAAGAAATACGGCGTAACGCTCGATCGCACGGATCTGCAGCCGCTCGACTGGATCCAGCACGCGCAGGATGAGCTGATGGACGGGATCCTCTATCTCGAGCGACTCAAGAAGGATATTTCGGCCAATCCATACACGGGTGAGGGTGCAAGCCTCACACCTAAATAAACAATTGTATCTCTGGTAATGAAACACCGCGAGGCAATAAAAAGAAAAATAGACGCCTATTTAACTCCACATAGAACCATAACGAATTTCTATCTAGTGGGATCCGCTCTCACTTTCGCACTTCCCCTCACTTTGACAGCCTATAACCGGCAGTGGATACCGTATTCGAGCTGCCTTATTATTCTTATGACGAGCCTCGTATATCATACGACTAAGAATCCGTTAGTAATGAAGATAGATATAGCTGCCTGCTACTATCTCGCGGCGGCCTGTATTCCCTACGCATGGATCTACAAGGTTCTATACATTGGACTTCCACCCAGTATATATTCGTGTATTATATACCACGTAGGCTATTATACGAAGTCTATGGCGTGGTCACCTTCTTACGAGGAGGCAACCTTCTGGCATTCCACTATTCATTTATCAGTAGCTCTTTCTATTCTTTGGGGTTCATACCTTATCGGGCCCGTTGAGTCAGCGTAAGGCCCCTGCCCTATAGCATCTTCAGTCCAGACATCTTCTTAACAAACTCCTTTTTGATATTTTCATACCTCTTATTGCGTTCCTGCACGCATTTAATCCGCTTTGCACCAGCATGAATACACTGGATAGCTTCACCTGTCTCAAGGTCGATCATTCCGTAAAAGTATCTATATGCATCTGCCCAGTCAGCCGCGCCCATCTTTGCCTTGAAGGCTTCGCGCGGCATGGTTACGAAATCAAGCATAAAATATACATACTTGGTGCCGAGGAGTACCGGATATGGTACGTCATTATTCCCTACTATCGAATAGTAGGCATCAAAATCGTCGTCCATTGTGAATTCGAATATATGGCGACCGATGTGCATATACTTCTTTCCAGATACGTGGAGAAGAATGCTGTTTCCTACGGCGGCCGCGCCGCACAAGTCTGCATTAGGAATACAGGGGCTCTTGCCTACATGGACCTCCTTGACAGTAAGGCGCTTCACCAGTTTATCATAGTCCATCGTCTCGTAGTCGATGGCCCGTGTATTATCTAGTTTTCTGCGATACTCGCCCTTATAGATTTCCACGGTGTTTCCGGAGACTTGGACTTTGTATGGCTGGGCTCCATTGTCGTGAACAAAATATGCCTTTGATCCTTTTGGGGCCTTTTTGGTCTGAGAAGCCTTAACCACGGCCCCAACTCCAGCCGAAGCCTTAACCCATTTATAGACGCCCCTGGCATCCTCCTTGGAGACATAATCGCCATCCTTTCCCTTTTTAATCTGCTCTGGACATTGTCCAGCATGAAAGGGTGGTGATTTACGAGTCTGATATTTCTCTGATTTGACTTCCTCACAAACCATTTTTGATTTGCGGCGGGTCACCATCCTATTATGCCTGTAGATTATCCGGCCGCAACCGCGCCGCCGAATCCATATCACGGGTGATCACGCGCAGAATAAACTGGATCTGGTGATTCAGATTAATGAAGCGACCCGTGGCCGCCGAGGTCGTGTCAAGGGCTGTGAGGAAGTCCGAGTTCGTTCCAGAAGAACCGCCCCAGAGGGTGAGGCTCGTCGAGCCCGTCGTCGGATCCTGAAAACTGTTCTTAATGATGACACAGTTCGCGTAGCCGACCGTGTTCGGCCCAACGCTAAATGTGCCGGCGAGGTTGCAGCCAATATCGGAGACGAGGTGGCCGCCACTCCGTGTAATGAAATTCACAAAGTCTGTCGTGCCCGCACTGGCCCCGAGCGCCAGATCCACATTCTTGAACTGGATGCGATCGCCCTGCGTAACACTGAAGCGGTTGAAATAGGCTCCTGTCTGAACCCAGATCCACGACGAGGCTGCGTCATTATACGCGATACCAGCAGTCACATTATTAGACATAGTAAAAGCGGCCAAGTCGAGCGTATCCTTCGAGTCGCACACCGTCGTTCCATCCGGCTTCTGTGTCTGGAAGGTCAGCTTCTGGATCGTGGCGAGAGGCGTCGGGTAGAAGACCTTCTGACACTTCATGAACTTCGGGATCATGCGCGCAAAGCCCTTATTCTTCGCAGCCGTGTCGGCGTGCCAGTAGCCGTCGAAGGAGATGACGCCGAAGGAGCGGTTGAGGCCGTCGTTCGTGCCGTAGCCGTTGGTGTCGAGCTCTGGGATGCGGACCTGGAGGTAGGGGTAACTGAAGATGTTCGTATTGATGTCCGTCGACTTGGTGAAGCCACCGCCCGATGCCGCAGAAGAGGCGAGGATGGTGTCGCAGGACTCGACGGGCATAATGGCCTTGATGAACTCGATGCGCGAGATGTTCTTGAACTTGATATTCGTGGCCGTCGAGTAGCCGAAGCCGGCGCGATTGTTGGCCGGGTCGAAGTTGACGGAGAAGTTGTAGCGATTCTCCGTATTATTGTTGACCCAGTCGCGATCGGCGCTGTAGACGTAGAGGTTATACTCATTCTCGCGATAGGCGACGATATCTTCCTGCGACTTGATGAGGTCCTGGGGCAGGGCAGGGCGGTCGCGGACGCCGGTCGGGATAGCGAGATTGGGACTCGAGTTGGCTCCCCCGACCCGCGAAGGTGTCGGGAGACCATTGCCGACCCAGAGGGCCCGCGCATCCGGAGGAACGGGCATGAGCTCCGTAGGGCCGGAGACGGGCTTGCGCTGGGCCAAGGCCTGGTCGCGATTGCGAGCGGCATCGGCCATGGCCTTAAAGCTGATATCGGAGTCGACGAACTGGTTCATCGACGAATCCTTCGGCACGACGACGAGCTCCTGGCTCTTATTGGTGCGATGGCGCTCGACGGCCTCCATCTCGCGAAGAGCCTCCTGTTCGCGCATCTTTTTCATCTCTTCGAAGCGGGCGGCGGGTGAGACCGCATCGGAGTCAAGAGGAATCTGAAAGTCCGGCGCAACGGGAGTAGGGACGCCGACCTGGCGATCCTGGCTGAGGCGGTCGAAGCGGGCGTTGACGTCCATCTGGAGCGGTGCCTCCTCGACCGGCCCCGTGCGACGGAGATATGAGTTGAAATCCGGCACGACGGCTGTGAGAACCTCCTTATTAAGCACCTGGACGGGGCTCGCCGGATTGGCGGCCTGGACCTCCTTCATGTAGTGCCGAACAGTCTTAGCGAGACGCTCCTGCTGCTTCCCCGTCAGATCTCCACCCGTGCGCCGATGAAAATCGGCATAAAGGAGGCGATCCAACATGGCCTCGTTTTTAGGACTGAAAAACTGATCTGCTTGATTCCGTATATCTGACATCACTCTCTATCTAGTGCTCGGGACCTTTTTAGGTTGAAAATAACCAATCACGGAGATCGAGCATATCCGCATCAGTCGGATTGCGGCGCGTGAACTCCTTAAAAGAGTCTCCGAGCAGCATGCGGATGATAAAGTAAATGCAGTAGACCCCACATTCTGTATTCTTGTATTGGAGGCGACGGGCATTGTATTCGAGCTTCATCTGGGGATCCTGGGTGGTGAGCCATTTCATGAATGTGGCGACCTGCTTCGGAGGCTCGATTCCGTAGGAGTCGAAGTAGTAGCAGCGTTTGCCAGGAATGTCAATGTAGTTGGCTACCCAGTGGCTCCCGGACTTGTAGTGGGGATCGAGATTGTAGACGATGCCGATGGCCTTGGTGCCGTTCTTTATGGCCTCGGTCACTCGGAGGCTGCACATTTCCGTCATGAGACAGAGCTTTTCACCGTTGGGGCCCTTTTTGTAGGGATCGGCGGCGGCGAAGTCGATCGGGAAGGGTCCCATGAACTCGAACTCGGGATTTGACTCTTCCCACTGCGATAGGCAGTTTGTGATATTATTAGAGTCGAGCCACTTGTCGGGGTCCGCTATCCAGGAGTCGGGGGCCGCAGGTCTCAAAAGATGGTCCGCGGAGATACCGAGGGCTTTCGCAAGTGTTCGTTCTCCGGTTGTTGGTGGCAGTTTCAGAGCCTTGAGGAGATTTACGCGCGTTGGGGCGACTCCGAGCCGTCTGGCCGCCGCCTGAAGCTCTGGGAGAGGCAGACAGCCCTGGGGACCGCCCTTGTTTTTTGGGTGACACTGCGACGGTCCCGGTGGAGGAAGCCCGGTTCTATTTCTTTTCGAGGCTTTCCGCGATGCTTTCCGCGATGCTTTCCGCTTACGCGTTGCCATCTTACTTATTGCGAGGAAAAGAATCAGGTTTAATCAGATGGGCTGCACAACAGTCAGCATGGACGTATACTGGAACGGGATAGCGACACCTCTCTTTATTTTTACGCTTGTCATGGGCATGGTCACTCTTTTTACAATGACCCCTATAAATCGTATTGGAGATACGGTAAAGGAGGCGGCAAAGGTTGCCATTGTGCCGTTAAAAGTTGCTGGGACTTAATAGATAATGGCACTCGACCTATCAGCTATAATACTACTTGTTATAGCGGCGGTGTTCGCGGCGACAATGATCTACACGATGGTAACGGTCTCACAGGCCGTTGCCAAGAGTGATAATAAGGTGGCGGTGGCGCAGACTGTTCTCAATACCTCCATCATCAATGCGGTATTCGTAGCAGTGCTCGGTGTTACAGCTTATTTCTATTTTGCCAGCTCGGATCTATATGATGTTTATGTCATGGTGATGCTTCACATTGCTCTCTTCATGGCTCTTTTGAGCTCGAGTATATCATCTCTGCACCAGCTTAATGCTTAGGGGACGCAAGCCTCCCCCTCGCCCCCTGCCCTATAGAGTTCATAGTGTGTTATGCAAACCCCCCGTGCCAGTCTACAAAACTTAAAAACCTCCAAAGGGCTCTTAACTTTAGTATGACCTTAGAATAGTTATGGACGCGATAAAGCCACCGTCCTGGTGGATGTGGTTCACCCTAACAGGTTTTATGGGAGCCATCATATTTACCCTAGTAAGCATCGGTATCGCCTCACAGACTAATACCAAAAACGGAGACATGATCAAGGCGATTCTAACCACGGCCACCGTGAATGGAATCCTCTGCATGATGATTGCCGGCATGGGCTACTTTTCCGTGGCCCAAACGCCCTTTTTAAAGCAGCCCTACATCTTTCTCATGCTCCACCTAATCGTCATCCTATCTATCATCGGAGTCGGTGTATCCTCTATCCGACAGCTCGGTGTCGATCCTACTACTACCCCGGCCCCGGCTGCCAAGACCACCGCCGCGCCTCCAACCGATCTCCTACAGGTCGCCCTAGGCCTCGGAAGCACCGGCTTCGCGCTCGGTGTCATCTCCATCGGAGTCCTCATTTACATGTCCCGCACTCGCCCGTAAAAATCCCCAGAATCCGATGCTGCAGTCGAAACTTCCCAGTCCAGCCACCCGTATGTGCTTGGTGAAAGGAGACGCCCTGTATGCGAAGAACAACCCGAATACGCCTGCCAGGTTCCAGTGCCCCCACGGAAGCCCCTAGGGCCCACTCGCCACCCGTGCAGATTTGAATATCATAGGCCCCTCCGACCCCGATCGGACAGTATAAACGCAGGAGCCCGTCAACCATCGGCTGGAAGCCATAATCATCCCGCTTATACTCGGGAAACCAGGCCTCTTGTCGCAGTTTCACCTCCTGAACCACCTTGTCCTGAATCGCCTGCAACTTCTTTAGAGCCGCTGGAGGAATAACAAGAGCCAGTTGCGCCGTCACAGCATCATATGATTTGATAGTCATCGCCGGAAGAATAAGAGAAAGAGAGGGCATTTCCGCGATAGCGTTCGAGTATGTAATGGGCGCCGTCACCTTGTGCCCCCTTTGAAGAGGAGATACTCGTATATTATTGGGGTTGACCGCGTGGAGAGGGATCGTCCACTCCATTTACCATAGGGTCTAGTTCCACCTTAAAGCCTGGTGCCTTATCCCGATAGATGGACTCTCTTTCAATAAACTGGAGAGGCATGTCCGGAGTTGGAAAACGCACCCTGCTCGTCAATGCCCTAAAACAAGTCGCCCAGATTCGCGGCGTCCCCTTTTCGATCCAGATGCGTTCCGATAGCACGCTGAGTTCTGCCGATATCATCGAGGCAGGGGCGACCGAGGAGGGGGCCGGCCCGGACTCGCAGATTGGTCAGTTTATGCATGAAACTTCTCTTGTGCACATTGGTCTCGACGTCGCCCGTATGTCGATGCAGGATAAGAACATCATTCGACCGATCATCGCCAGCTTCGGACAGGGATCGCAGGTTCTGGCCGGAAATCAGGGACGGGGGCACCGGCTCCTCGTCCTCTACCATGCACATCTTTTGAGCTCGGAGTCCATTCTTCTCTTGCACGCCTGTCTCGAACAGAATGTTGGTGACGTGTCGGTGTGGATGACCTCGGAGCTACCTGTGCCGCAGCGGATTCGCGACTGGTTCGTCGAAGTTCCTGTGGCGGGAACGGACCGCTCCTTTGAGGTCTATAAGGGACTGACCGGTGGCGTGAACTGGCCGGACCTCTTTAGGGCCATCATCGACAAGTGGCGCACGACTCCCGCCAAGCTGCACGATATTAAAGAAGTGAAGACCTACGTCTATGAAATGCTGATGCGGAATCTTCGATGGGTCGAGGCCACGCACTTTCTGTTAGATGTAGTGCTGGATCACAATGGACTCACCGCGGAACAGCGCTCGGCCGCTCTCACCATTCTCTCAAAGTGCGAGGCCACGGGAGGAGGATATACCATACCCTCGTATCGTATTCCGATCATATGGGAGTCTCTCTTTGTGCAGCTGCGTAGCATATTTTCCCTCGAAGTTTCTCCACAGATAGTAGATGTTGCCACTCGTCCTCGACGAGCTGGTAAGACGGGCAAAACCCGTATGGGCTCTGGAACCACTCAAGTGGTCTCCATCTGAGCCGACGGCTGAAGAGGAGGCCATGATCGAAAAAGAGACGCGGCCGAATCAGTTCGACAAGTTCGGACTGAAGGCGGGAATGGTGGATGCCTGGAAACGGGGAGAGTGTAAGCGGATCTGTGTGGAGTGTGCCCTGGGCCGTGTGATTGCCTTTACCACCGGCCACATCCCTTTAGAGTTCTGGGGTAGAGTCCTACAGTGGTTCGGTGGGGGCAAATGGCGTGTCATCTGGTTCGCATCGGAGGCCGTGCGATGCTTTCCCGATGAGGGCAAGGAAATGGGCCCCGAACACGTGAATGGGGGCTACACGACGCCCTGTAGCACGTCAGGCATCTTTATTTACAGAAAAGAGGAGGCCAGCAGAGTGCTTATTCATGAGCTAATGCACGCGGCCTGCCTGGATGAGAACTGGTCTATTCCCGATCGAGAGGCCATGGTAGAGACTTGGGCGGAGTTGATTCTGGTCGCTCTGCTCTCTAAAGGTGATGTGAAGAAGGCGGTGGCCATGTGGAAGAAGCAGGCCCAGTGGGTCGCTGATTCCAATGACCGTGCTCTGAGTAAGAATGGGGTTGAGGATTCCAGCGACTACGCGTGGCGGTATCTTGTGGGGAGACATGGAATGTATGCGCGCCTGGGCGTCGAGATTCCTGCCGCGCAGCCACACTCTAAGAGTAGCCGATTCACGCATCCGGATTTAGAGCCCATTAAATAGAATGCTTCGTCTCGAGCCTCTCGGCCAACGCCTCCCCGAGGTGCGGTCCATTTTCAACCACGTCTTTGATAAATCCGAAAACAAGTATCTAGAACGATACGTATTCGAGGACTCCATCGTCGGAGTCGATCGTCGAGGGGTCATACAAGCCTTCATGCTTATTCGCAAATATGCGCACACTCATGAAGTCTCTTATCTTGGTATCATGTCGCGATACCAGGGTAAGGGGTATGGCGCCGCTCTCTTAAAAGAAGCACAGGCCAAGTATCCTTCTTTACGACTTATAGTTGGTGCCAATAATACGAGAGCCATTGGACTCTATACTAAACTTGGATTTTATAAGCGTAAGCGCGACTATGTCTGGCAAAATTGTTTGGCTGTGGAGTCTAATCCAGATAGCACGAAAAATGGGAGTGAAAGGTTTATACACCTATGTAAAGCCATATAGACGGTCTATCTTACCTGAAATGGAGAGCCCCGTTCGCGTAGGAATAGATGCAATGTCTCTCATTTACAAGTATAAAAGTGAATACAAGTTGATCTTTCCTTATATAGATAATCTTAGACAAAAGGGACATTTAATCACCTTTGTCTTTGATGGAAAGGCGCCGGCAGAAAAGGCTGATGAGATTACGGAACGTAGAGAGGCGCGGCTGACTGCTTCGACGCAGGCGGCGACTCTAAAGGAACAGCTGCAGGATCCGACGCTGACTTCAAAAGAGAGGACGATTCTCGAGTATTCTGTGGCACGACTGGAGTATCAGGGATGGCATCTGTCGCGCGAGATTCGCCATGAGGTTCGCGATACGCTCGATGCCATGGGTATCAAGTGTGTTCGGGCGACGGAGGAGGCGGACGCGGTTCTAACAGATATGGCTCTTGACGGAGAGATTGATGTAGTGGTCAGCACCGATATGGACTTTCTCCTTTCGGGGGTGAAACGGCTCTGGATTCCCAGTCGTGATGGGTTCGAGGAGTTGCTCTTGGAGGAGGTTATACACGGTGAAGGAGTTACGAAGGAGGGCCTCTTAGATGCGGGAATCCTGTGCGGTGTGGAGCCAATGCATGGGGCAATCTCGACGCCTCCGAAAACGGCCTTTG
>Ga0114962_10001278_pt1 | contig 21880 bp, 20 predicted proteins | sample C_130820_MF_Meta_FD_87017 | JGI IMG/M metagenome (GOLD analysis project Ga0114962, IMG submission 87017) | Freshwater microbial communities from Lake Croche, Canada to study carbon cycling - C_130820_MF_MetaG | ecosystem: Environmental > Aquatic > Freshwater > Lake | place: Lake Croche, Canada... | reverse complement strand
GACTGTGTCACACCATCCAGTAGACCTCTTAAGATTCAATACCTGCGGATCCGTTGATGATGGTAAGTCGACCTTGATCGGCCGTCTTCTCTACGACTCCAAGTCCCTCATGGAGGACCAGATCGAGGCCCTCGAGCGTTCTGCCGACATCACCGGTGGTGGACAGATCAACCTCGCCAACCTCACTGACGGTCTCCGCGCAGAACGTGAGCAAGGCATCACAATCGATGTCGCCTACCGCTACTTTGCGACTCCGCACCGCAAGTTCATCATCGCCGATACACCGGGCCATGTGCAGTACACGCGCAACATGGTTACCGGGGCCTCAACAGCAAACCTCTCGATCATCCTAGTCGATGCGCGTCAGGGCGTCATCGAGCAGAGCCGTCGCCATGCAATCATCGCTTCCCTTTTGCGCATCCCCCATCTCGTCGTCGCCATCAACAAGATGGACCTGGTTGACTGGAGCGAGGAACGCTTTCTTGAGATCAAGGATCAGTTCGAGGAATTTCTGCCACGCTTGGATATCAAGGATGTGAAATTCATCCCGGTGAGCGCCCTGAACGGTGACAACATCGTCACCCTTTCTGAACACACGCCCTGGTATTCCGGTCCCGCACTACTCGGTCATCTTGAGACCGTTCATATTGCCAGTGACTGGAACCTCTCCAATTTCCGTTTCCCTGTGCAGTGGGTGAACCGGCCCAATAATCCCACCGATAAGAACCTTCACGATTTCCGTGGCTTGAGTGGTCAGATCGCCGGAGGGATCGTTCGTGTCGGCCAGAAAATGATGGTCCTGCCAAGCGGCTTCAGCTCCACCATCAAACAAATCTGGACCCTTGATGGCTCGCTTGATGAGGCATTCAGCCCACAGTCTGTAACTCTGGTGCTCAAGCATGATCTCGATATCAGCCGCGGTGATGTGATCGTCGATGCTGAGGATCTCCCCGGATCCTCATCGGATCTTCATGCCAAGATCTGCTGGATGAATCCCCGTCCCCTCACCCCCGGCAAGCAGTACCTGCTCAAACAGATGAACCAGACAGTGAAGTCCGCTGTTACCTCCATCGAGAACCGAATCAATATCTCAACTTTTGACAAGGAAGAGGGCATTACCGCCCTCGCCATGAACGACCTGGGCGAAGCGCGGATCAAGACTGCCAAACCCCTGATCTACGACGGCTACGCAACCAACCGGCTTACCGGTTCCTTCATCCTGATCGAGCCTGGAACCAACGCCACGGTAGCCGCCGGAATGCTTCTACCTCCCAGCGAGGTGGCCCGTCCGGAATACCGCGACTTCGCGATCTAGTTTCTTTCGATCAAGCCAGCGCAATATTTCTCTATAAATTTATTAACGACCATACAGATCGTTATAAAAGTCTCTTCCGCCCATTTTAAAAATCACTCAACTCCAAACCAATGAAAAAAAACTATGATAACCATTATACAAACAACGGCCCTTAAGCGCCTTTTTTCACGAGCAACCATTTTTTTGACTTTTATAACGACTTTTTAAGTCGCCTTTTCAGCAGACCTCTCATCCTCTGGGAATTTTTTCCAAGATTGGCTGAACCAGACCAATGGCATCACCTCCGGATGGTTCGGTTTGGCACAACCACTAAAAACATACGGCTTTAGCATCACGGGTGAAGCCAAGGAACTTTACTCAGGGCAACTCTCCGGAGGTCTCCCAAACCAAAGCAAGAGCAATTGGGATGGCGAAGTCAAACTGAAGCTTCAATATGATTTCGAGACTCTTTTTGGACTCAAGGGGTTGACAGCCGAGTCCAACTGGCGTGACCGCTACGGCGGGCAACCCCAGTATGCGGCAGGTACCTTTAATCTCTTTAATCCCACAGTACTAAGTGGCAATCAGGGCGTGCGTATCATGACGCAGCAGATTGAATACAACTCACCGAACAAAGCCTTCATGATTAACTTGGGATGGGAGAATCCCTACGATCAATTCCTCCAACAACCTCTCTCCAAATTCTTCGAGAATAATAGTATCACCCAGGCTAAGGGAATCGGTGGGCAGGCTGGTGCCGGTATTCCGGTGTATTCCTCACAGACAGGCAAATACGTCTCTTACACGACGAGCCCAACGCCTTGGAATAGTGCTTATGCTGCCTGGGGTGGAACACTAAGGGTCAAGCCACTTAAGAATACCTATATCCAGAGCGGTCTCTATCTTGCGATATCAGGCACAGCAGCGGTGACCTCGTCACCTTACTCGGTCACGGATGTTTATCCCTATACCTCCGTATCAGGTAATTATTTGGGTCAACTAAAACCCTCCGGTTATAATAACACGGTCGCCACCATCAATGGAAAGGGGCAGCCAAACGGCACCGGCGGTACCGGCAAATACGTTGCAACTCCCTATACAAGTCACGGTTTTAACTTCCAGGGAGCCCCATCGTTCAATCCCAATGGCTATGGCGGCGGCTATAGTCAAAACGGACTCTATAACGTGAATGAAATCGGATGGACTCCCAAGTTCGGCAATAGTCAATTAGAGGGAAAATATGCCATCGGCAGTTACATCTGGGGTCAGAACAATACCTCCTACACACCGACCACGTGGGTTAATGGACAGAAAAAACCGACTGCATTTTCACAGAATAGCGCGATCTGGGGCCTCTATCTGCAGGGTGACCAGCAACTCTTCCGAGAGAAGAGCGATGATCCCGCCAAACTTTCCAAGCAAGGGCTCTACAGCTTCAATGAGTTCACCTTCACTCCCCCTCAGAATAATGCTCTACCTTTCTACTTCCAGACGGGTTTGGTTTACAAAGGACTGATTCCTCATCGAGAGGAAGACAGTGTCGGCGTTGCACTAGGTGCCGGCTTCTTCAGTTCCTACTTCAATCAGTATATCGATTCGCAAAATCAGGCTCTTGAGAATGCTTATGGCAGCAAATACAACGCCACCGTTCCTGATGGGCCGGCTTATGTTCAGAATGTAAACGCCACAACGGGCAAACCAGCAACCACTTCTACAACGACCAAAAAAACAGTTACTACCACCACAAAAGGCAAGACAACAACAAAGGTTGTGACGACAACGACACCCGCCTACACCAGCTACTACGAGTACGCTCCTCACTTCGGCTCCACCGAGGTGATCGAAGGCTTCTACAACATCCAGTTGACCAAGTGGGCTTCACTCAAACCCGGGACCCAATACATCATTAATCCAGCCGGCAACGGTACCATCGGGAATGAATGGATCCTGCAGGTCGTGGCGAAGGTCACTTTTTAAAAAACGCATTTCAATCAAACAAAAACTCCACTCAACAAATACTTATGAATACCAGACAGAAGCTTCGACTCGCGTTGATCGTTCTAAGCGCACTCACACTCGGCTCACTCAAGGCAGAGGTTAAATTACTGAATGTCAGCTACGACCCGACTCGGGAACTCTATGCCGAGTTCAATAAGGCATTTTCCAGCCATTGGAAGAGTCAGACAGGCGAAGATGTAAGCATCGCCACCTCCCATGGAGGCTCGGGCTCCCAGTCACGGCTCATTCAAGATGGCGGTGAGGCGGATGTTGCCACGTTGGCTCTTGCCTATGACATCGATGCCATCCATGACAAGGGAAGCACAGGTGCCTTTGACAAGCCACTGATCCCTAATGATTGGCAGTCACGACTACCCCACAATAGTTCACCCTACACCTCCACGATCGTCTTCCTGGTCCGCAAGGGCAATCCGAAGAATATCAAGGATTGGAACGACCTTGCCCGCGAGGACGTCTCGATCATCACACCCAATCCTAAAACTGGTGGCGGAGCCCGCTGGAACTTCCTAGGAGCATGGACCTATGCCCAGAAAGCATTTGGAGGAGATGAATCCAAGATTCGTGAGTTCATCGGCAAGATCTACAAGAATGCGCTGAAAAACGGTCTTCCTGCGGCAGCACGCGCCGGCACCATTGCCTTCACGGAACGGAAACTGGGGGATGTCTCGATCTCCTGGGAGAATGAGGCACTGCTAGTCAAGAAACTCAATAACAACGACTACGACATCATCACCCCGTCGATCAGCATTCTTGCAGAACCTCCCGTCACCGTAATCGATGCCAATGTGGACCGTCACAATACCCGCAAGCAGGCCACCGCTTACCTTGAATACCTCTACACCCCGGAGGGGCAGGACATCATCGGCAAGAATTTCTATCGGCCCATTGATCCTGCTACCAAGGCAAAGTACGCAAGCCAGTTCAAAAACGTAAAATTAACTACCATCGCTGACTTTGGAGGATGGGAAAAAGCTCAGAAAACATACTTTGCCGACCGTGGCGTCTTCGACCAAATCATCAAGTCCCTACCGAAATAGAGGAGCTCTCGGGAAACGCTGCACGAGATTTTCACAACACAAGCAATGACGTGTATGCCGTTGCCCTTGCCGCTACCCTGTGCGTCCATGTAATAAACAAGGCATGAGTCAGGCACCCACGATTTCTCCAGCGAATGTTCCTGCTCTTTTAGAGTCGACTCCTAACGCGATCCTTCTGGACGTACGCACCCCGTCCGAATTCGGCGGCATTCATGCCTCCGGCGCACGAAACATTCCCTTGGATTCCATCCAGACAATGGCTCTTTCGGGAAGCTCTCCCCTGCCAAAAGATACGACCCTCTGCATCCTTTGTGAAAAAGGTGGGCGGGCAACGGTTGCCGCAGGTCATTTTCTAGCGGCGGGTTACCCTTCGATTCATGTCGTCGAAGGAGGCACTCAGGCCTGGGTGGCGGCCGGACTACCTGTCGTAAAAGGAACGAAACACTCCATCAGCATCGAGCGGCAGGTCCGCATTGGTGCCGGCAGCCTAGTTCTGATGGGAGTCATCCTCGGAGTTTTCGTGAACCCTGTTTTCCTTGCTCTTCCCGCCTTTGTCGGGGCTGGACTCATCTTTGCAGGAATCTCAGATTGGTGCGGCATGGGACTTCTTCTGGCACGCGCACCTTGGAACCGATAAAAGAGAGCCGAAACGCCTCTTAAAGAATTGCTGGGGATGGTTCTCTTAACCCAATCCCAGAATAAAACGCTCCACAGCCACGGCGAAGCCCTCCTGCTCGTTAGAGAGAGTCACGTAGCGGGCCGCTTTTTGAACTTCGGGCTTCGCATTGCCCATGGCGATTCCCACTCCAGAGCGCTCGAACATGAGGACATCGGTCGGCATGTCGCCGATCGTCGCGATCGCGGCCGAGGGAATGTTGTACTTCGCAGCAAGGAACTCGACGGTAGATCCCTTGTTGGCCTCGGGATGGGTGATATCAAGGTAGTAAGGCTGGGAAGGTTCCGCGGAGACATGCGAGCCGAATTCCTTGTGGGCAGTCTCTGTGGCAGCCTGGATGGCGCTTAGGTCGTCACTCACGCCGACGATTTTCGCCACGTTCTCGGTAATGAATTCGATATCATCCACCACCAGTGGGTCGAACTTAACCGTCCAAGCCTCACGGTCCACATGGGGTGCCTTACGGTTACCCACATACCATTTGGCTCCCTGATAAACCCAGACATCGAGCGACATCGACTTGAGGAGCTTGAACATCGGTTTCACCAGATCTTGCTGGATAACCTTCTGGTCGATGACATTCATCTCCCGATCGACAACAATCCCGCCGTTGAAACCCGAGATTGGCGTCCTGATCTTCAGGGGATCGATCAGCATCGACATCCCGCGAGGAGGACGACCGCTCGTGACAGCAAAGAGAATGCCGGCATCATGGAGTTTGTGAACCGCCTTAATGGTGCGCTCCGTGAGGACTTTTTCCTGACTGACCAGGGTGCCGTCCACGTCGGCGATCATCATGCGGATATCGTAGGGAGTCGTCATAAGATTCTGGAGGGATGGTCTAGAAGTGTTGAAAGGAAGGAGCCTCAATGGCATTTAGGAACTATCCCACATAGCCACAGCCAGAAGCGGTGTCAAACGCCGGCCATCTCTTGATCGGATTCAGGACTGGTGCGATAGGGGGCTTTTGCTGGCACGGGCAACCCGAAACCGATAAGGTAAGTGGGATGAATTCCCGGAAGCACCTGCTCCAGCCGATCCTCGATTCCTATCGGGAAAGCGGAGGCATCAACCATGTTGACCGCTCGAATCTTCCCTCCAAGAATGCTGTTGAAGCACTGAGCGAGAACCTTCTTCACCTGCTCTTCCCTGGCTTTTTCTCCGATGAGGCCGTCTCTTCTGAGAAGTTGCCCGGTGCGGCGCAGGAGATCATCGACAAGATTTCAGACCAACTGGATTCGGCGATCGCCGTCAGCCTACGCGAGGCCAATACCTCCGACGATGAACTCAGAAAAAAAGCGAGCGCCATCACAGGTCGCTTCTTCGCAGGCATTCCGAGTGTCCGAGCCCTACTCAAAACAGACGTGGAGGCGGCTTACGCGGGTGACCCGGCTGCGCGGAGTCTCGAGGAGATCGTTCTGGCTTATCCAGGTCTGGAAGCGGTCGCAATCCAGCGTGTCGCTCACCTGCTCTACAAGGAGCTAGTGCCCCTCCTCCCACGGATGATGACCGAGTGGGCCCATAGCCGCACCGGCATCGACATCCATCCCGGCGCCACGATCGGATCTCACTTCTTCATCGACCATGGTACCGGCGTCGTCATCGGCGAGACCTGTGTGATCGGCAACCGGGTGAAGCTTTACCACGGCGTGACACTCGGAGCCCGCAGCTTCCAGAAAGACGAGAAGGGCGAGATCCTCAGGGGCACAAAGAGACACCCTGAGGTCGAGGATGATGTCGTTATCTATCCGAACGGGATCATCCTTGGCGGCGACACCATTATCGGAGCCAGGAGCACGATTGGAGCCAATGTCTTCCTAATGAAGAGCATCCCACCCGACACGCTCCTCGTGCGCGGAGAGCAGGTGCAGACGCGTCTCGACAAAAAGGGAAGAAAATCGGTGCCAGTGACCGTGCAACTCAGCGACGACGAGATCGACTTCATGATCTAAGAGAATGGGAGTTGGAAGATGGGAGCTAGGAGTTTGGGGGGAGTAGTAGGTGAATCGGTTGTCCTCCCTATAATATGAAACCCTTCTATCTTTAGTAACGTCTTGCGTCTTTCCCCGACGCTTCCGGTCGCGTATATTACTTTCCATGCAGCTCTCGATGCGGACAGACTACGCCCTCAGGGCACTCTTCACCCTAGTGGAACATCGTGGCAGTCCACCGATTCCGATTCTGGAGTTGGCACGACGCAACGATGTCCCCAAGCGCTTCCTCGAGCACATCATGCTCGACCTAAAAGAAAAAGGATGGGTCGTCAGCACAGCCGGAAAACGTGGCGGCTATCAGTTGGCCAAGGCACCTGAAAAGATCACCATGGGAGAGGTCGTCCGCCACTTCGACGGCTATCTCGCACCGATCGCATGTGTTTCGGTTACCGACTACAAGCGCTGTACCCAGGAATCGACCTGCCGGTTCCGTCGGGTCATGCTAACCGCGAGAAATCTCGTTGCCGGTCTCATGGACAGAACCACGCTTGCGGATGTCATGAAATCCCCACCGGTCGGACGCGAGGAACTCAAACAAATTCAAGGCATCGACGGAGAGGGAATTTAAGGATCTATTCCCGACAGGTTCTACTCAAGTGAGTCCTCATATTTTATTGTTTTTTTATTCATGACCCTTACGGTCGTTATTCAATTCGTCTCCTCTGCTAGTCACCTCATGACCACACGTCGCTTCTTCTCAATCTTTCTGACTGGGATCCTCATCACGGGTTTCTTCTTTGGATGCACGAAGAGCAAACAGGAGGTGAAGCTGCTCAATGTCAGCTATGACCCGACCCGTGAACTCTACTCAGAGTATAACAAGGCCTTCGCCAATCATTGGAAAACACTCACTGGAGAGGAAATCATTATCTCCACTTCCAACGGGGGATCAGGTGCGCAATCGCGTCTGATCCAGGATGGAAGCGAGGCCGACGTGGCGACGCTCGGACTCGGCTACGACATTGACGCCATCTACGAGAAAGGAAGAATTGATACCCAGAAACCGTTGATTCCTAAAGAATGGCAATCTCGCCTTCCCAACAACAGCTCGCCCTACACCTCGACGATCGTCTTTCTGGTCCGTAAAGGAAACCCGAAGCACATCAAAGACTGGGACGATCTTCTTCGGGAAGATCTCTCGATCGTGACTCCTAACCCCAAGTCGAGCGGTGGAGCACGCTGGAACTACCTCGCCGCATGGTCTTATGCGAAGAAACATTTCGGGGCTGACGAACAAAAGATTCGAGACTTCATTGCCCAGATCTACAAGAGCGCGCAGAAAAACGGCCTTCCCGCAGGCGCCCGAGCCGCCACCATTAACTTTACCGAGAGGAAGCTGGGTGATGTCGCGATCTCCTGGGAGAACGAGGCCCTCATGATCAAGAAACTCCATCCGGACGACTATGAAATCATGATTCCCTCGGTCAGCATCCTCGCAGAGCCTCCAGTGACCGTAGTTGATGGCAATGTCGATCGTCACAACACCCGCAAGGAGGCGGATGCTTACCTCGAGTATCTATACAGCCCCGAGGGACAGGAGATCATCGGAAAGAACTTCTATCGCCCCATCGATGCCGCCGCTAAAACCAAGTACGCAGCACAGTTCCAGCCTCTGGAGATGACGAGCATCGCCGACTTCGGGGGATGGGGAACCACCCAGAGGACCCACTTCTCAGATGGCGGCATCTTCGACCAGATCATTAAGGGTTTAAACCGATAGCAACTCGCCCGATTAATGACCACTCAGCTTCCAACAACGACGACCGCCTCGGAGTCATCTCTTATTGGGAGACGTACAGAGTCCATCCTGCGCTATGGCGACCACCTGGCGGCACGCAGTAGATTTCTGAAACCATGCCATGTCCGGGAGGCACCCGAGGGCCGTCACCTCATGCGCTATCGCTGGAGTGATCCCTCGTCGTCGTCATTCTATCGGGTAGGGATCTTTGCTGGCATCCATGGCGACGAGCAGTCAGGCGTGATTGCTGCCATCCAACTGCTCCACGAACTTGAGAGGAGCCCTCGTATCGCAGAGTTCTACGAACTCTTTGTCTACCCGGTCTGCAATCCTTGGGGATTTGAAGCGGGAACACGCAAGGGAGAATCGGGCAAGGATCTAAACCGCTGCTTCTGGCCCAAAAACCAGGAGGCAGAAGAGCCCGAGGTGCGGCTCCTGGAACAGGATCTTCGGGCAAGACAATTCGATGGCATCATTGCCCTGCACACTGACGATACCAGCGAGGGAATCTATGGCTATGTGAACGGAAACACACTCACCCGCCATCTGCTCGAACCGGCCCTTCAAGCGGCTTCGTCCGTCCTGCCGCGCGATGTTCGTCCCGAAATCGACACCCACCCGGCCAGTGACTCGATGATCTTTGGCGGCTATGAGGGCATTCTAGGAGCGCCGCAGGAGCAGCATCCTCAACCATTCTCCATCGTTTTTGAAACCCCTCATAGCGCTCCGATGGGGAAACAGGTCGATGCTCACCTGGTCGCCATGAAGCAGATCCTCTCACTCTTTCGCACCATTAGCTCTGAGGGCAGGGATATCTAGGGAAGCCGCTTGATTAACCCGATCCACATGAGCAAAAAACGCCATATCCTGCCGGGATTTCACCTCAGCCTTGGGTGGACCGTGACATGGCTTTCCTTGATCGTACTGGTGCCGCTTGCAGCCCTTATTGGCAAGACCCTCTCGGGAGGTTGGCACCATTTCTGGGAGACCGTGACCGACCCACAGGTTGTCGCCACCTATCGTATCAGCTTCGGACTCTCGCTGATCGCAGCACTCATCAACGGGTTCTTTGGCTTCCTGGCAGCCTGGATCTTTGCCCGTTATGAGTTCCCCGGCCGCAAGCTTCTGGAAGCCGCGACAGACCTTCCCTTCGCCCTCCCTACCGCCGTGGCGGGCATCGCTCTCACCGCCCTCTATTCCCCGAACGAGTGGATCGGAAAGATCCTCGCTCCTCTCGGCATCCATGTCGCCTTCACACCGCTCGGCGTCCTGATAGCCATGACCTTCATCGGCTTCCCCTTCGTGGTGCGTGCTGTCCAACCCGTCATCACAGAGCTCTCTGCCGACGTGGAGGAAGCTGCCGCATGCCTGGGCGCTTCCCGTTGGCAGACAATCCGTCATGTGGTTCTCCCTCCACTCTTACCTGCGCTGCTCACGGGCGTGATCATGGCTTACGGGCGCGCGGTTGGGGAATACGGCTCCATCGTCTTCATCTCAGGGAATATCCCGTTCAAGACCGAGATCACACCGCTCATGATCGTCTCCAAGCTAGAGCAGTACGATTACACCGGAGCAGCTGCCATCGGGTTCACCATGCTGCTCGCCTCCCTGGTTATCGTTCTGATCGGCAATCAACTCCAGTCCTGGGGCAATCGCTTCCGGAAACACTCCTAGGACTGACTCTCCCTTCCACGCTAAGAAAATGGCCAGTTTTATCGATTTCCGAAATCCTCCGGGTAGTGATCACAGGGCAGACCATCTCATCCGGGCTACCTCGGAACCCCTCTGGATGCGACGGCTGCTGATCGGCATTGTCCTCGCTTTCTTCACGCTCTTCTTGGCGCTTCCCCTGATCGTGGTTTTTCAGGGTGCACTCGCCAAGGGCCTTGGAACCTTCCTGATTGCCTTTACCGACCATGACATCCTTCATTCGGTTCAGATCACCCTTCTTGTGGCCGTGATCGCAGTGCCGGCTAATGCCCTCTTCGGCATCGCGGCAGCATGGGCCATCACACGCTTTCGGTTTTGGGGACGAGCGCTTCTGCTTGCCCTCATTGATCTGCCCCTCTGGGTCTCCCCGGTGATCGGCGGACTCATCTATGTGTTGCTCTGTGGACGCCGTGGCTATCTGGGGCCCTGGCTACAGGCCCATGACATCAGGATTATCTTCGCGCTGCCCGGCATGGTGCTTACGACCACCTTCGTGACCTTTCCCTTCGTGGCACGCAGTCTGATCCCGCTGATGGAGGCGCAGGGTTGCGAGGAGGAAGAGGCCGCTCTGACACTCGGAGCAGGGGGATTTGAAATCCTACGACGCATCACGCTCCCAAAAATTCGTTGGGGATTCTTCTACGGACTCATCCTCTGCAATGCCCGTGCCATGGGAGAGTTCGGTGCCGTGAGCGTAGTCTCAGCAAAGATCAGCGGCATGACCAACACCATGCCCCTGGAGATCGAGCGACTCTACAACGACTACCTCTTCGCCTCGGCCTTTGCCGTCGCCTCGGCGCTCTCATTGCTTGCCCTTATTACCCTAAGCCTCAAAACACTCGCCGAATGGGAGAACAAAAGGCAGTTTGAAGCCGGTCAGTGCTCTCTGCTTGAACCGACGATTGAGGGGAATGGAGATCAGTTAAAAGGTTGAAAAGGTAGAGGAGAAAGAAGCCCCAACTCCAATCCGCCCTTTATATTTCACCCCCCCACTCTTCCACTCTTCCACCTTTTAACTCTGTAGCCCAATGAGCATCGAAATCACCTCACTCACCAAGAGCTTTGGCGCCTTTCCTGCGGTCAATGATGTCAGCCTGAAGATCGAGACCGGCGAAATGGTCGCCTTCCTCGGTCCCAGTGGCTCAGGAAAAACAACCCTGCTCCGACTGATCGCCGGACTCGAGTTTGCGGACAAGGGGGAGATCTTCTTCGAGGATGAAAATGTAACCATGAAGAGCGCCAACGAGCGGAAGGCCGGATTTGTCTTCCAGAGCTACGCCCTCTTCAACCACATGACCATCTTCGAGAACATCGCCTTTGGTCTACGGGTCGCTCCCCGCTCCAAACGTCTTTCGAAAGAAAAGATCCACGAGCGTGTCCTCTCACTGCTGGAGACCATCCAACTCTCGGGTCTGGAGAATCGCTTCCCCGTCCAGCTCTCAGGAGGACAACGTCAACGCATTGCCTTCGCAAGGGCTCTCGCCGTTGAGCCGAAGGTTCTCTTGCTGGATGAACCTTTCGGAGCGCTCGACGCCAAGGTCCGCCGTGAACTCCGCACCTGGCTTGGCGAATTTCACGAAAGAACCCGACTCACCAGCCTCTTTGTGACCCACGATCAGGAAGAGGCCTTCGAGGTGGCTGACCGCGTCGTGATCTTTGACAAAGGCAGCATCCAAAAACTCGGCACACCAGAGGAAATCCGATCAGGCGTCTCCAATGCCTTCGTCCGCGACTTCTTGGCGCTGGATATTTAGGGAACCTCCTAGGCCAATATCGAGAGGCTATCAGCGTGCTGACGGTCCCAGCGGTTGGTCAGGCCCGACCAGAACTTCGACGACTCATCGCGCGTTCGGCGCTCATAGCGCTCGCGTGAGGCACGCAGATCTCCGAGCAGTTTCTCGGGATTTTTCTCCGCCTCATGCAATGCTTCCTTCGTCTTCGGACCGGCGATTCCATCAGCGGGGAGTCCGAGGGCATCCTGCAGGATCTTGACGGCACCGGTCGGCCCTCGGTTGAAGGCGGCATCCCGCAGGGCGAATTGCACAGCAGGCACCTCGGAGAGCATCGCCACGGGATCCGTGTAGCGACGGATATGATCTGCGGCTACATCCTCGGCCTCGTCGTACTTCCCTTCAGCGATCAGCTTCTCGATCACATCAAGAGCCTCCGGATGATAGCGGTCATTGATTCCGGCAACCTCACGCTCCCCTCCACCGTCCCCAGAGGGAAGATGATAGACCTTCATATGTCCCGCAGAATCCCGACGGGCTTCATAGTCAACAATTCGGCGTGCCTGCTCGTGGGATGTCATGGGGAAATAGGTTCTGGGGAATTGGTGATAATAGGGAGGGAAAAGCAGATCTTCGCAGAATGCACCAGCCACCTATCTTATGCGAACGGAAGCGACGACGGAAAGCCCCGGCACCAAGCGGTCCTCGTATCCTTTCACCGAATTCTTCTCGAACTCGATTCGGACGGGGAGACGCTGGACGATCTTGGTGAAGTTACCGGTGGCATTATCGGCAGGCAGCAGCGCGAACTCACGGCCACTGGCGGGGGCCATGCTGACCACCCTCCCCTTGAACACATGGTCTGGAATAGCATCCACCGTCAAATAAACCTCCTGGCCCTTGTGGATGTGAGCCACCTGGGTCTCCTTGAAGTTGGCCTCGACCCACGGATTTCCCTCAACGACGGCAAGCAAGTTGATACTCGGCATCACGGTATTGCCTGCCTCGACGCTACGCCCGCCGACGATCCCATCGACAGGAGAGACGATGGTGGTGTACTTGCGGTTGAGCTGGGCGGCATGAAGCTGCGCGGCGGCGGAGTTGGCATCATGTTTGGCATGGGCGAGATCCTGCACGGAAACCACGCGCGTGCTGGCAAGCCCCTGCTCCCGCTGATAATCACCCTGGGCCCTTTCGTTCTTGGCAATCGCATCGGCAAGCTGGGCGTCGAAGGGCTCAGGATCGACCTGCAAGAGAAGGTCTCCAGTCTTCACCCGGGTGTTGTTCTCGACAGCGACCCTCTGCACGATGCCGGTAATCTGGGGAGCGATATAATGGATGTGACCGGTGATGTAGGCGTTATCGGTCGTCTCATGGAAGAACCGGTAGACAGCATACTTGATGACAAAGACCGCGCAGATCGCGCCGAGAAGAATCAGGATGATTTTTTTCTTAGGATTCATCGGGGCGGACTTATCAGGAACTGAGGCAGCTGGAGATACAGAGGACTCAGGGGTTTGGGGTGATTTATCGGGATTCATGGGCGAAAGGTTGCTGCGCTGAAGGGTTAAAGGGTGGGAGAGTTAAAAAGGGGAAGAGTTGAAAGATGGAAGTGGGTCCGGGGCTTCTTTCTCCTCAACCTTTTAATCCTTTAATTTTATAACTTTTCGTCATTTTTCCATCACTCTAGTGCGCCCTCGAGGGCTTACCTCCGCCGCGACTCAGGAGAAAGATCAATGGGAGCGTGAGCAAGAACATCCAAGAGAGTGCATGGAAGATATCAATAGAGGCCAGGATGCTCGACTGAAGATTGATCATGCTGTCAAAGATACTCAGTGTCCGGGTAGAGGCTATCTGAAGATCCGGGGTGTTGGGTGCTAGGGAAAAATTCGCCATCAGAGAACGCTGAAGGAACGGAATACGCAGGGGATTGATATTATTAACCAGGTCGCCACGGTGCATCATCGTGCCCCTCTCCAGCATCGTTGTGAGGACGGCAATGCCAATGCTTCCACCCATCTGTCGGGTGAGACTGAAAAGGCCGGCAGCGGCGGGAATCTCATGCCGGGGAATCCCCCCCAGAGTGGCAATTGAGAGAGGAAGAAAGATCAAGGCCGTTCCCACGCCACGTCCGATCAGGGGCCAGAAGAGGTCATCCTGACTGGTGGTGGGACTCAGGTCCCCGAGTGCCCACATGGAGCCGCAGAGAATCACCGCCCCCGTGGCAATGAGAACCCGCTGATCGTAGTTCTTCAGAAACTTTCCGAACATGATCATCACAACAGCCGAGGCCAGCGAGCCGGGCAGAAGCATCAGTCCGGTCTTGATCGCCGTAAAATGAAGCTGTGATTGGGCAAAGACGGGGATGATGAAGACCGCTCCGTAGAGGCCGAAGCCTAGGACAATAGAGTAGAGACTTCCAGCCATCAACGCCTTGTGACGCAGCACACGGAGATCCACGGCAGGATGAGGTGTGCTGAGTTCCTGACGAACGAAGAGAAGGAGACTGGAAATACTGATGAAGGAGGCCCAGCGGATGAATGGCGAGGAGAACCAGTCCTCCTGTTGCCCCTGCTCCAGGACCAACTGAAATCCGCCAAGTCCCAGCGTCAGCCATAGCAAACCCCACCAGTCGACGGTGGCTCCGTTGCCATCCGCACGATGGACTGCTTCATCCCTAGGCAGGAAGGTATAGATCATCCAGATGGCGGCTAGGCCGACCGGCACGTTGACATAGAAGATCCACCGCCAGTCCAGCCCGTCGGTGATGAGACCGCCGAGCGTGGGACCGATTGCGGGACCCACGATGACGCCGAGGCCGAAGATGGCACTCGCCATCCCCTGTTCCGCGGGAGGAAAGGTCTCGAAGAGCAGAGACTGGGCCTTCGCCAGCAGGCCACCTCCCGCGAGTCCCTGCAAAACGCGCGCAGCAATCAGGCCGCCGAGACTGTCAGCCATTCCGCAGAGAATGGAGGCGACGGTGAAGGAGATCAGCGAGAAGAGAAAATAGTTCTTCTTTCCAAACCTTACTCCGAGCCATGCGGTCAGCGGGATAATGATCACATTAGCCATCGTGTATCCTGTGGAGACCCAGCCAATCTCTGAGAGGGTCGCTCCGAGATTCCCCCGCATATCGGGGACAGCCACATTCACAATACTGGTGTCGACAGTCTCCATCATCGCACCAAGACAAGCAGAGAGGAGGATCGCCCACTTGAGCCAACCCTGGTTTGCGGCCCGCTTGCCTAGGGTGGTGGGTAATCGTGACGGGTCAACCATGAAACTAGAAAAGGCCAATCCTGATACCAGTAAGTTTAATTAATGTCATTAAGTATCATCAGATCCTCGTTATTCCTCTTAACTGCTAGGTCAAGTTTGACCTTGTACGATACAGGGGTTAGAATTGTTAGAGTTGTAGTACTCGGAGCACTTGCGCTCACCATCCCCCTCCTCCCCCCATGACAAACACCACGCTTGTTCCTTCGAAACTCAGCCCCATTGTTTACTTCATCGGATTCACGGGTGCCCTTGCGGGACTTCTTTTCGGACTCGACATCGGAGTGATCTCCGGTGCCGAAGGACTCATCCAGAAAAGCTTCTCCATCACGGACCAGGTGATCGAACTCGTGGTCAGCTCACTTCTTTGGGGGGCCGTCTTCGGAACGCTGATCAGCGGAATTCTTTCTAACAGATTAGGGCGTCGCGGTGCCATCTTGATCAGTTCTTTGATCTTCATTTTAGGTTCGCTTGTCTGCGCGTTTTCGCCTGACGCACACCTGCTGATCGTTGCCCGTTTTTTTCTAGGTATCGCGATCGGCGTCGCCTCGTTCACCGCACCCCTCTATCTTTCTGAAATCTCCCCTCAGCGTGTTCGGGGATCGATGATCTCCATGTACCAACTGATGATCACCATCGGTATCGTTCTGGCCTTCCTGAGCAATACATGGCTTGCTAATTACGCTCACTTCGACTGGTTGCTGGGGGATCACTACAAGACCATCTTGGGAGTGGGCAATTGGAGGATGATGCTAGGAATTGTCGCCCTTCCCGCCTTCCTGATGTTTCTGGGTGTTCTCTTCCTGCCCGAGAGCCCCCGCTGGCTTTTCCTCAAGGGTAAGAAGGCCCTCGCCGTCTCAGTCTTCGAGAGAATGCACCTCCCTACGGACGAGATCAGCAAAGAAGTTGTGGAGATTGAGGAGAGCCTTCGGGTCAGGCAGAACGGATTCCAGATGTTCCGGGGCAATTCGAACTTCCGGAGGGCCATCGGCCTCGGAATCGGACTTCAGATCATCCAGCAACTCACGGGAATCAATGTCATCATGTATTATGCTCCCCGGATCTTCAAGATTGCCGGCTTCACCAGCACGGAGCATCAACTCTGGGGTACGGTTATCGTGGGGGTTACCAATGTACTGGCGACATTCATCGCCATCGCCTTTGTCGATCGGATTGGGCGCAAGCCGATCATGTATGTGGGCTTTGCCGTCATGGGTGTAGCGATGATTGCCGTGGGCACCCTCTTCAACATGGATCTCGAGAAATCCCCTGCTCTTGGTATCTGGGCTATTGGAGCTCTTCTTATCTTCATCGTCGGATTCGCCATGAGTGCGGGCCCCATCATCTGGGTCATCTGCGCGGAGATTTTCCCACTTTCGGGTCGCGACCTAGGTGTGACGTTCAGCACGGCTACGAATTGGATCGTGAATGCCATCGTGGGAGGCACCTTCCTGACCCTGCTCGACAAATTTGGAAACGGGAACACCTTCCTGCTCTACGGAGGACTCAATGCTCTTTTCGTCATCTTTTTTCTCTGCTTTGTGCCGGAGACCAGGGGTATCTCACTTGAGAAGATCGAGGCTAACCTCCTCTCGGGCAAGCGCCTCAAGGAAATCGGGCGTTGAATTAAAAAGCCGTTCGCTAAAAATCGAGTGCGTGGCTGAAGGGGGGTGACTTCACCATGCCGCCGAGTGACCGGAGGGACGGAGAGTTTCCGTCCGACACACCCCTCCATGTCTGATAAATGCCGTTTTTCAACTTGACGGAAAATTCTTCTCCGATTCTCTAGGGATCGTGTTTCGCCCCCATCGGAACTGCCCAAACCATGTCACTTGCCCTCGGCAGCCCACTTTGGAGTTTCTGTTATCTGGTCGTCCTAATCGGACTCACCGGGTATGGGCTACACCGATGCTGCATTATCTATCTCTTCCTGAAGCATCGGAAAAACTCCCCGCAACCCCACTCCCACTTCACAGAGCTCCCACGCGTCACCGTGCAGCTTCCCCTCTACAACGAGGCCTCCGTGGCTCCAAGACTGCTTAGAGCAGTAGGGGCGCTGGATTATCCTGCCGATAAATTCGAGATTCAGGTGCTCGACGACTCCACGGACGACACCAGCCGACTCGTGGCAGATGAGGTAATTCTTCTTAGGACCGCCGGTATCACCATCTCTCATATCCAGCGTGTTAACCGCGAGGGCTACAAGGCAGGGGCCTTGGCGCATGGGATGGAGCTGGGCACGGCAGACCTCATCTTCATTCTGGATGCAGACTTCGTCCCTCCCTCCGACATCCTGCGCAAGACCGTGGATTATTTCACTGATCCCGGCCTGGCCTTAGTCCAGATGCGATGGGGTCATCTGAACCGCAAGCAGTCCCTGCTGACGCGCCTCCAGGCGATGTTCCTGGACGGCCACCTGCTGTTGGAGCAGACCGCACGATGCCATTCGGGAAGATTCTTCAACTTCAACGGCACAGCCGGCATCTGGCGCCGGGAGGCCATCGTGGATGCTGGTGGATGGCATGATGACACACTCACCGAAGATCTCGATCTGAGTTACCGCGCCCAGCTGAAGGAATGGCGCTTCCTCTTCCTGCCCGATCTCGTCATCCCTGCCGAACTCCCCGAGGAGATGAATGGATTTAAGACCCAGCAAAAACGCTGGACCAAGGGCTCTATCCAGACCTGCCTCAAGATCCTGCCTAGGGTCTGGGAAGCTTCCGTTCCCCTGATTGTGAAGTTAGAGGCCACTGCTCATCTCACCTCTAACTTCGGCTACTTGCTGCTCGTGCTGATGTGCGTCCTGACCCTCCCACACGCCCTTGGGCCGAAGCAGTCGTCAATCTACAGCCTGCTGGTCGACCTCCCCATTTTCCTAATCACTACCGTCTCGATCGCCATCTTTTATATCGTGGCCCAACGCCATCTCAATCCGAAGGGTTGGATCAAGGATCTGCTCCTCCTGCCGATGCTGCTGGCCCTCGCCACTGGCATGTCGGTGAATAATTCCCTCGGGGTCCTGGAGGCTCTCTTTAAAAAAGGGGGAGAGTTCACCCGCACCCCGAAGAAAGGCAGTACCTTTGATTCGCCACGGGTCAGAGCAGCACTTTGTTCCATGCCTCATCGTGCATCCACACCGGCTCTCCCGCTCCGCTCGTTCCTGCCCGCTATCGAGATCCTCTTTGCCCTCTACTTCGGCTACTGTACTTGGAACGCGGGACTCACTCGCCAATGGATGTCCATTCCATTCCTTCTTATCTTGCTGGGAGGTTTTTTTTATGTCGCCCTGAATTCCTTGGGGCAGCTTCCTGCCTGGCCAGGTTTTTCACGGCGAGAACACCGTACAGCCGTAACTTAACCGGCTGATTATTGGGGCATCCCGAGTTTCTTGAGCTTCGGAGCAATCACCGCCTGGCAATATGGGTTCTTCTGCTTGTTGTTCTCGTAGTAGCCCTGATGGTACTCCTCGGCCGAATAGAAGATCTTAAGTGGCACGATCTCCGTCACGATCGGATCGGGAAACTGTGCCTGCGCCTTTTTCTTGGAGGCCTCGGCTTCCGTCGCTTCCTCGGGAGAGGATGTCAGGATGATCGACCGGTACTGGGTGCCCGCATCCGCTCCCTGACGATTTAGTGTTGTCGGATCATGGGCTCTCCAGAAGAGATCTAGCAACTGGTTATAGGTCACCTTGACGGGGTTATAGGAGATCTGGATCACTTCAGCATGGCCGGTACGACCCGTGCAGACCTGATCGTAAGTCGGATCCGCTTTTGTCCCCCCGGCGAATCCTGAAGTAATCTTGATGATCCCGGGCAAGTTCTGGAACACCGCATCCATGCACCAGAAACAACCTCCGCCGAACGTGGCAATGCTTGTCTTCTGTGAAGATGAAATGGGAGATGCAGTGGGTGAAGGATCGGCGGCATTCATGGGTCGAAAGACTATGCCAAGGGAAAGGGCGGAAAGCAGGGCAAAAGGAATGGATAAGCGCATGGAGTTAATCTCCACCCTGATGCCAGAATTGCTAGTTCAATTGCCTCATCGCCAACCATGAGGAGGTCTTCAGATTTTCTCCAGGTTTCCATTCAGACTTCATCCTATTGAGTTTTCTCCCACACTCTCAGGAACGATGCTGATGTCATTTTTTCTCTTTCAGGGTGGCTATTTCAGCGATTTGTTTCCTGTCTCTCTGGTACCAAGAACCATCAGAAGACTGACCGCGGCGGCACTAATGAGCAAAAGCGCCGGAGACATTCGGTTATGGGTGACCTCAATGAGGGTGACACAGAGGAGTGGAGTGGTCCCTCCGAGAATGCCCGCCGCGACATTGTAGGAAATTCCGAGACCGGTAGCCCGGAGTGTTCTCGGGAATACCTCTGCAAGCCAGATCCCGTAGGGGGCTCCACCCAGGGCAACGAAGGCCATAAAGAGGATCATCGCAATCAGGGCGAGGATGTTATTTCCCAGATTCACCGCAACGTAGAAGGGATAGGCCCCGAGAAGGATGCCGGCGAGCGAGATCATGGCCAGGGGCTTGCGACCGAATTTATCAGCAAGGAAGCCGGCGAGAGGCGACACGACGATAGCGGAGGCCACGGCAGCTGATTGCAGACCCAAGGCTGCTGACTCACTAAAGACCTTACCTCCCGAAAGGTAGGAGGAAATGAAGATCGCCATCGTGTAGAATCCCGCCTGAAAGCCCCATCCACCAAAAGCACCTCGGATCAAGGCCCAGGGGTGTTCGAAGAGGACGTGAAGGACGCTGGAGCGCCGGTGGCGGATGCCTGGGTGAAGTTCGGGTTTTTCTTCCTCAGGCAAGCTTGTGCGGAGCACTGCGATGGAGAGGCCGAGGGGGATCGAAACCAGGAACGGGATTCTCCAAGCCCAATCCAAAATCTGCTCGGAGGAGAATAGGGAGAAGAGAATCATTCCCGCACCGGAGCCCAGCAGGATTCCGCTGGCAGCTGTCGATCCAGCCAGGGTGCCGATGAGTCCCCTGTGTTTCGGAGGAGCATTCTCAACCAGGTAGACGATCGAAGTGATGAACTCCCCTCCCGTGGAGAGTCCCTGCATAAGTCTTAAGGTGACGAGTAGGATCGGTGCGGCGATCCCGATGGCAGCGTAAGAGGGAAGAAACCCCACCAACGCCGTCGTAACGGCCATCACCATTGCTGAGACGAGCAAGGCGAAACGTCGGCCATGATGGTCGGCCAGGTGTCCGAAAAAGGCTCCCCCGCCAAGTCGCATGATGTATCCGGCAGCGAAGACTCCGAAGACAGAGATGATGGAGACGAACTGATTCCCTTGAGGAAAAAAGAGTTTCCCGAGCGTCGGGGCCATCACGCCATAGAGTGCGAAATCATACCACTCCATTATGTTGCCAGCCATTCCTGCAATAACGGCGATCGGCTTCAGCGGCGGAGTCGGTGGACGTTGCATTCCCGAGTCTCTCCTAGGATTTTGGAACGTCTAGGAAAACTTCCCTCGTCGATGGGCTCCGCTCACGGTTGCACCCTATCAACCTAATTTTTCCAAGAAGTTCTGAAGTTTAAAAAACAGATCAATAACTCGGGGCGACGAAATCACCCGATCCGCTTCAGTAATCCTGCGACCTCAGCATGGAGGAGCTGGGCTTCCCTTTTCCGATCAGGCAGGGGCTTCCGGGTCTGACCGAAGGAGAGCCGGGCCTGGAAGGATGTCTTTCCGAGCAGATTGATCAGGTGAGGCACAAGCACGAGATCCCCCCAGTAAGCGACCTCAGTCCTAACCGATCCCTCATCCTGCAGATTGTAGCCGATGGCAACGGGAGTGACTTGAGAGTCCGTGATGATCGCCGACTCCAGAAGCGAACTGCGGAAAGGAAGCACCCGTGATCCGTCCGTGCTCGTCCCCTCGGGGAAGAGAATGACGGGCCTCCCTCCGCGCAGAGGCTGCTCCATTTCACGGAGCTGAGCCGCGACCTTGGCTGGAGCATCGCGACTCACGAAGATCGTGCCGGCCCGCGATGCCAGCCATCCAAAGACAGGCCAAGCCCGGACATCACTCTTAGCCACGAAGATGGCTGGAGAGACGGAGCCGAGCACAAGGATGTCAACATAGCCGAGATGGTTGGAGGCGATCAGCCCACCACTCGGAGTTTCTCCCGACACCATAACTTGGCAATGCAGTACCTTGAGGAAGCGACGGCTCATCCACTGCATCCAAGCGATCCGTGAAGAGGTTTCATTCCCTCCGCTTTCACCAGAGCCTTTGAAGCAGAGAAACCAACTCAGGGCGACCATGCCGGAGATGATGACCCAACCGAGCCAGAGAAGGCGGCAAGACAACCGGAAGGGGTGACGTCCCATCAGCGCCCCGGCTCCATGCCGATCACGGCCCTTCCAGTCAAATGCTCATTGCCAGTTCT
>Ga0114962_10001277_pt1 | contig 21888 bp, 15 predicted proteins | sample C_130820_MF_Meta_FD_87017 | JGI IMG/M metagenome (GOLD analysis project Ga0114962, IMG submission 87017) | Freshwater microbial communities from Lake Croche, Canada to study carbon cycling - C_130820_MF_MetaG | ecosystem: Environmental > Aquatic > Freshwater > Lake | place: Lake Croche, Canada... | reverse complement strand
GATGCACACTCGCCAGCAAGCTGGCTTAGCCAGGCGGCAGCAAGCTGCCAGTCTGCTTCCATCAGTCCGCCTGCTTGCAAGGCCTCCGCGATTCCACATCATATCGCGCGGTCGAGAATGAATAATATCATTAGAAGCGCCGCATGCGCTGGAGTGCGGGGGCTTGCCCCCGCCATGCTGGGGGCGGGCTTGCCCGCCGTGGCGCGGAGCAGCGAATGAGAGGTTGCCCTGCGATGCGCACTCGCCAGCAAGCTGGCTTAGCCAGGCGGCAGCAAGCTGCCGCACTCCTAGGTAGCCCGTGCCCCGCCGTTGCGCGGATTCTGCCATTTGCGCATATTTGTGTTTCCGCAGCAGCAGGGTTGACGGCTGGCGGATTTTGGCTAACATCTCGCGGCGCGGGCGGATATGCTGCTTGGCGCTTCCCCCTAACGCATCCCCCAATACACTATGACTACTATTGCCATCAATGGATTCGGTCGCATCGGACGCCTTGTCTTCCGTGCCCTCGTCGAACAAGGCCACCTCGGCACCACCTTCAATGTTGTCGCCGTGGGTGACATCGTGCCCGCCGACAACCTCGCCTATCTTCTCAAATACGACTCCACCCAAGGCCGCTTCAACGGCACGGTGTCGTCCAAGAAATCCTCCCCGGAGCTCGAAGAAGATGATGTGATCGTCGTCAACGGCAACGAAATCAAGGTGGTTAGCGCCAGGACCCCCGCCGATCTGCCGTGGAAAGCCCTCGGTGTGGATGTGGTCATCGAGTCCACCGGCCTGTTCACCGATGCGGCAATGGCCAAGGGTCATCTCACAGCCGGTGCCAAGAAGGTCATCATCTCTGCCCCGGCCAAGGGCGAAGACGTCACTCTCGTCCAAGGCGTCAATGACGAAACCTATGATCCCGCCAACCACCACATCATTTCCAACGCCAGCTGCACCACCAACTGCTTGGCCCCGGTGGTGCACGTGTTGCTCAAGGAAGGATTCGGCATTGCCGAGGGTCTGATGACCACCGTGCATTCCTACACCGCCACCCAAAAAACCGTGGATGGTCCGTCTAAGAAGGATTGGAAGGGTGGCCGTACCGCTGCGCTCAACATTATTCCTTCCACCACCGGCGCCGCCAAGGCCGTCGCGCTGGTTTGTCCGGAAGTCAAAGGCAAGCTCACCGGCATGGCCTTCCGCGTGCCTACCCCGACGGTTTCCGTGGTGGACCTCACCGTCAAGACCGTCAAGCCGACCTCGCTGGCCGAGATCAAGGCGGCGATGAAAAACGCTTCCGAGACCTACCTCAAGGGTATCCTCGAATACACCGAAGACGAAGTAGTTTCCAGCGACTTCATCCATCACAAGGCGTCCTCGATCTTTGACGGCAGCTCGTCCATCGAACTGAACTCCACCTTCTTCAAGCTCGTCAGCTGGTATGACAACGAGTGGGGTTATTCCAACCGCGTCATCGATTTGCTCTCCGACGTGGTTAAAAAAGGGATCTAACATCCATTTCCAAGTTTGGTTTCAAGCTAACGGCGGTCCGCAAGGGCCGCCGTTTTTGCATGCACGGCGCTCCTTTGAGTCAGCATGGCCAGTCGTCCTGGCGGTCTTGAGGAGCGACGACCTTACTGTCGTCGTGCGGAACGACGACCATGATGCGAGCCTTCGGCACTCAGTCATGGGCCGCCCTTCCGCCACCACCACTAGAATGTGGTGGCTCCTCAGCCCAAGTGATTCAGAAGGCCAAATGAACGTCGGCGGATATTTTTGGTGGTTTTCAGCACGGTTCGCGGTTTGAATAGCGGCCAGCCATTATGTCCGCCGAAAAGACCGCCATCACCCCGACCCGCGCCCAAGACTTTCCTGAATGGTATCAGCAAGTGATCAAAGCCGCCGACCTCGCCGAAAACTCGGAAACGCGCGGCTGCATGGTCATCAAGCCCTGGGGCTACGGGATTTGGGAACTCATCCAACAACAGCTCGACCGCCGCTTCAAAGCCACCGGCCACCAGAACGCCTACTTTCCGCTGCTCATCCCGCTGGCCTATCTGGAAAAGGAAGCCGAGCACGCCGAGGGCTTTGCCACTGAATGCGCGGTGGTCACCCATCATCGGTTAGAGTCGGTCAAGGACCCGCTCACCGGCAAGACCAAGCTCATTCCCAGCGGCGAACTCGCCGAGCCTTATGTGATTCGGCCCACTTCGGAGACGATCATTGGAGCGGCCTTTGCGCGCTGGATAGAATCGTATCGCGACCTGCCGTTGTTGATCAACCAATGGGCCAACGTGATGCGGTGGGAGATGCGGCCGCGGTTATTTTTGCGCACCGCCGAGTTTCTTTGGCAGGAAGGCCACACCGCCCACGAAACCCACGACGAGGCCATCATCGAAACCAGGTTGATCCACCGGCTTTACGAAGAATTTCTCCGCGACCACCTGGCCATCCCCGTCGTCGCCGGCGAAAAAACCGAGAACGAACGCTTCCCCGGTGCCAATATGACCCTCACCGTCGAGGCCATGGTCCAGGATAACAAGGCCATCCAGGCCGGTACCTCACACTACCTCGGCCAAAATTTTTCCAAGGCCCAGAATATCGCCTTTGCTGGCCGCGACGGCCAAGTGGCGCACGTCCACACCACCTCGTGGGGTGTATCCACCCGCCTCATTGGCACCCTGATCATGGCGCACTCGGATGACGACGGGCTGATCTTGCCGCCGCGCGTCGCTACCCAACAAATTGTTATTCTGCCGATCACTCCCAAGGAAGACAGCAAGCAAGCGGTGCTCGACGCCTGCCAGGCATTGGCCGAAACCCTGCGCCACCAAATGTATTGCGGCGACCCGCTGCGGGTGCTGGTGGATACCCGCGACCTGAGCGGCGGCGTCAAAAAATGGGAGTGGATTAAAAAGGGCGTGCCGATCCGCATCGAAATCGGCCCGCGCGATCTGGAGACCAGCAAAATCTGTGTGCAGCGCCGCGATCAAGCGGTGGCCGCCAAGGAATTTGTTATTCAGGAAGACTTCATCCGCCGCGCTCACGAACAGCTCGACGAAATCCATCAGACCTTGCTCGCCCGCGCCACGAGCTTGCGCGATAGCAACATCACCTCCTGCACCGATCTCGCCGCCTTCCACGCCCACTGGGCCCAGGACAACCCCGGTTGGCTCTACACCCCTTGGGCCGGCAGCCGCGCACAGGAAGAGGAACTTTCCAAACAACACAAAATCACCATCCGCTGCCTCCCGGTTCCCGGTGCATCCCTGCCGCAGGACCTCGCTCAAGCGGCCAGCGGCAAGTGTTTCCTCACCGGCCAGGAGACCACCACCCGCGCCATCTGGGGGCGGAGTTACTAATCGATCTCAGGCACCGAGGCGCTGGCGTTCGGCTAACAACTCGCTGAGAAACGCGGCGGGCGGTCGGTCGGTCGTGGCGAGGCGGTAATCGACCCGCAGTGCGCCGCAGCGGGCACGAAAACTGGCGATGGCAGCGTCGATGGCATCGCGGTAAGCGCGGCGGACCAGCGCGGCATCGGCCTCGAGGCGTTCGCCGGTTTCCATGTCGATGAAGTCAGATACTCCATCAAAGGGCAGCGTGAGCTCGGCGGGGTCGAGGATGTGGACGAGCACCACGTCGTGGCCGCGGCGGCGGAAATGCGCCAGCGCGCGGAACACCGCCTCGGGATCATCCAACAAATCAGACAACATCAGCACCAAGCCGCGGCGCGCCATGCCCTCGGCGAGTGCCTCGAGCGCCTTGCCGGTAGCGGTGCGGCCGCCAGGTTGATGGGCTCCGAGGGCTTCGAGGAAATTTCTAACATTACGGCTACCGCCCTTGGTGGGCAGCCAGCGGCGGACTTGGTCGTCGTAGATGACGAGGCCGAAGCAGTCCTGCTGGTGATGGGCGAGATAGGCGGCGGCGGCGGCGAGTTGGCGGGCGAATTCAAACTTGCTGGTGAGTCCGGAATGCTGGAATGCCATCGATGCGGACGCATCGAGCACGAGGTGGACGCGCAGGCTGGTTTCCTCATGGTATTGCTTGATGAAATAGCGCTCGCTGCGACCAAATAACTTCCAATCAAGGTGGCGCAGGTTATCGCCTTGCACGTAGTTGCGATGGTCGCGGAATTCTACGCTCGCTCCCTTGAGCACGCTCGAGTGGCGCCCCGCCCGCCCGCCCTCCGCGGTCCAGCGCGAGCCGAGCGCCAAGTGATCGAGGCGACGCATCGTCTCGACAGTTAGAAAGTCACTGAAGGAAGCCATTGGGGAAGAAGGCACAAGACTGCAAGACGCAAGACGCAAGACAAGAGGGGTGAAGAAAAAGCTGAAATGCTGAACTGCAAAAAGCCCTGAGATCTGATTTAGGATTTAGCACCAGAACCCGCCGCGCTGGGGGTGTGGAGCTTTGAGTAACTGCCAAATGCTTACCGCAAAGCCGCAAAGGTCGCAAAGGTCGCAAAGGTCGCAAAGGGACGCGGAGCAAGACGGAATTTTTCTCGATAATCCATTCCACTTTGCGCCCCTTTGCGGCCTTTGCTACTCTGCGGTAAATCTTCAAGTTACTCGGGAGGATTTAGGATTTTACCTGACGAGGGCGTGGAAGAGGATGTTCACGCCGAGCGCGGTGGAGTCGGCGGCTTCGTAGCCGATGGCGTAGGGGGCGGGGGACTGTTCCCAACCGGCGGATAGATCGCGCGGGCAATAAATCACGGCGGTGGCACCGTTGATCTCGGTGGCAAATAACTCGGGCGCAGCGCTCGCCTTCTTGTCGAGTTGCGCGGCAAGGGCTGGCCGCAGCTTGACCGCGCTGATCTCGTTAGGTTGGTGGAAAAGCGCGGCGGAAGCGGCCACCGGCAGCAGCGGGTGGTCGGGCAGGACCCGGGCCATTTCCGCGCGGAAGGCCGTATCGAAGGTCGAGCGACCGTCGCCGGCCTCGGCAAACAGGACCCCGCCTTTCAACAGGAATTGCCGCAGGTTGGCGCGCTCGTTGTCGCCGAGGGCGAAATCCGTAGTACCCGTTAGATAGAGCAAGGGCGTTTCAAACATTGAGGCGTTGGACAAGGCGACCTCGCGCCATTCGAAGGACACTGGCGCGCCAGTTTGCTCATTGAGTTTGCGCAACAACATCGGCAATGCGGCGGGCCGGGTTTTCCACGGGCCAACGTGGGCGACCCAACCGACGTGCAGGCTGCCAGCCTTGGATCCGCCGGCATCGGCGAGTTCGACGCTTTTGCCGGCGCTGCGGCCGGCCTCCTGCATGGCGGTGACATACGAGAGCAGGTTGGCCCCGAGACGGCGGGCGTCGGCATCCTCGTAGCCCCAACTATCGTGGCGGTTTTTTTCCCAGCCCATGGCGATGTCGAAGCGCGAGATAAGGATAGCGCTGCGGTTGTCGATATCCACCGCGTCGATCCATGGATAGGCGTCACTAACCACTCCGTCGCGAATGGCGCGCTCACGGTACTTCACCTGCTTGATATCATGGTAGGCATGGAACAAGGGATGGTCGAGGCGCAGCCGATAGACCGGGCTTTCCGGCAACACCTGCCGCGCGGCCTCCAGCGCGGATTGATAGAAATCCGGGTGGCCGACGAGAGCGTTGAAGATGACGGTGCCGCCGTTGCGCAGGTACTCGCGGAGGCGGGCGGCCTCCTTGGGTTCGAGGGTGAATGGTTTGTAACCGGAGCGGTAGAGGACCGGGTTTTCGCGTGGGTTGGTGGAAATCTCGGCCCAGGTCTTGATGTTGGAGGTGAAGCTAGCACCCATTTCGCCGCTCATCCATTCCAAGAGTTTTTTTAAATCGTGGGGCGTGCGCGCCCAGTCCTCGGCGTCCGGAGTGCGGATTTTAGTGAGTAATACCGGCGGTTGCGGCGGGTTTTTGCGTTCCTGGCGTTTTTGCGGCACCACCGGATAGGGCAGCGGCGGCATTCCTTCCGAGGATGACACCTGGGCCGGCGGCGGCTTGGGCTCTTCCAAGGGCGGTGGTTCCGGCGGCTTGGGCGCCGCCAGCGCCGCCGCGGCGAAGATTCCCCACAAGATGGTGGTTAGGGTTTTCATGATGGATTCGTCAGTGGGGTTGCAACCTCGGTTAGATAATCTCCAAGTGACACGGCTTGCACGGCTGGGAATTGCGGGTCAATGGCTCGACCCATGATGGGCTGGACTGCGGAAAATGAAAGGCTCTAAATTCAACTTCGGTGTTCGAGTAATTGCAGGCCAGTTAGATATCTATCACCGCAGCGAAATTCGCCGGAGTTATCCTCCGGATGATTGGCTTTGCACCGGGCACGACGAGTGGCTAGGGTGCGCCCGCACATGGCCACCTCACCCACTCAACCGACGCTGCGCGGGCTCACCCAGTACCAATGGCGCTCCGGAATCGCGGCTTGGCTCGGTTGGTTTTTTGACGGATTGGACATGCATTTGTACACGCTGGTGGCGGCACCGTTTGTGGCGCATTTGTTGCAGGTGGTGGATCTGGCTGATCCGGCGGTGAAGGTGAAAAGCTCGTGGATTCAGGCGGCATTCATGGTTGGATGGGCTCTGGGCGGGGGATTTTTCGGCCGCCTTGGTGATTTGTTGGGCCGCTCGCGTTGTCTCGCACTGACCATCCTCACGTACGCGATGTTCACGGGCATGGCCTGTCTGGCGACCCAGTGGTGGCATCTGCTCATTTTTCGGTTTGTGGCGGCGTTGGGCATTGGTGGCGAGTGGGCAATCGGTTCGGCACTGCTGGCTGAGACCTGGCCAAAGTGTTGGCGGGCGTGGATTGCCGCCGTGCTACAAATGGGCGTCAACCTCGGGATTCTCTGCGCCTGTGTCACCCGCGTGGCGATGGCCGCGTTTCCCGAACGCTATATCTTTCTCGTCGGCGTGCTGCCGGCACTCATGGTGTACTGGATCCGCCGCAAAGTGCCCGAAACCGCCGAATGGCAGCGCGCGCGCCATGCCGCTGGCAGCCACATGCCGGGCATCCGCGACCTGTTCCGCAGTGAGGTGCGGCGCACCACGCTGGTGACCATCGTCGTGTGTGCCTGCTCACTGACCGGGTGGTGGGCATTTATTTTCTGGAACCCCCAACATTTTCGCAATTTGCCAGAACTGCGCGGGTGGCCAGCGGCGGATCGCGAGCGACTCGTCGCCGGGGTGTTTTTCCTGGTTGTGGGCGTGTCCATCATCGGCAACTTCTGTGCCGCATGGTTGGCCCGGCGCATCGGTTACCGCAATGCCATCCTGGTGTTTTTCGGGGGATTTCTCGGTTGTTTCATCGGCGCTTACGGCGTGCCGCGTGGCTATCAGGCGTTGCTCATGTGGGTGCCGTGGATCGGATTTTTCTCCGGCGTCTTCGCTTTGTTCACCATGTATCTGCCGCCCTTGTTTCCGGTGCTGCTGCGCACCACCGGCGCGGGCTTTTGCTACAATATCGGCCGCATCGCCGCCGCCGTGGGCACCATCGTCTTCGGGCAGTTGGCGGTGGTCGGCGACTTTCGGTTAGCGTTGTTATGCGACGGGTTGCTATTCATACCAGCGTTCATCGCCGCCCTCTGGATGCCCAACGTCCGCGATGACGCGTGATCAACGCGCCAGTCGACCTGATTTGACGCCTGCCGGAAACGCCGGTTCATTGGCGGGCCTGTGCATCGGCGGTCATAGACGCGCCGCTACAAGGCGGCAGATATTCTTGCGCTACTCCTTAGCTTGACGTCGTCCCCAGGGCCGCGCGATACTCGACCCATGCTCGCGCGGTTCAAAAATCCCTGGCCAACCCATATGCCTGGCCTCAAGGATGTGCTGCGCTGGAAATTGGGCTTCGGGGATAAGATCGTGCCGCAGTTTCCGCTCGCCCATGACCCAGCTCCTTGGCTGGCCCTGACCAAGGAGCAACTCCATGACATGCCGCCGCGCGGCTGGCGGGTCACTTGGCTCGGTCATGCAGCGTTCCTGCTGAGTGGCTGTGGCGTGCATTTGCTCATCGACCCGATTTTCTCGGAATACTGTGGCCCGCTAAGATGCTTAGGTCTGCGGCGAAAGGTTCCCACACCCTGCCATCTCGATGAATTGCCGCCCATCACGGCGGTCTTGCTCACCCACACGCATTACGATCACTGTGATTTGCCGACCCTGCGCGCCCTGGGCAAAGATACCCCGCTGATCGTGCCCGAAGGCCACTCGGCATGGTTCGCACGCGCCGGGTTTGCTAGTGCGAGGTCCCTCGCCTGGTGGCAGAGCGTCGATATGGTGCCAGGCATTTCGGTCACCGCCACCCCGGCCCAACATTTCACAGCGCGCGGCCTGGCGGATCGCAATCGCGGCCACTGGTGCGGGTGGTGTGTGGCGGGTGGCGGGGTGAAACTCTGGCACTCCGGCGATAGCGGGTATTGCCCGGCCTTCCGCGAGATCGGCGCCCGCCTCGGACCGCTAGACTTCGGCATGATCGGCATCGGTGCCTATCAACCTAACTGGTTCATGCGGTCCTTGCACATGACCCCCGGTGAGGCGCTGCTGGCATTTCAGGACAGCGGCTGCCGCCACGCCGTCGCCATGCACTGGGGCACATTTCAGTTGAGCGACGAACCCTTGGGCGAACCCCCGCTGCTACTCGCTAGGGAATTATCAGAGCGAGGCGTGGCCCCTGAGCGTTTCCAAGCCGGTGGGGTCGGCCAGCAATGGAGTATTGTGGAGTGCGGGGGCTTGCCCCCGCCAGGCCAAGCCAGCTTGCTGGCGGGTGCCGGCATGCCACCGGAGTTGCTGGGGCAAGCCCTATAAGCGCCGATGACTCGTTAGAGCCTTGACGCCGCGCGATGTCGCCGACGGTTTCCCGCGCCCTGCGTTCTGCCACTGTGGCGCAGTCGCGCTCAGCGAGCAAGCGGATGGACTCGGGCACCTTGCGGCAAGCAAGCTGCGGCTAGGCCAAATGCCCGGCCAGCGCCGATTCGATAGCCGTGTGCAAATCCCGGTCGGGTATGAGTTTTGAAAGAAATTTGCACAGTCCCACCGCTTGCACACGCTGGCGTGTTTGCTCGTCGGCGTAGGCGCTCAGAAAGATGACAGGAGTGCGGTGGCTTTTGCGAATTTCCAAGGCGGCGTCAATTCCATCCACTTCTCCAGACAAACGAATGTCCATGAGGATTAAGTCAGGCCGGAATTGTTCGGTTGCGGCGATGGCTGCGGGGCCCGTGCAGGCGATATCAACCACTCGATACCCCATGTCTATCAGGCGGCCCTCCAGGTCTTTGGCCAGGATGATTTCATCTTCAACAATCAATAACGGCTTGGGTTTCATGATGGGCTGACGGGTTGCAACGGAAAACGGATTTCCACCCGTGTTCCGTGGTCACTGCGAATGTTGCGCGTGCCCCTCAGCTGCTGGGTCAGCGCGTTGACCAAGGTCAGGCCCACGCTACTCACCTGATCGATTTGGAGGTCGTCTGGCAAGCCAATGCCATTGTCGCTCACGCGCAGCAGGATCTCATCCGCGGCGGTTTGCTCGAGTTCAACGCTCACCTCGCCACGGCGGGCCACCGGAAACGCATGCTTGATCGAATTGGACACCAGCTCGCTGACAATCAAGCCGCAGGGCACCGCCTGCTCAATGGCGAGCATCACGGGGGCCACCGAGTGGCTCTGAATATCAATGGCTTGTGCCGCCATGCCGAGCGACTCCGATAGATTGGCGCACAGTTGCCTGAGATAGCCCGTGATTTCCACGCGGTCCATGCCTCCCGAGCGATAGAGCATTTCATGGAGCAGCGACATGGCAAACAAACGGGCTCGCGTGTCGGACAGGGCGGCCAAGGCGTCTGGGTGTTTGATGTGACGCACTTGCATGTTGATCAAGCTGACCATGATGGCGAGGTTGTTTTTGACCCGGTGGTGGACTTCCTTGAGTAGGACGGTTTTCTCCGCGAGTGCTTGTTGGATGGCGGCCTCGGCCAGTTTGCGCTCGGTGATGTCGATTGTGCTCGATTGGAAGCCGATGACGCGCCCCGCCTCGTTGCGTACCACCGTGCCTTGCGTATAGCCGATGAAGAGCGAGCCGTCCTTGCGCTTCAAGGTCAATTCGCCTTCAAATTGACCGGTGGCTTCGAAGGTCTGCAGCAAGGCCATGGCCTCAGTGGGATTCGGGCTGAATTGAGCAATATGCATGCCCACAACCTCCTCCTGGCTTGAATAACCATACATGCGCAGAAACGCAGGGTTGACCATGACGATGCCGTGATCCAAGCCGCCAATGCTTTGAGCGTTGATCGCAGAATCGAAAGCCGCGCTTTTGATGATGAGCGCTTCCTCAATTTTTTTAGCGGCGCTGATGTTGTTCAGGACGACCCGGCACGTTTGCCCGCCGCAGGCTTCCATCCGTGCCCAGAACCAGCTGCCGTCGGGTGTCAGCATCCTCAGTTCACACTCCTGAGAGGTGCCAGTGGCAAACAGTTGTTGGCGGTGCCGGGAGAAAATCGCCAGATCCTCCGGGTGAATGAATTTTACAAGCGGTTGGTTGACGAGTCCCTCGTGGGCTAAGCCCAATATATTTGCGGCCTTTAGGTTGGCTTGCAGGATCAGACCCGACTCACTGAGGGTGACATAACCCACCGGAGCCAGATCGTACAGGTCAAGGTAGAGCGAACGCGCAAGCTCGAGTTCCACCTGCGAATTGCGCAGCTCCTCATTTGAAATCTCCAATTCGATTTGATGCACGCCCAGCTCGTGGAGTATCTGCTGCGTTTGCTCAGGCGTAACGCTCGGCTGCTCTGCGGACTCCTTGGCGACCCTTGCCCGAGCCTGTGCTTCGGCCAGTTGCCGCCGTGCTTCGTGCGAGCTGGCCACAATGGCACCTTGCGTCACAGCGAGCTGGCGCCGTGCATGGTTCACTTTCATGCGGGTATGCTGCGACGAGTGGAGCATTGCGGCGCGCTTTCTAAGTGAGGTTTTTGAGTCGTGCCGGCCGCTTGTGAGTTTGGAATAGCGGTGAATCGTGGAATAACAAGGCCGACGTGGGCAACGGAATCCGGGTGCCTGAGGTTCCATGTGAAGCCCCTGGGAAATCCAAGTGAACCGTAACCTACAGTTGGACGCAACAGCCTGCTGCACCGGAATGCAAATCGAATTAGTGCCTGGGTTGTGCTGGTCACTGCGATTTTTTGCGTGCCATTGGCCGCCAGCCTGCTTGACTGTGTCCAGCGCACGATGCCGGAAATCCCCCCTGAAGAAACGTTGTTGTTGGTCGATCCGGATCTGGATTTTCTGGATTGGGCCACCAAGCATTTGGCTGCCGAGGGCCTACGCATCCTGCGCTGCGACAACGCGGACCACGCGCTCAAAGTGCTGGCCAAGACGCCGGTGAACCTGGTGCTGGCGGCGTTTGAACTGCAACCGTTTGACGGCATGGAGTTGCTGGCCCGCAGTCGCCTGGAGAGCCCGCAAACGATGGTGATTCTGACCACCGGCTTTCCCACCCCCGGTCAGATCATCGAGGCGACCCAGCGCGGCGCCCACGACGTGCTGCGCAAGGAGTCGCTGCCCTTTGATCTGCGCCCGATTGTGGAAGCGGCCTTGCAAACCCACGAGAACCGCCGCAGCGCCGGTAGCCCGCAGGCCGAGTTGCCCAGCCCCGAGGGTCGGGTGAAAATCATCGGATCGTCGCACGCCCTGCAAGATGTATTCAAGTTGGTCGGGCGGGTGGCGAGAACCGATGCGCCGGTGCTCGTTACCGGCGAAAGCGGCACCGGCAAGGAGCTCATCGCCAAGGCAATCCACGAGTACAGCCCGCGCCGCAATCACGAGATGATCACCCTCAATTGCGGTGCCATCCCCGAAAACCTCCTCGAAAGCGAGCTTTTCGGCCACGAGAAAGGCTCGTTCACCGGGGCTATCGCACGCCGCGCTGGCCGCTTCGAACAGGCCGACGGCGGCACGCTTTTTCTCGATGAAATTGGTGATATGCCGCTGTCGATTCAAGTGAAGATGTTGCGGGTGCTGCAAGATGGGTCGTTTTCCCGGGTGGGTGCCAATGATGCCCTCAGCGCCGACGTCCGCATCATCGCCGCCACCCACAAAAATCTCGCCGCAGAAGTGGCTGCCGGGCGCTTCCGCGAAGACCTGTTCTACCGCCTCAACGTCGTCGAACTGGCCATCCCCCCCCTGCGCGAGCGCTTGGAAGACGTCCCCTTGCTGGCCGAGTACTTCCTCCAACGCATCACCCGCAAAAATGGCATGGCCCGCATCCGCCTCTCCGCCGAAGCTATCACCGCCCTCCAAGCCCACCGCTGGCCCGGCAACGTCCGCGAACTGGAAAATACCATCGCCCGCGCCTGCGCCCTTGCCACTTCCACTATCCTGCTGCCGATGGATATCCCTCTGGCAAGCGCCCCGAGCGTTGCCCAACGCGGCTTGCCGGATGTCCTCGACCGGCTCATCAACATCGCCCCCGGCGGGGTCGATGTCATTTCCTGGCTCACCGGTGAAATCGCCGGCCGCGCCATCGACCGCGCCGACGGTGATTTCAAGGAAGCGGCCATCGCCCTCGGTATTGAGCCCGCCGAGCTAAAAAAACTCCTCGCCCATCAGACCTGACGTTGCTCTATCGCTCAACCATCACCCGCCATTTCTGCTTCCAGTTCCCCTCCCTGGCCTGATCATCCTCCAGCCAGCCCCCGCCCGATGCGCTTGTTTCTTTTCATTTCTCTGCTCGTTCTACCGCTTGCGGCTTCCGCGCCAGCTGCGCCGAACCCACCCGCCGCACCCGCGGTGGAAGCGCCGGCTGCCCTGCGGCATGGCGAAGATGCATTGGCCTCGGGTCTGTGGGAAATTGCCGCGACCCGTTTCACCCAGCTGCTGCAGGATCCCATGTTGCCAGCCACTCAAAAACCCCGTGTAGCCATCCGCCTGGCCGAGGCCTGGGTCCGCAGCGGCAACTCCGCCGAAGCGCTCGTCCTGCTCAGCCAGCCTTTCGCGGCCACAGATCCGGAAGCCTATTTCTGGAAAGCCCAGGCTCTGGCCGCTAGCGGCCGGTTTGCCGAGTCTGTGGACGCCTTCGCCCCCGCCCTCGACAACCCGCAGGCCCCTTATCGCCGCGAAGCCTGCCTCTCCCGCGCTAGTCTTCTTTTCTCGCTCAACCAAGCCGCTGCGGCCCTCGCCTCGCTCAAAACCCTCGTCTCGGATGCCAACCCAGCCACCGCCGCCGAAGCGAGCCTCCGCCAAGCCGAAATCCTCCTCGCTCAAGGTGATGCCCACAGTGCTAGAGAAACCCTCCCTCCGTCAACCTCCGTCGCCGCTGCCCAACGCCCGCAAGCGGCCTTTCTGGATGCTTGTCTGCTCCTCGCCGAGTCCAAGCCCGACGCCGCCATTCTCGCTTTTGGCGCGCTCGTCGAGCAGCCGCAAGGCCAGTCACTCAATCGCCACGCCGCCGCTGCGATCGGTTTGGCCGATGCTCTGGCCGTCCAAGAGTCACCAGCCATCGCTTCCAAATCCCTGCTCGCCTTTATCCAAGAGCATCCGGACTCGCCCTTGCTAGACGCGATGTTCCAACGCCTGCTGCAGTGGCTCCCCACCCATCCCGGGCTCACCGATCCCACCCTCGAGCAACTCGTTCAATGGATCCCCTCCCTGCCACCTCCCGCTGCCTCCGCCATCAATGCAAGGGGCGGCTGCTCCGTCGCCGCCTGGCCGCTCGTCACAGAACCCTCCAACCTCGCCGCCTGGGCTCTCTATACCCGCGCCATCGGCCTGCAGCGCCTCCCCACCCAGGAAGCCAAAACCGATGCCCGGCGCCTCCTCACGCGCCTGCGCTTGGAATACCCATCCCATTCGCTCGCCACCAGCGCCCTGCTCCAAACCGGCCGCTGGCTCATCGATGAGGGGCACACCAGCCAGGCCATCGCGTTGCTCGCCGCCCTGCGCGACTCCGCCAAGGCCCCCGCCTTGGTCGGCGAGGCCGCCTTTCTCTCGGCACAAGCCGCCTGCGCCGCTGGTGACTCGCAACAAGCGGTGCGCCTGTTTGAAGAGGCCGCCAAATCCCTCACCGCACAAGCCGCTGATACCGCCAGCCTCAATGCCGCTCTGGCCCGTCTCCAGCAGGGCGAACTCGTCGCCATCGCCTCCCGCGAAGCCGCCAGAATGACTCCCGCTACCCTCGCTGACCTCGCGCTCGAACAAGCCCTCGCCGCCACTCCGCCCGCCGCCGCAAAATCCGCCCTCGCCGCCTTCGTTACCCACTACCCGGATCACCCGCGCTTGGCCGAAGCCCGCCTCGCTGCCGCCGATGCCGCCCTTTCCACGAGCCCGCCGGATCTGGCTATGGCCCGCGAGCAGCTCGATGCCTTGGCCGCCCCTCAAGCCGCCATTGAGGCGCTGCCGCCCGTCCGCCTGGCCCTCACCCGCTTGCGCCTCACCGACCTGTCCGATGATCCGCAAGCCACCATTGCCGCTGCCCGCGCATTCCTCGAAAGTTTCCCCACTGCACCCGCTGCGGCCGACGCCGCCTTGGTCCTCGGCCGCAATCTCTTCCAATCCGGCGATTATAATCCAGCCCGCATGACCCTTGAAAAAATTGCTGCTACTGAGTCATCGCCACCCCGCGCCCAAGCTGCATGGCTGTTGGCCGCCCGCGCCGCCGCCCTCATTCCTTCACCCCAATCCCGTGAGGAAGCCCTCCTGCTCTTCGATCATGCCATCACCATCAAGGGGCCGCTGCAACCCCTCGCCAGCATGGAAAAAGCCCGCCTCTTGATCGACCTCGACCGCCTAGCCGACGCGCTGGCCTTGCTGCGCAAATGGAACGACGTGCTGCCCAAGGATGACCCGTTGCTCCTGCCGGTCGGCTTCCTGCTGGGGGAGGCTCTCATTGCCCAAGCGGAAAAAACTCCCGCCCTCCTCACCGAGGTGCTCACCCTCTATCAAAAACTTCTGAGCCACCCGCAAGTTGACCCGGCCACCCGCTACCGGCTCCAATACCTCTGCGGTCAGACGCTCGAACAACTCCCAAGCCTCAAAAATCCCGCAGTCAAACGTGTGGCCGAAGCCCTCGAAGCGTATTACTCGGTGCTCGAATCCGCCGCCAAGCAAGCACCCGCCGAATGGGAGTGGTTTGAGCGCTGCGGCTTCCGCGCCCTCGCCCTTTGCGAAGCCGCCCAACGCTGGCAACCCGCCATCGCCATCGCTAAAAAAATTGCCGCCTTTCACGGCCCGCGTGCCGAGGAGGCCGCCGCCCGCGCCCGCGCTCTCCAACTCAAACACATGGTCTGGGAAGATGAATGAGAAGACACAAGACCGCTGCGCTTCAAGACAGAAGACCGCTGCGCTCCAAGACAAGAGCAGAGCCCTTGGGCCGCGCATGGCACTTCTTATTCCTGTCTTCTGTCTTCTGTCTTTGAGCGAAGCGGTCTTCTGTCTTCCCTTCTTCCGTCTTCTTCCTGATTCCTTTTAACCTATAACTTCACTCCACATGCTCCCGATACTAGTCACTGGAAAATCCGGCCGAATGGGCCAGGCCGTCTTGCTCGCCGCCGCCGCCGAACCCGCCGTCACCATCGCTGCCACCCATGATGCCGGCGAAGATCTGGATGCCGCCATCGCCAGCGCCACCTGCGTCATCGACTTCTCTATCCATTCCTTCACCCCCCAAGTGCTCGCCGCAGCCCTGGCCCGCGGCACTCACCTGGTCATCGGCACCACCGGTCACACCGATGCCGAGCGCGCCGCCATCCGCGATGCCTCCACCCGCTTGCCCATCGTGTTCGCCTCCAACTACTCGGTGGGCGTCAATACCTTGTTTTGGCTCACCCGCCAGGCCGCACGCATTCTCGGCCAGGACCGCTTCGACATCGAAGTGACCGAAATGCACCATCGCCACAAAATCGACGCGCCCTCCGGCACCGCCCGCACCCTGTTGGAAATCCTCAACGAGGCCACCGGCACGTCCTACGCTGACGATGTTGCCCATGGCCGCGTCGGCAATATCGGCCCGCGCCCGCCCCGCGAAATCGGCATGCACACTCTGCGCGGCGGCGACGTAGTCGGCGATCATACCGTGATGTTTGCCGCCGATGGCGAACGCGTCGAACTCACTCACAAAGCGTCCTCCCGCCTCACCTTCGCCGCCGGTGCTGTGCGTGCCGCTCTCTGGCTCGCTAACAAAAATCCCGGCCTCTACGACATGCAAGACGTCCTCGGGCTCAAATGAATAAGACACAAGACAGAAGACCGCTGCGCTCCAAGACAGAAGACCGCTGCGCTCCAAGACCAGAGCAGAGCCGTTGTGCGGCTCGTGGCTTCTCTGATTCCAGTCTTATGTCTTCTGTCTTCTCCTCTTTTGTCTATCCCCCCATGCGCCGCAGCCTCCTCACCGCTCTGTTTCTAGCCGCCAGCCTCCCGCCCATGGCGGCCGCGCCCGCGGATTTTAAAACCTCGGTGCTGCGCCTTAATTCGACCGTGCAAACTTGGAGTGCTGGCCAACCCTGGGAAAAGGCGCCGCCCTCCAGTCGCCACGCCCTAGCCGCCATTATCGGCCCCCAACAAGTGATCACTACCGCGGAAATGGTCGCCGACGCCACCTATCTGGAATTTGAATCGCCAGATGGCACCCGCTTCGCCCAAGCCAAGGTGCTGGCCGTGGATTACGAGGCGAACCTCGCCCTGCTGGGGCCCGCCGCCGCCGCCGCCGGTACCCAACTCTTTGCCAATACCACCCCCTTGGAAATTGCCCCGCCGCCCTCCATCGGCGCCAGTCTCGATATCTATCAAATTGAGGACAACGGAGTCGCGCTGCGCACCAGCGGCACCCTTCAAAGCATTGACGTGTCATCGACATTCTTGCCCGGGCATAACTTCCTCACCTACATGGTGAAAGCTTCGATGCAGAGTGCCGCCAGCAGTTATACCGTGCCGGTGCTTGAGCAGGGCCAGCTCGCCGGCCTGCTTTCCAGCTACAACGCCAAGGATCAAATCTGCGAAGTCTGCGCCACCGATATTCTCGTGCGCTTCCTCAAGGCCGCTAGCCATGAATCATACACCGGCTTCCCCAGCCTCGGCGTCGCCGTCGCCTTCACCGAGGACCCCTTGTTCCGCCAATGGCTCAAGCTGCCCGACGATCAAGGCGGCGTCTATATCAGCGCCGTGCGCAAAGGCGGTGCCGCTCAGGCCGCTGGTGTCAAAAAAGGCGACGTGTTGCTCGCCTTCGACGGTCATCCCATCGACCGTCGCGGCTACTATCAACACGCCCAGTACGGCAGCCTTGGCTGGGGCCATCTCGCCCGCGGCGAGCATGCCGCCGGCGATGGGGTCACTCTTGCGCTGATGCGCGACGGTCAGCCGCTGGAGGTTCAGGTCACTCTAACCCGCGAGGAGGAGCAGACCCGCCTAGTGCCTAACTACACATTCGACCGCGCTCCCAATTATCTGGTCAAAGGCGGTTTTATTTTCCAGCAACTCACCCTGCCGATGCTGCAGGCCTTCGGCGATGATTGGAATGCGCGGGCACCACTGAATCTGCTCGATGCCTATCAAAACCCGGAGAAATACCAAGACCGTGCCGAGCGCATCGTCTTCCTTAGCGGAGTGATTCCAACGCCGGCCACCGTTGGCTACGAATCGCTGCGCAACCTCATCGTGCGCAAGGTCAATGGCCAGGATATTCGCAACCTCAAGGGTCTCATCGGCGCTTTCAATGCCAACCTCGGCCAACTCCACTCGATCGAATTCGACGACGAGAAATTCACCATCTATCTCGATGAAGCCAGCTCCGCCGCCGTCGATAAACAACTCCTCCAGCGCGGCATCCCCCACCTATCCCGCGCCCAATAAGCCCATGAAAAGACAAAAGACCGCTGCGCTCAAAGACAAAAGACCGCTGCGCTCCAAGACAAGAGCAGAGCCCTTGGGCAGCGCATGGCACCTCTTATTCCTGTCTTCTGTCTTCTGTCTTCTGTCTTCTGTCTTCCCCTCTTCTGTCTTCTTGGGCAGCGCATGGCACTTCTTATTCCTGTCTTCTGTCTTCTGTCTTTTTCCCAATAACTATTAACCTATAACTCTGATGACTACTCCCACCCCTCGCCCTGTCGGCAAGCGCGTGCTCCTGATGGGCACCTGCCTGTGCGATGCCTTCTATGACGATGTCGCCCGTGCCACGGTGCAAGTGCTTGAATATCTCGGTGTAACCGTCGAATACCCCGAGGATCAAACGTGCTGTGGCCAGCCTGCTTTCAACTCCGGCGATTGGAATGCCTCGCGCAAAATTGCCCGCCATTGTGCCAAGGTTTTTGCCGGAGATTTGCCCGTCATCGTGCCCTCCGGCTCGTGTGCCGCGATGAACTCCCACGGCAATTCCATCCAATTCGAGGACCAACCCGATCCCGCCGTTGAGAGCTTCGGCCAGCGCACCTGGGAAGTGATTGACTACATCTACAACGGCCTCGGCATCACCACCTGGCCCGGCAAGTTCGCCCATGCCACCCGCATCGCTTTTCATAGCTCGTGCCATAGCCGCGGCACCGCCACCGGCGCGGCTGCCAGTTCGCTGCTTGGGTCCATCGCTAACGCCAGCGTCACTCCCTTCGGCCAGTCCGAGCAATGTTGCGGCTTCGGCGGCACCTTCTGCGTCACCTTCCCGCATATCTCCGGCCGCATGGGTGCCCTCAAGCTAGACCATATCCTCGACATCCACCCCGACCTGCTCGTCAGCGTTGACATGTCGTGCCTGATGCATCTGAGCGGCCTCGCCCAAGCCCAGGGCCGCCCTATCAAACACCTCCACACCATCCAGATCCTCCGCGACACCCTGGGCCTGGGGTGATGCATCTAGCGTGGCCCGTCTTACCGATAAAATTTTAGGCGGTTTGATTTCCGATTGATGATTGTTGATTTTTGAGTGCTGATTGGATGTTGAATTGGCCTGGCGTCACTTCAATAATCAAAAATCAGCATTCGGCACTCATCAATCGAAGGTGTACCCGAATAGTACGCAATCTGCTTGGCGGGCTACACTAGCAACCCGTGCGACAAGCTGGCGCAAGACCCGGCCATTCTGCGCGCGGCGGGGGGACAGGATGACACGATGACTGCGGGGAAGGGCGTGCAACCCTCGATTTGGCGAGGTATTCCGAGGCTTTGGAAGTGGCACACGGTTTGCAATGCAATAGCTGTCTGCCTGCCGATGCGGCCCACGTAGCCGCACCTGTTGGCGACCCGGTGTGGCGGGTGAAACGGACGGGCATCCGCGGCTCGGCATCGAATAACCCCTCGTTCAAATTAAACTATGAACACTATGACCATGTGGAATCCCATGCGGGATTTGGAAGAAATGCAAGACCGCGTGTTGCGCAGCTTCAGCAGGGGGCTGGGACGCCGCGTCCCCGAAGGCCAGCAACCGCTGACCATGTCGGAATGGGCGCCTTCGGTGGACATTGTCGAGGACGATCATGAGTACTTGATCAAAGCCGAGTTGCCGGAAGTCAACAAGGAAGACGTCAAGGTCACGATCGAAAACGACGTGGTCACCATCAAGGGTGAGCGCAAGTTCGAGAAAGAAGAGAAGGACAAGAAATACCACCGCATCGAACGCAGCTACGGCAGCTTCGAACGGAGTTTTTCGATTCCTGACGACGCCGCCCCGGATAAAGTCACCGCCGACTTCAAGGAAGGTTTGCTGGAGGTCCACCTCGGCAAATGCGAGGAAAAAAGATCGCCGCATATCGAAGTGGCGGTTACGTGAGCAAGTCCATCGGCGGGGGGTGTCTTTAGCATGGTGCCTCCCGCTCTTTTGCATTCAGCCTGGAATCCGGGATTCAGCGTCGCGGCTAACTTGGCTCGAATGAGGCATGGTGGGGAGCGGCGACGTTACTGTCGTCGTGGGGAAGGGTCGGCCATGAGCCGAGCCATAGGCACGTGCTCATGGGCCGCTCTTCCGCTGTCACCACAAAATGTGGTGGCTCCTCAGAGGGTTGTCAGGTGCCGGCCTTCTTGGTCCAGGAGTCTCTCAGGGCGACCGTGCGGTTGAACACGGGCTTGCTGCCGGGTTGGTGATCGGAGCTGTCGGCTACGAAGTAGCCGATGCGCTCGAACTGGCAGGTGAAGCCGCGCTCTGCGGTGGCCAGGCAGGGTTCGATCTTAGCGGTGATTGTTGTTAGGGAGTGTGGGTTGATCACGGTGAGGAAGCCGCCCTCGGCGGCGTCGGGGTCCTCGACGGTGAAGAGGCGGTCGTAGATGCGTACCTCGGCATCGCTGCCGTGGGTGGCATCGACCCAGTGGATGGCGGCGCGGCATTCCACGCCCTCCGGAGTGCTGGCTCCAAGCGTGCCGGGCAGGACCTCGGCGCGGACGAGGGTGATATGGCCGGCGGCGTCTTTTTCGTAGCTGGTGCAACGAATGATATGGGCACCCCGCAGGCGCACGTGGCGGTCGGGCCCGAGGCGGTAGAATTTTTTCGGGGGGTCTTCCATGAAGTCGTCGCGTTCGATCCAGATTTCGCGGCTGAGGGCGACATGGCGGGAGCCGGCGGCGGGGTCTTGCGGGTGGTTGGGGATTTCTACTTGCGCGGTGGAGTTGGCTGGGAGGTTTTCCAGCACGACCTTGAGTGGGTCGAGCACGGCCATGCGTCGCGGGGCGCTGGTGTTGAGGAAATCCCTGACGTCAAACTCAAGCAACGCGACGTCAGTGGTGCCATTGAACTTGGTAATGCCCACGCGCCGGCAGAAATGGCGCAAGGCGGCGGCCGGGTAGCCGCGGCGGCGGAGGCCGGAGAGGGTGGGCAGGCGCGGATCATCCCAGCCGCCGACGTGGCCATCCTGGACGAGTTGCAGCAACTTGCGCTTGCTCATGATTGTATAACTGAGGTTGAGCCGCGCGAACTCGATCTGGCGCGGCTTGGAGGGCACCGGGCAGTTGTCGATGAACCAATCGTAAAGCGGTCGGTGGTTCTCAAACTCCAGCGTGCACAGCGAGTGAGTGATGTGCTCCAGCGCGTCTTCGAGAGGATGGGCGAAGTCATACATCGGATAGATATGCCACGCACTACCCGTGTTGTGATGCTCGGCGTGCAAAATCCGATAGATCACCGGATCGCGCAGGTTCAGGTTGGGCGAGGCCATGTCGATTTTGGCACGCAGCACGCAGTCGCCTTCCTTGAACTCGCCGGCCCGCATGCGGGCGAAGAGGTCGAGGTTTTCCTCGAGCGGGCGCTCGCGGTGGGGCGAGTGAAGGCCGGGCTGGGTGAGGTTGCCGCGACTGGCCCGCATCTGCTCGGCGCTTTGTTGTTCCACGTAGGCCTTGCCCTGTTGGATAAGATGCACCGCGCATTGATAGTAAAAGTCAAAGTAATCGCTGGCAAAATACAGGTGTTTCCCCCAATCAAAGCCGAGCCACTGGACGTCGGTTTTGATGCTCTCGACGTATTCGAGTTCTTCTTTCTCCGGGTTGGTATCGTCGAAGCGCAGGTGGCAGCGGGCACCGCTGGCGGCGTTTTCCTCGGCGATGCCGAAGTTAAGGCAAATCGACTTGGCGTGGCCGATGTGGAGGTAGCCGTTGGGTTCGGGTGGGAAGCGGGTGATGGTGGTGGCGTGCTTGCCGCTGGTTAGATCCGCGGCGATGATCTCGCGGATGAAGTCGGGTTTGGCCGGGCGGGGGTCGGGAGCTGAATCGGACATGAGGGGGGAAAGTTATTGGTTAAAAGACAGAAGAGGAGAAGACAGAAGACGGAAGACTGGAAAAGGCGAACGTCGAACAGAAGAGGCGCAAGAAACAGACAGAAGGCGTTGTCTTTCTCTCTTCTGTTCGACGTTGGATGTTCGGCGTTCGATGTTCGATGTTCGATGTTCGATGTTCGATGTTCGATGTTCGATGTTCGATGTTCGATGTTCGATGTTCGATGTTCGATGTTCGATGTTCGATGTTCGATGTTCGATGTTCGATGTTC
>Ga0114962_10001276_pt1 | contig 21908 bp, 19 predicted proteins | sample C_130820_MF_Meta_FD_87017 | JGI IMG/M metagenome (GOLD analysis project Ga0114962, IMG submission 87017) | Freshwater microbial communities from Lake Croche, Canada to study carbon cycling - C_130820_MF_MetaG | ecosystem: Environmental > Aquatic > Freshwater > Lake | place: Lake Croche, Canada... | reverse complement strand
AATTTAATTAGTAAAAAAAATAAAACATTAAAAAATGTAAATAAACATAACACAAATTAAATTTTATAAAAAAATGTTTTTGTATATAATTTTATTTCTGTTAAATATTTGGTTAAAACGCTTGTAGTTAAAATAAATAATCCAGCACTAAACGCTATTCTACGGTCTAAATAAGTAAAATCAACAGGTATTCGTAATGGATTAAAACGATATATTAAAAATAAACAAATATATATACTTATAAAATTGTTCATAAAAGTTAAATATTTTTCAGTCTTTTCAGTAAATCCTAATGCTGAAATAAAAATTAGAATATAAGTTAAAACAATAAAAATATTAAAAAAAAAACTCTGATAATCATTTAATAATTTACTTTTGTGTGTTGATACTAACATATAATATACAAATATTTATTTGTAAATTTACAAATAAAAATTTATTGTAAATTTAATTTTTATGTTAATTTTATAAATAATAAAATAAAAATAATAATATATAGTAAATGATAAATAATAACCAAAAAATAGAATGTGTTCAAAATATTCATAATGAAACAAATAAAAGAATATATGATAGAAATATTCCTTCTCAAATGCTACAGCCATATTTAGATGTGCGTCCAGTAATGACAAAATATTCTTATTTTCCAATAGTAGATCCTAGAAAAGATTTAGATACACGATTAAAACAAATGCCAACATATAATTCACACACAGTATTTAATCCAGGAAATACTCAATCTCCTTGGTCGGGATTTGCGGGAAATATAAATAAAGAATCAGAATTAAGAAATCAAGTATTTGCTCTTCAAAAGTGTAGTCAATCAGTATATGTACCTAAAAGTACAAGTGATTTGTATATGTATAGTTATAATCCTACACAAACAATACAAACTCATAGTTTATTATTTGAAGAAAGTACATTCAATAAATTTAATCCAAATCCAAATGATAAAGTTTTAGGAACATATCTATTTATGAATCCAACAAGAGCTCAAGTAAAAGATTTAACAGAAGAAATGCCACAATGCTAAAAAGTATAAAATAAAAAATTTTAATAATGAATATTATTATGATTAACAATATTGTAGATCAAATAACTTTAGATTGTTTAACAAACAAATATTTTTTAAAAAAAAATCAATTAGCACAAGAAAGAATAATAATATATAAAAAAGAAAAAAAATTTTATCGTAAAAGAATATTAAATTTAACTAGAGATTTGTTATTAAAAAAACATGAATGTCCTGAAAGTAATAATAATGAAATTTCATCATCTTTTGACAATTATGTAAAAATATGTATAAATTACTTTAAAGCATTAGATAACAATGACATAATTCAAAAAGAATTAAAATATATTGAAAATAATGAAACAGATATATTGAATGAATTAAATTTAAATGATAATACAAATACTAATGATAATATAAATAATTATAATACAGAAGAAGAAAATAAATTAATGATGCGTACATTAAAAGTAAAAAATCCTTTAAACAATTTTATAAAAAAAACAATAATAAATAAAAAAGAAATAATTTTACCAAAAGAAAAAGATATAAATTTATCTGACCCAAATTTAAGAAATAAAGGAATTCGTAAAAAGAAAAATATATCTATAAATTATGATGAAAACAATTAAACGTAACAAGAATATAAGCAAAATGACAAAAAAAAATAAAAAAATTAAAAAAAGTAAATACCAAAAAGGTGGGAATAAAAAAATGGTAGTTACAAATAAAATAAAAAATGTTATCGGTTCAAATTCAATAAAAAAAATGAAAAAATTAAATTGTAGTCCAAAGAATAAATATGAAATAAACAATTTTAGTTGTTATACAGATAAATTACTTTTTAAATTGCGTGATTTATGGAATGCTAGACATCCAGACGTAAAAATAAAAACAAATAATCCAAAAGAAATTCATAATTTATTAAGTAATTATTTGAGTGATGTTTGTAATAGAGAATCTTGTTGGTTGAAACAAAAGGATGAATTTGGAAATATTGATGAAGATTTTAAAAATTCTTTTGCCCCAGAATCACCTAGTGAATGGAAGAAAAATCCAAACGAATGGTTATCAAGTGTAGATATAATTAAAGTAATGAAACAGTATGAAAAAGCATATAAATGTTTTGATTTTATAGGTCCTTCACCAATAGATTTTGACACAAAAAAATTATATGGAGAGTGTGTTTGGGAAGAATTATGTAATTTAAATTTAGAAGAATTGAAACGTAAAGGAAAAACAAAAATTGGAATAATTTTCAATACAGATCCTCATAATAAACCAGGCGAACATTGGATTTCTATGTTTATAAATATAAAAAAAGGAAAGATATTTTTTTTTGATAGTGTTGGTAATAAAGCTCCTCCGCAGGTAAAAGTGTTGGCAAATAGAATAATTGAGCAAGGTTTAAAATTAAATCCAAAAATTGTCTTAAAATATGATGAAAATCATCCAGTAGAACATCAATATGGAAATACAGAATGTGGTATTTATAGTATATTTTTTATAGTTCACATGTTGGAAGATAAAATGACGGAACACTATTTAAAAACACATATACTAAAAGATGAATATATGAAAAATTTTAGAAAAATTTATTTTAATGAAGAATTGTAAAAGTAATTAGTTAATAAATATATTTAAAAACTCATTGAGTATTTCAATATATTGATGTCATTAAGTGAATTCCTTACACAAGAAAATATACAGTTACTTTGGGAAATAATAATTGACGAGTGTTTGGTTATGAAAATAATAAGTTCTTCTATTAACAAAAATGATATAGTTTTAGAAATACAAAAAATATTTGAAACAAATTTACAAGGATTTTATAATCATGAAAAAAACAAAACTACTACATTAGTAGAATTAAATAAAAAATACATTATGACAATTATACAATTTTTAATAAAAAATTATCAAAAACAAACAACTTTATTATCAGAATCTCAAACAATTCCATTAACAGAAACTCAAACACAATACAAAAAAATTAAGATTCACGATGACCTTGTAAAACAATCTATAACTTATGAAGAAATTCAAAATGAGCGATTAAGTAAATTTGAATCAGAATTAAGTAAAAAACAACAAGATTTTACAGATGCTATGAAACTTCCTGTTCCAATTATTCCAAAATTCAGTGATGATTTTTTAGATAAACCTATTAATGAAATGGAAATTGAAATTAAAAAAATTCAAGAACAAAGAAATTATGATATTGAAATTATAAATAAAGATATTCAAACCAATTCAAGTAACTGGTTAAAATCACAAGAAACAAATATTAAAAATGAAAAATTTAACACTACAAATATAAATTCTATTTCTAATAACAAAACAAAAAATGAAACAAATGATAACAATAATATAATAATTAATTTTGAAGAAAATAACACAAATGAAAAACACATTACATGGGCTGACCCAATTAGTGAATTAAATTTTGAAACAAATTCTGAAACAATAAGTATTTTTAATAAACTTAAAAAGATAAATGTTTCAAAACAAGAAAATTATCAAATACAAATAGATGATTTAAAAAATGAAATAAATAATATAAATAATAAATTAAATATAATTCTTGAAATATTAAATAAAAATAAAAATTGAATAAAAATAAAATAAAAATAAAAATTGAATAAAAATAAAATAAAAATAAAATATTGTATAAAATGATTCAATCAAAATTTATAATTTTATCACTATTTTTATTTTTAAATTATTTTATAAACGGAGAAAAAACTATTCTTAGAATTAGAAATAGTTATTTAAGATTATATATATCACAAAGAAAACATAAAACTATAACATACATAACGCAAAATGTGAATAAATCTATATCAAAAAATATAAATGTAGACAAATATAATAATAGTTTATTATCAAAATTTTATGATGTAATTATATTTTATTATTCTCTTTCTGATGAAGAATTAGAATTGATAGACAATCTTATTTCATTATGTTACTAATTGTTTGAAAACTTGTTGTCCTTTATTATTAATTTCTAAAGTTCCAACTAGTAGAGGATGTACTCCTATTGTATTTAGTGCTTCTAAATAACTAGTTTTATCATAAATATTTAATACAGATTTACTTACACGTTTATAAACGTATTCAACATCACCTATTGTTATAGGTTTTGCTTCCCATTCAATGACTTGTCTATTTGCTTGAACAGTAATATCACTTTGTTGATTTGCATAATCAGGGACGTATGAAAACTTAGTATTTGTTGGTTCGCCAAAATTCATACATTTACCATTTGAATAAATATAACAATCAAATGCCGATTCTTTTATAATATCCGTTAATTGTGAAGTTAAGTTTGCTTTTATTTCTGAAATTTCATAAAGAAGTTGGTCACTTGTTACAGGATAATGAGGAGTGCTTTTACTCAAATCTTGTTTTTTTAATTCAATCGCATCGTCTGATATTAATTGTTCAGCCGAAAATTCCATTAAATAAACAAAAACATTTACTGTTTGAAGTGCGTTTGGTAAATCTTTATGACTACAAATGCGTCTAGCTCTTCCAATTACTTGTTCAAGTCTTACAGGATGCCAGTAAGGTTCCATAATATGAACAAATCTAGTATTTTTAAGATTGATACCTTCTGAACCAGAAGATGTAATCATAAGAACTTTAATAATTTCTCCCATATTGTTATTTCTAGCCATTTTTTTTAAATCAGCTGATATATTAGTAGGAATATATTTCCAATCACCATTATAGATATTTCGTATAATTTCTTTTTCTTCTGCTGTTTCAGTTCCAGAATACAAAGCATAAGTAGGTTTTCCTAGTTCTTCTTCTGGAATATCTATTTCCCAAATATCAGCAGAGTTCCTTTTTATTTTAAATCTAGCAAATCCATTTTTTTCTAATACTAAACTGAATAATCCGATTCCTTCCAATGTTCTGAATTGACTGTAAATTAAATGAAGACCAATATATTCTGGATCTTTAATATTTTCCAATATATGTAAATATTTAGGACTATATTTTGTTAATGCCTCAGGTGTTAAATAATCATTTGAATTTTCTTTAATTTCTTGTATTTTTGCTTCTATTCTTTCTTTATATGATATACCACCAATTTTATCAAGAATTTCATCACCTTCTTTTTCTCCCTCATTTTGGTCATTAACATCTTGTGCTTGTTCTTCTTTTTGTGCCTCTTTTAATATATGTTCATTATTTAAAACTTCATTGGACACAGTCATAGGTAAAGGTCTATCTTCCATTACAAAATTACAATACAAACGAGAAAAAATTTTATATGTGGAAGTAGCATCTTTATACAAATCATCTAATGGTTTTGGTTTTTTTGAATTTTTTTCCATTTTTCTCTCTTCTTTTCTTGCACTTTCATAAATTTTGAATTGAAAATCACTCATTGGTATTCTAACAATATGGTAATCAGTACCAATTATTTTATCATATTTTGGCAATAATCCTTCTTGAGCACTTTTAAAATAAGAAGATAAACCAATAATTCGTCGTTTTAAGCCATCCACATTTTTAAGTTTTTTTGTTACAGAGTCAATATACTGATTTTCAAATAAATCAAAACTATCAGGAAGTGCTTTTTGGTTTCTTATTTTGATACCATCATATAAAACTTCAATATCATTTCTTTTAAGTATTCCTATAATTCTTCTTTCAAATTCATCATCACTAATGAACTCAGTATCAATTATATTATTTCCAGATTCATTTTTTTTTACATTTGTAACACCTTGATAACCAGTTGTAACTTTAACTTTATTTTTAAATCCAAAAGGGTTTCTAGTAATTGTTAGCATTTTACTTGAAGGAGAATAATCAATAAAGTCTAAAGTTTTCTCTCCAATTAACATTTCATGGAGAGAATTTTTATCAATTTTTTTAGAAGTTTTTACATTTAATGGAATAAGCCACGTTTTAATATATCCTCTCAAAATATTAAAAAGTATTCCGAATTCGTTTGGATAATTAATAACTGGAGTACCTGTTAATAAAACTATTCTAGCATTTGTGGCACTCATCAAATATTCATAGAGTTTTGTGGATAAATATTTTGGTGAATGTTCTTTTTCACCTCTATCTGATTCTAGTATAGGTTTTTCTTTTTTTAATTTATTTACAATTCTACTTATCAAATTATGAGCTTCATCAATTACTATTACAGCATTATCAAATAAGTTTTTGGTAAATCCTGATGTTAATTCTTCTAATCTTTTAGTTCTTAGACCATTATAATTAATAAAAGTATATTTGTTTCTTATCATTTCATCTAATTGATTGTCTAGTGATTTTTTATCAACAGAAGACAAATCTTCATAGTTTGATTTCTTTTTAATATTTACAAACCAAGCACCTCTGTTTCTTCTAATATATTCTTGAGGTAAATTCAAAATAGCCGATATAGTTTGTAATGCTTCAGGGTTTGTGGCTAAAGAAATAAACTCCCAAAATTGATTTCTTTTGTAAAGCGAATCACCACAAAATTTTAATTGATCTTTATAATTTGCGTTGAGAGAAGCAGGAGTCATTATAATAATTTTTTTGGTATCTTTCATACCTTCTGCTAAAGCAATACTGGTACAAGTGTTATGTGTAACTGTAAAATCACCAATCATATATCTACAATTTCCATCTAAAGTAAAACCATAATAATCATCTTCATTTACATATTTAACAGTTATACTTCTAACTAAAACATCTTTGATTTGCTTTCGTAGTTCAGCTTTTTTTCTTGGAATCAATGTAGGAATTTCTTCTAATCCTTGACCACTTATATTAATTTTCCATGTGGTATCTTGTTTTTTGATACTTTTATATGTCGAAATAGTATTTTTTTGATTTTTATAACAAGAAAATCCTAGACTCCTAACTAAATAAATTACATCATTCATTAATGTTTCATTAGTTTCTGTAAATTCAAATGTTCTTTTACCATAATAACCATTACTATCCAATAATCCTGCTAATAATTTCAAACGATTAATTCTAGAATTACATTTATAAATCAAAGGTATATGTTTATTGTTTTGTATATTTAAATTTTTTAATATTGTTAAAAAAGAATTACTTTTTTTTGTACCATTATCTGAAATTTTATAATTATTACCTTGACACAAATTCAAAGATAACCCATAAGACTGAAGGTTTTTATCAAAATAATATAAAACTGTTGAATTATTACTAGTAATAGTAGAATCTTTTGATGTATTATCACCTAACCAATAACCGATAATGTATGGGTCAATTGGTAATTCTTTTTCAGGAAATTCAACAGGAACTTTGTATCCTTTTAAAATTCTTTTTTTTTTATTTGATAATTTTAAGTAATCTTTTACAGATATTTCGATTACATTATCATTAGTTTTAGGGTTATTCATTATAGATGTAAAAAAAGTTTCTGCGTGATTTTTAATTTCTTCACGATTATTTTGTGTTTTATTAAATGTAAAGGTTTTTGACATAAATTTATTATTTTCAATCCATTGAATATTATAATTAGTATTAGAAGTATGATTATTATAAGATATTTTAGGAAAACAAGAAGCTTTTAAACATAATATGTGTTCACTATTAACAGTATATTTTTCTTTTTCAAAAAAATTCTGTACTTTTTTATGAAAATTATATATAACATCATACATTTTATCTTTTCCTTTTGCTAAAGATGTTACTTTTCTAGGAGTAGAGTCATCACCCATCAAAAAATCTCCTACTTTAACATCTTGAACCATTTTAATAGAACCATCAAACATTATAATTGGTGTATTTTTTTTCATACATTTACCAGAACCCAACCCGTGATAAAGTAATAATCCACGATAAGGTGTAAATAAGTTCATATAATCCTTAACAATTTTTTGATGTGTTAACAAACTAAAATCATTTTTTTCTTTATCAAGAGTTTCACATGTTACATTTTGTGAAGATGATTCTATTTCTCTCTTATAAGGTTCAAATAAAGAGTTTATAAAGTTAATAAATATTTCACGATTATTCATATAATAACTTGATGCTTTTATAACCACAGGTGGTTGTTTTTTTGGAAGCCGTTTAGATAAATTAACATCACCAATATCAACAACTGTTTCAGGACCTAATATAGCAACACCTTTTTCAACCTTTTTTGTTTTTCTTTGCTTTTTTTCTGAAGGTTCTGCTTCTAGTTTTTTTTTTTCAACGTTATCTTCTTCAACTTCTTCTTTTTTTTCATTGTCACTTTCAATAAGTAATTGAACATTATTTTGTTTTTCATCTTCTTCATCGCTTTCTTCAATTAAAAGAAGCGGTTTTTTTTTATTTAATTTTTTAGCTTTTTGTATTTGCTGAATTGGGAAAATAGTAGATATAGGTTCTGCTAATTTTTTAGTATCACTGACTTCTAGAATTTGTTTAGTAGTTACCTTTGTTAATTTATTGTTTGCTAATTTTTCTAAAAGACTTGCTCTATCGTAACCTTTATCTCTCTCATCAACTAATTCTATTTTAGTTTTTCTTTTAGGTTCTTCTTCTTCTAGTTCTTCAACAATTTCTGTTTCATCATTATCAGGTTGTTGTATTTTTGTTTTTTTAACAGTTGTTTTTTTTTCTTTTACAAGTTTTTTTTCACCTTTAATTACAACAGCTACGTGTTCTCTCTCTTCAACAGTAGGTTTAACCAATAATTTTTGTTTTAATTTGTCTAAAGGATTCATTGCTTATATTATTTTGATATATAAATTATTTTGTGAATCCGTTCCAAAAAACTTTATAAATTTTTATTATTATTCATTATTATTCATTATTTTCATTATTTTCATTATTTTCATTATTTTCATTATTTTCATTTATAATTGTTAATGCTTCATTACAAGCAATTTGTTCAGCTTTTCGTTTAATTTTATGTTGTCCTTCTCCCATAAATAATAATATTTTTTCATTTTCTGATACATAATCATGTATTGATTTATATGTTTTAAAATACGATATGTGTACAGCATCGGAATGTTTCAAATTATAAATATTTTGTCCTAAACATAAATAAACACCCATTTTATATCCTAATTCTGTATCGTGTTCAATTTCCAAATAATGGGGAGTAACTTTAAATTCTTTTTGAATTTTAACTTGAAGAATATTTTTATAATTATCATCATTTGTTATAAGTGAAATCCAATCTATGTGTTTTTCAAATATATTTTCTACAAATTTTTGAGCCATTTGGAAACCTGGACCTGTAACAAATATATTTTGAAACCACATATCTTCATCTTTTACTTTTATTTTATTAAAATCAAGAAATAATGCTCCTAAAAAAGATTCAAAAAGACAACCTAATTTTTTTAAATTAGTGCGAATTTTTTTTTCCTCGGCGTGTTTAGACAAAATTAGCCATTTATTAAGACCCATTTCAAGAGCAATTTTACCTATTGCTTCATTTTTTACTATAGCAATTTTTTTTTCTGTCATAAATCCCTCATTTTCTTTTGGAAAACGACGATACAAATAATATTTTGTAACTAATTCTAAAATACCGTCACCTAAAAATTCTAATCTTTCATTTGATTTACTGCTTAATGGCATACAATCATGTGGTTTATCTACAATTTTTATATTTTGAGCAATATTTTCAAAATTAGGTCTTTTAGTGTATGATCTATGAACAAAAGCCCGTTCATAAAGAGATATGTTATAAACTGTAGGAGGCACACCATATTTAGAAAGAATACATTGAACTTCATCCAATGTAATCTTTAAATTTAGAGGGTTGTAAGGATTAAATACTAACCCTTCATCGGAACGAATAATATCATCGTCGTGTGCTATTTTTGTTTCGGACATGTTATAATATAATACTTGATATAATCTTTAAGTTATTAATATTTATTATAAAATAAGTTTTTAAATTACCATATTTTTTCAAATATTTAGATTAAAAATTTAATAAGTTTTAAAAAAATATAATATTATAATTGTATATAATGGTGTACATGTCAGGAAGTAAAAATGCCCGTAATGCGGCATCAATCTGTAATCGTACAAATGTTTGCGGTGGTCCCAAGAAAGCTGGTATTGTCTCTCGTCAAGGTTTCTTTATGCAATCTAATCCTTCATTAAGAGGTGCTCCTCAATCTCTTCCTTTAGTTTGTATCCCGAATACTACTGTTCAAACACAAAAATACGGATACAAAGCCACTATTGGTGGAAATATGGGTTAATCAACGACTTTATAGTAGGTTCTTATATTTTTATTTCATTATCAAATGAGAATTATGATATTTTTCAGAATTGTTTGTCATTGTATTTCACATTATGTATAAAATTATATATGTATATAAGTAGGAATTTCCTGATGTTATTTTTAACATAATTAATACTTTATTATTTTGTTAGCATAAATGATAACAAAATATTTTACCTACAAATTCTTTATTTTCAAAATAAGAAAATCCGACCCCTATCGTCAAATGAGAATACAAAAATAAATATTAATTATTTGGTTACCATAACGCATAGAAAAAATATTTTTATCGTATTATTTACAACAGCATAAAAAATATTAGACGCAAGGGGATATATAAGTTTTATTCAAAAACTATTTTATATGTAAAATAATTTAATAAGAAATTATTAAATAATCTAATAGAATGTTTCTTAAGATTGACACTAGAGAGAAAGAATTACAAAATAAAGTTTGTTATTATACATCTATTAATCCTTCTTTTAAAGATATTAAAATTGTAGTGGAAAATTTGCCTCTAGGTGATGCTATTATATATAATCCTTTAAAAGACGAAGAAATATTAATAATTGAGAGAAAATCAGTAAATGATCTATTGTCTAGTATAAAAGATGGTAGATATGAAGAGCAATCTTTTCGCTTAAACGGAAGTAATCTTCAAAATCATAATATTATTTATTTGATTGAAGGAGATATAAATAAAGCAAATATGTTTAAAGATACCAAAAGTGAAAAGCAAATTTTATATTCAGCAATTTTCTCTCTAAACTATTACAAGGGTTTTTCGGTATTAAGAACACTTTCATTAGATGAAACAGCTTTATTTCTTTGTAATTGTGTTGCGAAGTTAATAAAAGGTGAAAATACCAATAGAAAAGCGTTTTATTCAAATAGAAATTTAAAAATTCCAGAAATGACATCAATTGAAATAGTAGATGTAAAAGTTGTTGAAAATGACGATTCTGGTATTCAAACGGCAAATAATCAAGAAAAAGAATATATAAGTGTTGTAAAAAAGGTTAAAAAAGAAAATATTACTGTGGATAATATTGATGAAATTATGTTATGTCAAATACCAGGAATAAGCAATGTCACTGCTTTGGCTCTAATAAAAACTTTTGGTAGCTTAGCAGGATTAATAGATTGTATTAAAAATGATGAAAATTGTTTGAAAGATATATCATACACAAATGAAAAAAATCAAACTAGAAAAATAACAAAAACATCCATTACAAATTTAGTAAAATTTTTGTTGAAAAAGTAACTTATACACGGATTAGAAAAGAATTTTGATAATGCTATTGATAATGTAAAACCTGATTTTTTTTTTAATAATGCTTATGGAAAGCATTACCAAACCGAATATAATAGAAAACCATTCACAAAAAAGCCGTTCAAGCCCACAAAATAATGTAATACAATATAATATAATACAATATAATATATAATGGAAAAACAAATTATTAATTTTATTATTTTTATTGCTATCTGTTTTGTAGTTTATGTATTATTTAGAAGTATGATTCCTTCAATTCACGAAGGCATGACAACAAATGCTTCTGGTAATGAGGTTTCTTCTTCTACTTCAACGGGTGCTGGAATTGCTGGAGGAGCTCAAACATACGCAGCAAATATAAAATCTTTAGTAATTAAAAATGAAGATGTTTTATTAATTAGTAAATACAGAACAGATTATGAAAATGTTATACTAAATTTAGATGATTTAGTAAATTCAATTATGTTACAAACCGCATTAGGTATTGATTCAACTAATCCATCAATTGGATTAAAAAAATTAGTAGATTTAAATAACACAAAAGTAGCACTTAATAATGTAATGAAATATATTGATAAAAGTCATTAATAATTTATTATTATTTTAACCCTTTCACGCCTGAAGGTGTGTAAATCGCCAATATTGGCGATTTATTTTGTTAGCATACTATAAAAATAAAATTATTTTATTACCATAATAAGTAATAAAATAATATAAATATTAATAAACACTAAAAATGTGTAAGGTGTGAAAGGGTTAAGGAATATAAATGCTAACTTCATCGTCTTTGTAGTATCCTTTATCAACCAATGATTGTGTATATGCTGCCCCTCCCCAATTTTCATCCATTGGGTTAGGACTATACAACATATTTTCTTCTTTAACATTCATGAGATCAAGAGGGGTTGTAGTTCCTACATAATAAGATGATTGGTCAAAAGCAGGATATGAATTTTTATTATAAGGAAAATCATTTCTAGTAGCATCAACTAAAAGTGTTGGATTTGGTGGCATAGCAATACTCGTAGAATTTGCTTTTTCATGTATAATTTCTCCAACAGAATTAGCAATACTAGGAGGTAATCCAGATTGAGGTTCAGAAACACTAGGTCTTACTTTATACACAGGGTTACCTTGAGCATCATAAGTTTGTTGAAGATAAAGCACTGGACACCTAATTCCTTGACTTCTCTGCCAATCTAAAAATTCAACATACTCTTCTAAATTACTAAATTCAATAGGATTTACACCAGGAACTTTTGCGACTTTGGAATTATACAAGTAAAATTTACATCCTTTTTGAATTAAAATATTTGGACATCTTGTAAGATTATTATTAGTTAACCCTTCCATAGATTTAGGGTTACTATATTTTGCGTAAAAATATAAACCAATTAAAAATGTTATTAAAAATAAAAGTGTTAATAATGTCATTATATATATTATACTCTTATAAAAAGTATAATAAAATAATAAAAATTTTACTTAACAAAAAAGTAGTATTATAATATATACATGCTTTTTTTACATATAAATCAAAAGTTAAATAAAAATATTGATATATTAAACAAATATATTTCACAAGGTAAACAATTATTTATTTTATTTTATATGGAAGGTTGTCACCCCTGTGATGCTGTTAGACCTGAATGGAACAAATTAGAGAATATTCTAAAGGAAAAATTTAAATCAAACAATAATATTGTGATTGTTGATATTGAACAATCATTATTAAATAATATAAAATATTTAAAAAATAAACCAAAAAAATTTCCTTGTATTCGTTTTATTTCACAAGAAGGTAAATTTAGTGAAGATTATGAAGATTGTAGTGATATTGGAGAGAAAAATAGTTCAATTGATTCATTTGTTAAATGGATTGAACACACAGTTGATAATAATAAAAATATACAATACAAAAAAAGTAAAAATAAAACAAGAAAATTTAAAAATTTAATAGGTGGTAAATGGTCTATTAAATATAAACATAATATTGATTGTAACAAACCACAAGGATTCTCTCAAAGACAATACTGTAAATATGGTAAAAAAAAACTACGTTTTGTTAAATCAACAAAAACTGCTAAAAAAAAATAATTTTTTACAAATTAAAATTTTCTTTAGCATATCCAATTACAGCACACGCAATACGTTTTCCAGCATTACCAGTAATTAAACTATCGTGTTCATTTCCTTTACCACAATCATCAGGGTCAGCATGAATAATCAATCCTCTACCAATAATATTACATTTTACTCCACGTAATTTAATACAATCATCTACCATTGTATATTTAGCAAAGCCTTTATTATTTGTAATTAAATTACCTAAATCTCCAATATGTCGTTCTTTCATTCCTGGACAACCATGTGTTTTGTTATAAGGATTAAAATGAGCACACATACTTGTACATTGTTCAGATAAATCTCCTGCTTCATGAACGTGAAAACCGTGTTGAGAATTTTTGTTAAGTCCTTGAATATCAATTTGAATGATAACATTATTATTTGTAAAATTTTCAATAAAATGTACTGTTCCATTTATTTTATCACTTGTAAAAACAGCAACAGCTATTATAGGTTTTTTTTCCATATTATTATGTAAGTATATTTTTTTGTTATTTTTTTGTTATTTTTCTTAATTCATAAAAAAAATAATAATTTGTAACAATATAAATAAAAATTGATTAGATAAAATGAGATAAATGTAAAATATAATATAATTTAATAATGGAGCACATTTTTAGAATCTTTGATTTTAATGTATTCAATGAAAAAATAGAATCAAGTGATGATTCTAGTGATGATGGAAGAAATTATATAGATAATTCAAGTTTCAAAATTCAAATGTTTGGTTTGAATGAAATTGGTGAGTCGTGTTCAATTCTAGTAGTTGGTTTTAAACCATTCTTTTATATTCTTGTAAATGATAATTGGAACAAAGGAACAAAAGAACGATTTTTAGATTTTATAAAAAATAAAATGGGTAAATATTATAGTGACTCTATAACAGATTCTATTATAATAAAAAGAAAAAAATTATATGGGTTTGATGGAGGTAAAGAACATAAATTTATTAAACTAGAATTTAAAAATACGAATGCTTTTAATAAAGCAAAAAATTTGTGGTACACTGACTATAATAATGGTCATAAATTATTAAAAAATGGTTTGCGTTTTGAAAGTACAGATACAAAATTATATGAAGCAAATATTCCACCACTTTTGAGGTTCTTTCATATAAATGATATTAGTCCATCTGGTTGGATTGCTTTACCAAAAAAAAAAAGTTGGGAATTAAAACATACAAAAAAAACTCATTGTAAGTATGAATTATTAATTAATTATAAAGATATTGTATCTTTAAATGATAATGAATTAAGAGTACCTTATAAAATTATGAGTTTTGATATAGAAGCTAGTAGTAGTCATGGTGATTTTCCTGTACCAATAAAATCTTATAAAAAATTAGCTACAAATATAATTGAATATTTTGATAATCAAAAAATAGAAATAACAAAAGAATTATGTAAAAATATACTTAAAAGAATAATATTAACTGCTTTTGGTTATGAAAATATGGAACAAATTGATATAGTTTATCCAAAACAAAAAGAAATATCAAAAACAAAAGTTGAAGATATGTGTGATAGTTGGTTACAAAGTAAAGTGAGAGCCAATGATAAAACTGCTTCAGATATTACTACAATTGAATATATGTTTGAAAAACAAGCAAATGAGGATGATGATGATGAAGATATTTATAAAAAACATGTAAAAATTTATACTGACAAAAAAGCTACAATTGTAGATATATTGTGCGATAAAAATTTTGAAAGAGATGGAAAATTAAACGAGTTGAACATTTCGTTAAATTCTTGTTTTCCAAAATTAGAAGGAGACAAAGTAACTTGTATTGGTTCAACATTTATGAAATATGGAGATAAAGAACCTTATAAAAATCACTGTATTGTTTTAAAGTCTTGTTCAGATTTACTAATTGAAAATAGTATTATAGAGTCTTATGATACTGAAAAAGAAGTTCTTTTAGCTTGGCAAAAATTAATTCATAAAGAAAATCCAGATATTGTCATAGGATATAACATATTTGGTTTTGATTATGAATTTATGTTTAAAAGAGCAGAAGAAAATAATTGTGAACACGAATTTTTAAAGTTGTCAAGAAATATTGATGAGGTTTGTGGTACTATTGACAAAAATACAAATAAAATTAAAATAGAAGAAAGTAGTATTCAAATAGCAAGTGGTCAACACGATTTAAAATTTATTAAAATGAATGGTAGATTACAAGTTGATTTGTATAATTTCTTTAGAAGAGAAGAAAATTTGTCGTCTTATAAATTGGATTATGTTGCTGGTTATTTTATAGGTGACTATGTTAAAAGTTATAAAAATACATTATCATATACTGAAATAAAAACAATTAATTTAACAGGTCTTTTAAAAGGAAGTTTTATTCATTTTGAAGAAATTGGTCATTCAGTTGATTATTATGATAATGGTGCTAAATTCAAAGTAATACAAGTTAATAAAGAAGAAGGGAAATTTATGATAGAATCTATAATAAACTTAGATATGACAAAAAAAGTAAGATGGTGTTTAGCCAAGGATGATGTTACACCAAAAGATATATTTCGTATGACAAATGACACAGCTACATCACATGATAGGTCAGTAATTGCGAAATACTGTATTCAAGATTGTAATCTAGTTCATTATTTATTTAATAAGGCAGATATTTTAACAGGATTTATTGAGATGGCAAAAATTTGTAGTGTTCCAATCAACTTTCTAGTAATGAGAGGTCAAGGAATTAAATTGACCAGTTATGTTGCCAAAAAATGCCGAGAAAAACGAACTCTTTTACCAGTAATAGAAAAAGGTGACTTAGATGAAGGCTATGAAGGAGCTATAGTTTTAGAACCAAAATGTGATTTATATTTAGATAATCCTGTGGCTTGTGTGGATTATGCTTCACTTTATCCGAGTTCAATGATTAGCGAAAATTTATCTCACGATAGTAAAGTTTGGACAAAAGAATTTGATTTAAATGGTAAATTAATTGAAGAATGGGGTGAAAAAGATGAAAATGGTATTTATATTTATGATAATTTACCAAATTATGAATATGTTGACGTGATATACGATACTTTCAAATATATTCGTAAAAATCCAAAAGCTGCTGCTGAAAAAATTAAATCTGGTACAAAAATTTGTCGTTTTGTTCAACCAAATGAACTAGGTGAAAATAAAGCAATTATGCCATCAATTTTGGAAGAACTATTAAAGGCTAGAAAAGATACTAGAAAACTAATTCCACAACAAACCGATGACTTTATAAAAAATGTCCTTGATAAACGACAACTTGGATACAAAATTACAGCAAATTCGCTTTATGGACAATGTGGAGCAAAAACAAGCACTTTTTATGAAAAAGATATTGCTGCTTGTACTACAGCAATAGGTAGAAAATTATTAACTTATGCGAAAAGAATTATTGAAGAAAGTTATGGAGATTCTATTTGTAACACAAAAGAACATGGACCAGTTTTAACAAAAGCAGAATATATTTATGGAGACAGTGTTGCTAATTATACTCCAGTTATAATTAAAATAAAAAATATTATTGATATAGTAACAATTGAAAATTTGGCAGAAAAATATGGTTATGGTATTTGGGTTAATTGTTTAGAACCAGGAAAACAAAAAAAAACAGTTTGTGAATTAAAAAATGTAGAAACTTGGACGGATAAAGGTTGGACAAAATTAAATAGAGTAATTAGACATAAATTAGCTCCTAATAAAAAAATGGTAAGAGTTTTAACACATACAGGTTTAGTTGATGTTACTGATGATCATTCATTAGTATTAAAAACTGGCGAAGAAATTTCACCAAAAAATATTAGTATTGGAACTGAATTACTTCATAATAAAGGACCTATAATTGAAAATTATTTATCAGAAATTAGTGATGAAGAAGCTCAAATAATGGGTTTCTTCTTTAAAGATGGTAATTGTGAAAATTATTATTACGAATCAGATAACATATTTAATTGGTCATTAAATAATCTTTCATTAATTATTATTAACAAATATTTGGAATTATGTAAAAAAGTGTATTCAGAATTTGATTGGGTTGTAATGCCTATATTAGAAAATTTAACTCTCTATAAAATAGTACCAAAATATAGTAAATATGATTCTATAAGTCAATTTGTAAAAAAATATAGAGAAATATTATATTATCAAAAATCAAAAATAATACCTTTTATGGTTTTGAATGGTTCTCAACACATTCGTCAAGCTTTCTTCAATGGCTTGTATGATGCTGTTGAAAATAAAGATAAAAATGAATACATTATATTTGAAGAAAAAAATCAAATTAGTGCTTCTCATATATGTTGGCTAGGTTATAGTTTAGGTTATTCAACATCAATAAATACAAAAAAAGATAATCATAATATATACAGAATTACAATGACACAAAATAAACAAATATCCAATCCTAACAGTGTAATAAATATAAATGAAATTAAAAATTATAGTGGTTATGTTTATGATTTAACTACAGAAAACCATCATTTTGGTGCTGGAATAGGAAATATCATTGTACATAATACGGATTCAGTATTCTTTACATTTAATTTACAAACACCAGAAGGAAAACCTATTCGTGGTAAAGAAGCATTAGAAATTACAATAGAATTGGCACAAGAAGCAGGACACTTGGCATCATCATTTTTGAAAGGACCACACGATTTAGAGTATGAAAAAACATTTATGCCATTTTGTTTACTTTCAAAGAAAAGATATGTTGGTATGCTTTATGAAATGGACTCTAACAAATGTAAAAGAAAAGAAATGGGTATTGTTTTGAAGCGTCGTGATAATGCTCCTATTGTAAAAGATATTTATGGTGGTATTATAGATATTTTGATGAAAGAACAAAATATCAATTTAGCAATTGAGTTTTTGAAAAATTCTTTACAAAATATTGTAGATGAAAAATTTTCAATTGATAAATTAATTATTACAAAATCATTAAGAAGTGGTTACAAAAATCCACAAACAATAGCTCATAAAGTATTAGCAGATAGAATAACTGCACGAGAACCAGGAAACAAACCTAGTTCAGGTGATAGAATTCCATTTGTTTATATAAATAATACAAATAAGAAAGCATTACAAGGTGATAAAATTGAAACACCAACATTTATAAAAGAACATAATTTAAAAATAGATTACTCATTTTATATAACAAATCAAATAATGAAACCTGTACAGCAATTGTTTGCTTTAGTTTTAGAAAAAATTTGGGAAATTCAAGGAAAAAAATTTACAAAGTTTTCAAAATATAAAAAAGAAGTAGAAATATTAAAATTAAAATATAAATATGATAATGAAAAGTTTCAAGAAAAATTAGAAGATATGAGAAATAAAGAGATAAAAATTCTTCTATTTGATAAGTATTTGAGAGAAACGAATAATGAAAAACAAGGAAATCAAACTGTAACAAAATTCTTTAATGTAAAATAATATAAATTAAAATAATATAACATTTAACCCTTTCACATTTTTAGTGTTTATTAATATTTATATTATTTTATTACTTATTATGGTAATAAAATAATTATTTTTTTATAGTATGCTAACAAAATAAATCGCAAATATTGGCGATTTACACACCTTCAGGCGTGAAAGGGTTAATATGTTTTTACACCTTTGAACATTTAAATCCGCACAAAAAATAACTCATTTTTTGTGCGGATTTAAATGTTCAAAGGTGTATAATAAATTGAAAAAACTGTTCAAGCCCTTTTATTTGACTTGTTCTACTGTAATCACCGTGTAAAATAATAATCTTTTTCCCTTGTTTTATTTTGTCTTTTGTACATATCATTAATCATCATTGAAATATTTTTCATAGAAGTCTCTAACAATGAAAGTCTCATGTCAAAATTATAATTTTTAATATTTTTTGAATCATAAACACAGTCTTTTATTTTATCATGTTCATCATCATCATCATCATCATCGTAATCATCGTCATCATCGTCATCATCGTAATCATCATCATCATCGTCATCATCGTCATCATCGTCATGATCGTCATCATCGTAATCATCGTCATCATCGTCATCATCGTCATCATCGTTATTATCGTAATCATCATTATTAATTTCACTTTGAATATCACTAGAATATCCATTGTTAAAAGCACCCGATATATCTGATATACTTGACATATACGCAGAATATCCATTTACATTAGTCAAGTCTTTGCTAATAATAGCTTCTTGTTGAAGCTTACACAAAATAGCATATATACTTCTATGATGCTTTACAGAAATTTCTTGAATAGTCATTCCCAAAAGTTCATACTCTCTTTCTAAAGCTAAACATTCATTAATAGTCCAATGATTATAGTGTCTTTTCATAGTATTCATTATAATTATGTATTAGCATATATTTTAATGTTTAAGTCATTTTATAAATTACTAAAATCGCACGATTTATGTAATAGTAAATTTGGAATTTCTTTTGTAAAAATCATTATATATGAAAACAACCACGTTCCAATAACAACCCACATATGATTTATAACATTTCCTCCATTGTAAACAACCCACCTTAAACATTGACAATGTGGCATCGTAGTTAAAAAAGGAGAAATAAAAAAACCTGTTATTGTTTTTGGAACGCACAATTCTGTATAAATATGTGTAGATAAATAATGTAAAATCATCCACATAATGTACACTCCAGTAATATTAATAATAATTGTAAATGATTTATAAGTATAAGACAAAAATATTTGAAAATTTTTATTAGTTTTTAAAAATATATTTGTTTGATTTTTTATTGTTTCATCTAGAGATTTTTTACAAAAAATATTTGTTTGTTTCATTATTAAATTTATATAATAAATTATCTTTATATAAGGACAAAGCATATTTATTATTTATTATTTTTTATGATAACACATTAAGACCTTTTCACATTTAAAACGCCCATTTTATGCGTCTGTAAAATATAAATTTTATAAACTTGGAAAGTTTTATTTTTCATTTATAAAAAATACAAAAAAATGATAATAAAAATAACGAATGAAATTGTATTTTTCTAATTATTATGGTTTAGAAAAATAAATATGCGTTGTTGTAACAAATAAATTAACGACTGCGAATTGATTTTCTACGACTTTTTCTACATTTTTTTGATTTTCTAGATTTTTTTGATTTTCTAGATTTTTTTGATTTTATATGTTTTTTTCTAAATTTGCCGCCTCGTGTTTCTGGATACTCATCATCTCTATACTCAGGATAATACTCCCCACATTTGTCTTTGCGTGCTTTTTCAGAAATTTTATGTATGTCCGGATTATACACTTCGCCATTAACTAGCTCTCCTGTCTCACAAAAATGCCTGGATGGTTTTAAAGACATATATATATATATAATATAAAAAATATAAAAAGTCAATAATTACAAAATTTATCCTAAATATAAGGTTTTTTTCTGTTGGAAGTATATTCTTGTATAACGAATGAAATTGTATTTTTCTAATTATTATGTTTTAGAAAAATAAATATGCTTTGTCCTAATAAATAATCATTATTAGATGTTGTAATAATCTAAAAAAAAAGAACGTAATAATCTATTTCCAGATATATCATTTATAAAATTATCTAATTCATTTATAATAATATTCCGCTGTGTATTATTAAAACTATTTTCAATATTTTGTTCTTGATTGTCAACTGTATTTATAAGATTATTAACTTCTTCTAAATTATTAACATTATATCCACGAATATCATATCTACAAATAGGACATCTACAATTTGTACGAAACCAAGATATTAATTCTTGCGTATTGAATAAGTGTCTACAATTTCGTATCATTGTTACTCTACTAGTATCAGTAAAATTATCTAAGGATATTGGACAGCTTGTATTAACAGGATTTAAAATATCAGAATACATTACATTTCTAGTAGCATTTTCAATTTGACTTTCAGTTGGTGCTATATTTATAGGTTCTAAAAATGTGGTAAAATTTCTTAACAATTCTTCTGAAAGTGTGGTTGTAGTTCTAGGATTTGTAATTCTAGTTTGGTTTAATGAATTTATATTATCTTCATTAAATAAATTATTAAAACTTTCTAAAGGGATTTGAAATCTTTGAACTTCATCAATAAAATATGGAATATTATTTACAATTATTCTACGATTTCTAGTATTAGAAGTATTAGGAGTATTAGGAGTATTAGGAGTATTAGGAGTATTAGGAGTATTAGGAGTATTAGGAGTATTAGGAGTATTAGGAGTATTAGGAGTATTAGGAGTATTAGGAGTATTAGGAGTATT